>WBZL01002309.1_pt1 | contig 18746 bp, 16 predicted proteins | sample 5204291 | NCBI WGS metagenome assembly WBZL01 (sample SAMN12344345, study PRJNA552823) | activated sludge metagenome | biome: Activated sludge suspended growth; feature: Nitrification reactor; material: Wastewater; isolation source: activated sludge from nitrification reactor of wastewater...
GGTAGGTGAGTTTGGGGAGGGAAACGGCCGTTATTCCCGCCACATCCTTCCCCACCACCGCTTCCACCTCTGCTACCGCCTGCGCCATCGCCGCCGGGTGGCTGCCCAGCAGATGCCACACCCACGCCAGCAGTGCTGTCGAGGTGTCGTGCCCAGCAATCATAATCGTCAACAGTTGATCCCGAATCAGCTTGTCGCTCATTTCTGGCTGCCGCACCAGCCGACTCAGCATATCGTCGCCCGTGCCGCCCGCCGCCCGCCGCTCGCGGATGATGCCAAATAGGTAATCATCCACCGCCTGCTGCGCCCGCGCATAGCCGGGGCGGGGCATATTCGGCCAAATAATCCACAGGCCGGGGGAGATGTAGCGCAAAAGCTGCAAAATGGGCTGCCATAATCGTTCCAGGTGGGGCAGGAAATCTACGCCAAAGAGGGTTTGCATGAGGATGAGCAGCGCCACTTTTCGCATTTCCACCAACATGTCGCGTTGGCCGTCGGCCGGCCAGCTTGCTAGCACCCGGTCGGTTTCCGCCACCATTTGCCCAATTTGCCCCGCCACCTGCCGCTTGCCCAACGCTGGCTCAAGCTGGTGGCGCAAGCAGGCGTGGCTGTCGCCATCTTCCACCAGCAGCCCATGCCCCAGCAGCTTGGTCACAGCATCGGATTCAGTGCGCCAGTTGAACTGGTCGCGGCCGGTGACCAAAAGCTGGCGGTTGTGTTCCGGGCCAACGACGAAAGTGGGGTCGAACAGGGGGAGCGTGACCTGGAAGATGTCGCCCACTTCGGCGTGCATCGTTTCCAGCGCGGCCAGCAGCGACCGCTGTTTGACGAGGGCGCGTAGCACTTGCAGCCCGGTTTGGGCGTCGGCAAAGGGGAGTTTACTCACGATTTTTTGTAAACGGCTGCGTATCTTGTAGCAAGTGGTTTGCCCAATTTTTCACGTCAGCACAATATAAGCCTGCTTCTTCAAGACGGACGTCGGCAATGGTAAAAGACCAAGTGATACGCTGAAAATCTGCAAATTTTTTGCCAGCAAGTAGGGATTGTTGTTCTAATCTACTTTTGCTGTCCAGGGCTTTTTGTCTGTGCCAGTTGCTTGATGCACCATCGTGATTTACGAATTGTGCCAATAACTGCCTTGCTTCAAGCCAGGCTCCGTGATTATAGGCGTTGTGTTGCAACATGTAGCATAAAACCGTCAAGTGATGCACAGGCCAGTAAGCTCTGTCCCCGAATTCAAGTGACAGGCAACGGTCAAAGCGATCCTCACAGCTTTCGGCTGTGGCATAAGTGGCTTTGCAGTGAGGACAGGTTTTTTTTAGCATTGGAAGCGGAATAGGAAAAAGTTAGTGAAGGGGCTGAAAGCCGCGTTCCTGCAGCAGAATAGCTGCTTCGGCGCAAACAAGCATGATACGATGCTCAAACTGCTGCAAATGTGCCAGTTCTTCTTGTTCGCTTTCGATTAAGCCTTCCTGCTTATATTTTTGCAGCAGCCTTTCTACTTTGTCGCTTTTTTCGACGGGAACTGTTAGCCGGGCTGCTTGCCAGAGTTGATCATTGTCCAGAAAAGCCAGTTGTTCTAGCTCGCTGTCTATCTCTGACAAAGCAGCTTCTTCGGCGGTCGTATTGCTTAACGTCGCTTCAACCACTTGCTCTAGCGCATCTGCGACGGAGCGGGTGCGTTGGTTGGCACGTTTTTGCACACGCTGATAGGTTTGTTCCGACAAAGTAATGGTAATGGCTTGCGGATTCATTTTTACCTCACAACATTTGCCAACATTATAGCGACAAACCTGGTTAAAAAGTTCAACTTCTTTGGAGAAGTTGAACTTCTTTTTGTTAGGCGAGGGCGAGGTGGGAAACGGCCGTTTCTATCCCCTCCCTCTGCCCACTCTCCATAATCAAATCCTCCGCAATTTTGGACGACGACAGCACGCCGGGCAAACCGGCACCGGGGTGGGTGCCTGCACCGACAAAATAGAGGTTGTCCACATCTTCCGAACGGTTGTGGGGGCGGAACCAGGCCGATTGCGTCAGGATTGGCTCCACGGAGAAGGCAGAACCCATTTGGCTGTTGAGCGTGTTTTGGAAGTGGAGTGGGTCAATGTAGTGCTCGGCGACGATGTTGGCTTGCAGGTCGGGCAGGTAGTTGTCCTCCAGAAATTGCATAATCGCGTCGCGGTATGGTTTGGCGGCCGTGGTCCAGTCAATGTCGCCGCCCAAGTGGGGGACGGGGGAGAGGACGTAGAACGCTTCGTGCCCGTCGGGGGCCATGCTGGGGTCGGTGAGGGTGGGCATGTGGAGGTAGAGGGAGAAGTCGTCGGACAGCACCTTGTTTTTGAAGATGTCGGTGAGCAGCCCGCGATACCGTTCGCCCAGGATGATGTTGTGGTGCGCCAGTTTGCCGGTGTTGTAGCGGCGTTTGGTGCCAAAGTAGATGACAAACAGCGACATGGAGTAGCGGGTGAGCTTGTCGTAGCGGAAGTCAGAGTTGCGGAGGCTGCGGTGTTGGGGGGCGATGAGGTTTTTGTAGGTGAAGGCAACGTCGGCGTTGGAGATGACGTGGTCGGCGCGGTGGATGGTGCCATCGGCCAGGCGGATGCCGACGGCGCGGCGGTTTTCGATGAGGATTTCGGAGACGGTGGTGTTGGTGTGAAAACGGCCGTTTAGCTCCTCAATCAACCGCACCAACGCCTGCACCAACGCCCCCGTGCCGCCCATCGCATAGTAAACGCCCCATTCCCGTTCCAGGTAATGGATCATGGCGTAGATGGAGGTGGTGTCGAACGGATTGCCACCGACGAGCAGCGGATGGAAGGAGAAGCAGCGGCGTAAAAAGTCGTCCTCAATAAATTGGGCGGCATAGTTGTAGACCGTTTTGTGCGATTGCAGCCGCAGCAGGTCGGGAATGATTTTGACCATGTCCCAAATGGAGAGAAACGGCTTGTCGGCCAGTTCCACAAACCCTTTTTGGAAGATGGCCTTGGTGGTTGCCATAAACCGTTTGTAGCCGTCTACATCTTTTTCGCTCCACTGGGCAATTTGGTCATAGATAAACTCGGGGTCGCCGTTGTAGTCGAAGCGGCGGCCTTCGTGGTTGAAGATGCGGTAGAACGGGTCGCAGGGGACAAAGGTGACGTAATCTTCGCGGCGACGGCCGGCCAGCTCAAAAATATCGTCGAACATGAAGGGGGCGGTGATGACGGTGGGGCCACCGTCAAATTTGAAGCCGTCTATTTCGTAGACATAGCCACGCCCTCCGGGTTTGTCCCGTTTTTCAAACAATTCCACGTCGTAGCCCTGAGCGGCCAGACGGGCGGCGGCGCCAAGACCGCCGAATCCTGTACCAATGATGATGACTTTTTCTTTCATGGGGAAACTCGGTGTATTAATGTGCCGGGTAGTTCTGCATTGCCCGGCACATGGAGCAGGTTTTCGGGTGGGCAATTGTTGCTGGCAATTAGGACGGGCTGGCGGTGGGAGGATGTGGGTTGGGTGGGGGAATAACGGCCGTTTCTCGCCCGCCACCAAATCCCCGGCAACCGCTCCAGCTTTTCCCGCCCCGTCACGTGGGCGCGGCGGCTGAACACGTCATAATTGTGCCGTTCAATATCTTCGAGAATGGCCTGATATAGCTCGGCGGCGGCCCCAATGGCAAAGCGGCCTTGGGGACTGAGCAGGGCAATGCCGGGCAGGGCTTCGGCATACAAACGGCGGGCGCGGCGGATCTGGAAGCGCATGAAGGCTCGCCAGCGGTGGTCAAGGTTGCGCTCGGCAATGTCGGCTTCGCTGAGGTTGAAGGCGTGGAGTTCGTCGAGGGGGAGGTAAAAACGGCCGTTTTCCCAATCCTCGCCCACATCGCGCAAAATATTGGTCAGTTGCAGCGCCACCCCCAGCTTGACCGCATATGGAATCGCTTCCTCGCTTTCGTACCCCACAATGTGCATGGACATTAAGCCCACGGTGGAGGCCACCCCGTAGCAATAGTGCGCCAGGTCGGCAAACGTTTGATAGCGGGTCACGGTCAGGTCGCTGGCAACGCCGTCCAGAAGCTGTTCAGCGTAGCGGATGGGAATATGGAAGCGGGTGCGGGCATCGGCCCAGGCCAACGCTACCAAACTGTCGGCCGGCGGGTTGGGCGACAGGCTGCGCCGTCGCCATTCCTGTAAATCATGTTGGCGATTGCTCCCGCCCCGATCTACCAAATCATCGCTGATGCGGCAAAACGCATACAAGGCCCGCACCGCTGCCCGCTGTTCTTTGGGAAGTAAAGCAGAGGCCATAAAAAAAGTCCGGCTGTGGGTGCTGGTGATTGCTTTGCAGTGGGCGTAAGCATGTTGCAAATAATGGGTATTGGTCAGAGAGGCGTGGCTAAATGGCAGTTCATAGCGTGCGTTTTGTGCCTGCATGACCAACTGTTGTTCCCAGGGCAGTAGATTTGTACTCACGCTGCTTTACTCCTTCGTTCGGAAATAGACAAAATGTGATTTGGAAAACCAAACTATGCTGCTATTGTAAAACAAAAACAGATTCTGTCAATATTTTGCAATGATATAAGTTATATTTTGTACAATATTTTCTTTTGCATGAGGAAAAAGCTGGACAAAGCGCGAGTAATCTAGCAGCCATGCCTGGGCTGATACGTTTGTTTGCGCTTAAGTGATGATATGGAGAAACACAGGCAAGGGGTATTTGCTTGTTTGTGTCCTTGTCTGTTTGTGCTTAGGCTTTTGGTGTCTGGCTTGCTTGGTTCTTTGTCGGCGCAATTAGAATGGCACCACGGATAATGCGGATCAGGGCGGATTTTTGCGGATGTAGAGCAAAAATCAGGATGAATGTCGGTGAACGGCCGTTTTTCGTACAGGAAAATCTGCGCCCCAAAATTCTTTTTTTGGCAGTTTATCAGGTTGTGCTATTGGCTTGGAAAAGGGAGGAATGACTGCGGGTGAGCCAAATGGCGGCACGGTTCGTGACGAAAGCAGCTAACCAGATGGTCATTACACATCCCCACAGCCTGCATAAAGGCATAGCAGATGGTTGGCCCCACAAAGTTGAAACCTCGTTTTTTAAGGGCTTTGCTCATGGCGCGGGAAACGGCCGTTTCTGCCGGAACCTCCCCCAGCGTCTGCCACTCATTTTGAATCGGCTGCCCATCTACAAACTCCCACAGAAAGCGGCTAAACGACCCCTCTTTGTCCATGATGTCCAAATACCCCCGCGCATTCTTCACCGCCGCCTCAATCTTCAGCTTGTTGCGTACAATGCCTGGGTTTTGCATCAACTCCGCCAACTTTACCGCGTCATACCGCGCCATTTTTTCCGGGTCAAACTGGTCAAACGCCTCCCAATACGCCTCTCGCTTTCGCAAGATGGTGATCCAGCTTAGCCCCGCCTGCGCTCCGTCTAAAATGAGCTTGGCAAAAAGCAGTTGGTCATCATAAATGGGCACCCCCCATTCCGTATCATGATATTCCACATAAAGCGGGTCAGTTCCACACCACTGGCAGCGGCCTGTTATGTTCATGAGCTTATCCTTTTACACAATGTATCAATATGGTATCTATTCAGGTGTCATACCCGCGTAGGCGGGTATCCATCTTCTGCGCAGGCTTGGATTCCCGCGAAAGCGGGAATGACACCCATTTTTGGGCATATTTTGAAGAGACCTGAACAGTTACTCAATATGCTAAATTGTACCGGGTTTGGCAGGTAACTTCACGTAAAGGTGTAAAGTTTCTTGGCGACTTTGCCCCTTTTTGATAGTCTGATTGACAACAGGTAGTGAGCTATGACCATTGATTATGTGACTTTTTCTAATTTGATCATTGACGACATTGTGTTTCCCGATGGCCGAACGGCGATGAATACGTTGGGCGGGGCGGGAACTCATGCGCTGGCGGGGATGCGGCTGTGGAACGGCCGTTTAGGCTACGCCGCCACCGTTGGATCCGACCTCAACCCCGTTCACCGCCAATCGCTGCAGCAGTTTGGCGTTGACTGCGCCGGTCTGGTTGTGCGTGATGGCTACGCCACCGCCCGCGCCTGGCAGCTCTTTGAGGCCAACGATTTGCGCGTGGAAGTTTTTCGCACCCGGCTGGAGGATTTTCTGCACAACATGGTTGAGGAAGCTGATTTGCCCCCGGCTTACCGCCAGGCAAAGGGCTTTCACCTCATTTGGGGCAGTTTTGCCAGGTTGGGCAAGCTGCTCCAGTCGCTGCGCCGCACCAACCCCACCATCGTGTTGGCGGTTGAGCTAACGCCGCAGCAGGAGCATGAGCCGGCCGACCACCTCAAACTTGTCCTGCCCCATCTTTCGCTCTTTTCGCCCAACCTGGCTGAAGCAACGGCCGTTTCCGGGCTAACCGACCCCGGTGAAATGGCCGACTTGTTTTTGACGTGGGGTGCGCCGCTGGTCGCCATTCGCATGGGGGCAGAGGGGTCGTTGGTAAAAACAAGAGCGGGAGAGCAGTGGCGATTAACGGCCGTTCCCACCCACATCGTTGACGTAACCGGCGCAGGCAACGGCTATCTTGGCGGTTTTCTCACCGGCCTGGGTGATGGCCTCACCCCCTTTGAAGCCTCCCTTCGCGCCGCTGTCAGCGCCAGCTTTGCCCTCAACCAGCTTGGCCTTCCCACCTGGACTACCCCGCCAACGGCCGAAATTGAGCGCCGCCTGGCCTGGGTCAGACAACACACACTCGCTCATTCAGAAGTTCAACTTCTTCCGAGAAGTTGAACTTCTTGCGCCACACTCGCTCATTCAGAAGTTCAACTTCTTCCGAGAAGTTGAACTTCTTGCGCCACTTATTTAATCCTCGTTCCTAAGAATTGCCGATGCCATCAACAACCAATCGCCCCGTCCCCCGTTCAGTGTTAAAATTTGGAGTATGGGAACACGACAGAAACACGTGAAAACGAAAACAATTCCGCCAACGGCCGGAAGCCCAGGGCTGCGGCTGGGGTTGGCTCTGCTGCTGCCCCCCCTGCTGGCGGGGTTGGTGGGCATTGTGACGGGGCGATTAACGGCCGTTTCCGACCTCACCAACCAAACAACCGCCCTCCCCCTGCTGGCTGTGCTGGGCATCAGCAGTTGGTTTTTAGGGCTGCGCTGGTATGGGCTGGCGGGGATGGGGCTGCGGGGAAAACGGCCGTTATTCGCCAGCATCGGGTTTGCCGTCCTGGGCTGGGTAGTGCTGCTGCTGGCCCGCATCTACACCGTCGAAAGCGAAACGCTGGGAACCGGCTTTCGGCAATTTAGCTACCTGCTCCTCTTTGAAGCCTTCGCCGTGCAGCTATGGGCATTTGGGCTGCTTTTCCACGCCCTGGCCGACTGGCGCGCCCCGCTCACCGCCGCCTTTGGCAGCGGCATCCTCTTTGGCATGGTCGCCTTCCTCCTTTTTCAGGAACCCGCCTACTCTGACGGCAGCAGCTTGCTCTACTTTGGTGCTTGGGGCATCTTTTACGGCATCATCCGGCTGCGGACGGGGAGCCTGCTGGGGGCGGTGCTGGTACAGGCGTTGCAAAGTTTTACTGCCTGGGTGGTGCTGCAGCCCGTTGCCAACCCGGAACCGGCACAGTTGGCGGCGTTGCACTGGATAACGGCCGTTTTTTACCTCATTTTCATTTGGCGGCTGTGGCCGAAGCAGGAGGACGATTACCGTGTCTGAACTGCGCGTGGGGCTGGATGAACGGGGGCGGCTGGTGGGAGCGGCGTTGGCCGCCAGCAATTGGCCGCTGCTGGAGCAGGCGCAGCAGCCCCACGCCACCCACGCCTTTGCCAAACAGGCGCGGCAGTGGGGGCAGCCATTTGCCCACCATCCGGCGGTGCGCCACATGAATGACCAATTGGCAGCCAGTGGGGGCAGCCAGAATAGGACGCGGACAAACGCGGACGAACGCGGATTTTTGGCCGACGAAGGAGCCAAAAATCAGGCCAAATCAGGAACATCTGCGTCCCAAAATGCTTTGCTTGAGGCGATTTATGCCTGGGGGATGGGGGATGGGGTGCTGGATGGCTTTGCGGCGGAAACGGCCGTTTCCGAGCTTTGGCAGCAGCAGGAGGCGGGGTGGAAAACGGCCGTTGGCGAACTGCAAAACCTGCTCAACCTGCCCGCCCTGGCCCACTTTTTAATCCAGCTCACTCGCCAACCTGTCCTACCCGCTATCCACATCAGCCCCAATTTACTCTTCCCCGCCCTGTCGCCCGTTCTGGCGCAGGCGGCCGACGGGCTGCACCTGCTGCTGCCGCCCCCCAAAGCCGTCGGCACATCCCCCCCCTGGCCCTACCGCGAAGACCCCGGCTGGGTGGTGACGCAGCTTGCCCAGGCACTGCTGCCCCATTTGCTGGCCGAAAAATCAGCCTCGCTGCTGCCAGCCCACCAAACCCTGCTCACCCATGCTGCCATTGCCACCTGCCTCGCCGCCACGCTTGACCCATTTGAGGCGCAATCGTACCTGCTGCGAAGCAAAAAGTTCCACAACCTCCCCCAGCTTCCCCAGGCGATGGCGCAGTTGGAGAAATATTTGGCGGGGGAGGGTGATTTGTTATTGGGAGATTGAGAGATCGAGAGGTTGGAGATTAGAGATTGGAGATTATGAACGCTCCAATCTCCAATCTCTAATCTCCAATCCCCTTATTTTGGAGAACCATGACCGAAGAGTTTATTTTGACCCGAACCGAAGGCAAAGTGGGCATTGCCCAAATTAACCGCCCCAAGGCGCTGAATGCCCTAAACGAGACAGTCATGAGCCAGCTCATGAGTGCGCTGGAGATGTTTGACGACGACGATGGTGTTGGCTGCATGGTTGTGACGGGCAACGAGCGGGCGTTTGCTGCCGGTGCCGACATCAAGGCAATGGCGGAGGCGACCCCCGTTTCCATGTCGCAGGGGGGGATGATTGACCAGTGGGACAGGCTGAAAAAGATTGGCAAGCCGGTGATTGCTGCCGTGTCTGGCTTTGCTCTTGGCGGTGGCTGCGAATTGGCGATGGCGTGTGACATGATCGTTGCCAGCGAGTCGGCCAAATTTGGGCAGCCGGAGATAAACCTGGGGATTATCCCTGGGGCGGGTGGTACGCAGCGGATGACGCTGGCAGTGGGGAAGGCGATGGCGATGGAGATTGTGCTTAACGGCCGTTTCCTCTCCGCCGATGAAGCCCTGTCCGTGGGTCTCATCAACCGCGTCGTGCCAACCGAAACCTATCTCGACGAAGCCGTCAAGTTTGCCGCCGAAATCGCGGAACGCGCCCCCGTCGCCATTCGCGCCGCCAAAGAAGCGGTCAACGCCGTCTTTGAAATGTCGCTGGCGCAGGGGCTAAACTACGAGCGCAAGCTGTTCTACATGCTCTTTAGCACCGCCGACCAGAAAGAAGGGATGGACGCTTTTATCAACAAGCGCAAGGCAACCTGGCAGGGGAAGTAGGGGTGTGGGGTGTGGGGCGTAGCACTCCCTACTCCCCACTCCCTACTCCCCACGCTCTGCCCTTGCCCAGCGGATAGCAGAATGCTACACTAACTCCAATGTCTCAGGCACTCTATCGCAAATGGCGGCCGGCCCGGTTTGATGACGTGGTTGGTCAGGAACACATCACGCGCACCCTGCAACAGGCGGTTGCGTCGCAGCGTGTGGGTCATGCCTACCTGTTTTGTGGGCCACGTGGCACCGGCAAAACAACCTCGGCGCGGCTGCTGGCAAAGGCCATCAACTGCCTGCACGAAGACCCAGCGCAGCGGCCGTGCGGCCAGTGCGCGGTGTGCAAGGCGGTAAGCGAGGGGCGTTTTCTCGACCTCATCGAAATTGATGCCGCCTCCAACACCGGCGTGGACGACATGCGCGATTTGCGCGACAAGATCAACTTTTCCCCCAGCCAGGGGCGGATGAAAATCTACATCATTGATGAAGTCCACATGCTCTCCACGGCCGCTTTTAACGCCCTGCTGAAGACATTGGAAGAGCCGCCCGCCCACGCCATGTTTGTGTTGGCAACCACCGAGGAGCATAAAGTCCCTATCACCATCAAATCCCGCTGCCAGCAGTTTAACTTTCGCCTGCTGACCATTGGCGAAATTTCGGAGCGGCTGGCGTGGCTGGCGGAGCGGGAAGGGTTGCTGGTAGAGCCGCTGGCTCTGGACATGATTGCGCGGCAAGGGGCGGGCAGCCTGCGTGATTCGGAAAGTTTGCTAGACCAGCTTGTAGTGGCTCCGGGGGACACGATTACACTGGAACGGGCGCAAATGGTGCTGGGGACGGCCTCGAACACGGCTGTGATGACCCTGACCGATGCCTGGCTCAATAGCGATGGGGTGGAGGGTCTGCGGATTATCCACCAGTCGTTGGCGGCGGGAACGGATGCGCGGCAGTTTTGTCGGCAGATGGTGGATTATTTGCGCCAACTGCTGCTGCTGCAGGCGGCGGGGGGTGAGATTGCGCTGGATGTGCCGGTGGAGCATAAGGATGATATGCTGGCGCAGGCGCGGCTGGCTTCGCGGACGGATCTGGTGGCGGCGGTGCGGCGGTTTAATGAGGCGGCGATGACTCCGGCCAACAGTTGGCAGCCGCAGTTGCCGCTGGAGCTGGCGTTTATTGAGATGTTGCCAGAACGGCCGTTTTCAGTGCGCCCAACTCCAGCCGTGCGGGAACAGCCGGAGCAGGTGGTGGAGAAGAAAGCAGAAGCGGTGGTGGAAAAAACGGCCGTTTCTCCCCCCCCAGCCCCATCGCCGCCAAAGCCGGAAAAAGCGGCCGTTGCCGAGCCACCACACTCAACCATGCCGCCCCCACCCGACGAGCCACCAGACTTTTATGAGGAAACGCTGCCAACACGGCCGGTTTCTGCTGCCCCTGCCAAAGCAGCTACGCCCAAAGCCGATGCACCGGCGGCGAAAGCGGCACCGCCACCGGCCAAACCCATTGCCCTGGTGCAAGTGACCCAACAGTGGCGTGAATTTATGAACCGGGTGGGGCAGGCCAACCGCAATTTGCCCGCCTTGCTCAACATGAGCAAGCCGCTGGCGGTGGAAGGCCAGGCGGTGGTGCTGGGGTTTGATTACGCCATTTTTAAGAAAAAATTTGACGACACGTCCGGCGCAGCCCATGCAGTGGGCGATATTTTGTCCGATCTGCTGCAAACGCGCTGTACCGTGCGCTGTGTTGTAACAAGTGAATACAATGTCCCTATTTCGCGCCAGGAGCTGGAATCGCTGGCCGATGAGTTGGGGGGCGTTGTGCGAGAAATAGATGAGAGGTAGTTATTATGTCAAAAAGACCATTTCGTGGAAAAGCAAAACCGAAGCAAAAAGCACCCAATGCTGGCAACATGCTGGCGCAAATGCAGCAGATGCAGCAGCAGATGGCGGAAACGCAGCAGTCGCTGGAAAATGAGACGTTGACGGTTACTTCTGGCGGTGGGGCTGTTTCTATTGTGATTACCGGCCATCAGCGGGTGCAATCTATTGAGATTGTGCCGGAACTGCTGGATCCTGAAGAGAAGGATATGCTGCAGGATATGCTGGTGGCGGCGGTGAATGCGGCCATTGAGCAGTCGCAAACGATGTCGGCGCAGCGGATGGAAGGGATTACCGGGGGACTGGGTGGTGGTCTGAGCGATATGCTGGGCGGCCTGGGGCTGGATCTATAACGATGGCGCACAATGTGCTGCCCCAGCCGGTGCAACGGCTGATTGATGAGTTTGCCCGGCTGCCTGGCATTGGGCCGAAGTCGGCTTCGCGTTTGACGTTTTTCTTGCTGCGTGGGGTGGAAAATCAGGCGTTGGAGCTGGCTTCGGCGCTGCAAGAGCTGCAGGCGCGGACGCGATTTTGCTCGGTGTGCTTTAACATTACGGAGATGGATCCGTGTGTGGTGTGCGAGGACAGTGGGCGCGATCCCAACTTGCTGTGTGTGGTGGAGGAGCCGCTGGATTTGCTGGCAATTGAACGGTCGCGGGCGTTTAACGGCCGTTACCACGTCCTCCATGGTGCCATCTCCCCTGTGGAAGGGGTGGGGCCAGAAGATTTGCGCGTGGCGGAACTGGTGCAGCGGGTGCAAGGCGGCACCTTCCGTGAGATCATTCTGGCAACCAACCCCACGCTGGAAGGGGAATCAACGGCTTTGTACTTGCAGCGACGGCTAGTTGGCACTAATGTCCGCATTACCCGGCTGGCGCGTGGGCTGCCTATCGGCGGTGATTTGGAATACACCGACGAAATTACGCTGAGTCGGGCGCTGGAAGGGCGTCAGGAGTTTTCATAAGGGTTTTGCCGTATCATGCACGCTGCCGGAAAGGGTGAACAGCCCAATCTCATCTTTCTCCACATTCCCAAATCAGCCGGGACAACGCTCAACTTTATTCTGGAAAGCCACTTTTCCCGTGAGGAGAGCTATTCTGTTAGCAAGAGCAACTATTACCCCGGTGGCAGCATTGATGGGTTCAAGGCGATGTCGCCTGAGCGGCATGCCAAAATTCGCTGGCTAACGGGGCATATGGGGTATGGGTATCATGACTACCTGTCTGGCCCCAGTGTCTATGTGACGCTGCTGCGTGATCCGGTGGAGCGACTCATTTCCAACTATTATTTTGAGCGTCACCTGAGAGAAAGCCCCATCCATGAAATGATTCGGTCGGGCAAGATGGATTTGCGGGAATATGTTTATTACTACTACGCCATCGAAATGGATAACTTGCAGACGCGAATGATTGCCGGGAATTGGGAGAAACGTGGGGATGGGCCGTGTACGCCGGAGATGCTGGAGCAGGCCAAGCAAAATTTACAGGATCATTTTGCTGTCGTGGGTGTGGCTCGCCGCTTTGATGAGTTCTATTTTTTGCTGCGGCATTACTTTGGCTGGCGTTATGTGCCTTATGTGACGCGCAATAAAACAAAAAGCCGGCCGCGTCGTGAAGAGGTGCCAACTGCGGATCGACAGATGATTAAAGAGTACAATCGGTACGATATTGAGCTGTTTAAGTTTGCGAAAGAGATGTTTGAGACGCAACTGGCAGCGTATTCGCCGAAAATGGTGCAAGCGAGTTTGACCACGGCTGCGTGGCGTAATGAGTTGTTTAAAAAGCAGCTAGGGCTGCGAACGTTTTCGCTGCGTCACTTTATTCGGGAGCATTCGGTGCGGGCATATCTGCGGCAGCGGTTGCACTGGGATTAGACAGAAGGGGGAGCCAAATGGCAACGGCCGTTCCCGTGCCAATCTCACTCGTAATTTTAATTTTCCCGTGGTGGAGCGTCACAATTTCCTTTACCAACGATAGCCCTAACCCTGCGCCCGGCACACTGTACTGCCCCGTTTGCTCACCGCGATAAAAGCGGTCAAACAGATAGGGAATTTCGGCGGCGGTAATGCCCGTACCGCTGTCGCTGATGGTTAAAACGGCACCCGGCGCATCGCTGGAGGTTGTGACCACGATTCCCCCTTCCTTGGTGTAACGAATGGCGTTGTCCAGCAGTTCGGCCACCATTTGCTCTAAATGGAGGGGGGAACCTATGAGCCAAAGCGGGGCAGGGGAAAGGTTTTCGTGGAGGTCAAGAACGGCCGTTTCTGCACTGACCCGATACACCCGCACAGCCTCCTGCACCACCCCGTTCAAATCCACCCGCTCCAAAACCGTTTGCTCCCAGCTTAAATCCAGCCGCGAGAGCGCCAGTGCCTTGTCAATCAGACGCGCCAGCCGCTTGGTTTCTGTTTGCAGCACCGTCACATAGCGGTCAAGGTTGTCTGGCTGTGTTCGCTGTAGCAGGTCAAGATAGAGACTAAGGGTGGTGACAGGTGTCCGCAGTTCGTGGGACATGTCATTAAAAAATTTGGCGCGTAGCCGGTCGAGCTGCTGCAACTTTTCATTGGCTTTGGCAAGCTCTCGTGTGCGTTGCTCCACGCGCTGCTCCAGCGACTCTAAAATGAGGGCGCGGTGGAAGGCACTCACGGCGATTTCACTAACGGCCGTTAACAGCCGAATCTCCCGGCTGGAAAAATCACGCGGCGCACACAGTCCCACATGCAGCACCCCCAGTGCCACATTTTCTTCCGTGTGCAGCGGCAAAAACAGATTGCTTTGCGCTTTGGTTAACGTTGGTGTCAATGTTAGCAGATCATTTGCCAATACGTCATCTTCCAGCCGCTGCGTCAGATAAATTTGCCCATGCGCCAGCACGTGGTTTAGTATCCCCTGGCGATCTTGGCGCAGATGGTTCATGGGCATGGCGGCCGGATGCCAGCCGGCGACCATCAGCTCTTGTTGTTCTGGTTCTGCCAGGAAAAAGAAGCCAATGGCATCCTTTTCCAGTCCCACAAGCTGCAAAATGGAGGGGAGCATGTCTGTAGCGCGGGTGGCCTGCCGCAATGTGGCTGATGTCCGCGCCAGCGATTCCAGCTCCTGGGCGTGTTGGCGCGTTTGCTCAAGCAGTTGCTCCTTGCCCAGCACCAGGCTGGTTTGCTCGGCGGCCTGCTGTGCCTGGGCAATGATGGCACTGGTGAAGGTTTGTGGCTGGGCAAACAGGAGAATGATCGCCCCCAAATGGTGTTGGTGCAGGGTGAGCGGCAGGGCCATGAGGGCGCGAATGGGCAGCCGCCGGGCTGATTCGATGGTGAAGAAGCGGCTTTGCTGGATGTCGGGGATGATGAAGGGGATGTTTTCCTGCTGTACCAGCGACGTGAGGGGCATGGCGTTGTTGGTGAGGAGCTTGGGAAAGAGGTTCTTGAAGGGACCAAAGGCGGCACCAAGAACGGCCGTTTGTTGTTCCTCTTGCCAAAGCGTCAGCAAACACCCTTCGGCATGGTGCAGTTCGCCCAGTCGGTCGGCCAGCATTTGTAATAGTTGTGAGCGCGGTATATTGCCTAATGCCGCCCGCGTAATGTCGCCCAACAGTGAAACGGTGCGGGCATGGGCAGCCAGGTGTTGTTGGGGGCTGATGTCGGTGAGCGTTAATAGCTGTGCTGGTTGCCCTTGCCATTGGATGGGGGTGGTGTGGATATGCAAAACGGCCGTTGTGCCATCCCTCCGCTCTATCTCCTGCTCTGACCAAGAGGGGAGCCAGCCATAGTGCGAGCCAACCATATATTCAACCTGGTCTCCCACCAATTTGGCTGCGGCTGCGTTGGCAAACAGCACCCACCCATCGGCATCCATTGCCACTATTCCGGTGGGCGTTGTCGCTACAAGTTTTTCAAAATCAGTTTGCTCCACCATTGCGACCTGTTCCTCAGAGCCATCATATTACGATGGTCGCTAGTGTTCGAAGGTTGAGAAGTTCAACTTCTCCAAGAAGTTGAACTTCTGGTAGCGTTAAGTGCTAGCTTACATCAAATGGTACCGTAGTGTTCGAAGGTTGAGAAGTTCAACTTCTCCAAGAAGTTGAACTTCTGATAGCGTTAAGTGCTAACTTGCATCAAATGGTACCGTTTGCGTCCTTTACGCAAAATCAAAAACTGTCCTTCGATGGTTTGCGCCAGCGATGCAATTTGATCGGCGTCGGTTACGCGCTCATTATTCAGGTAGATGCCGCCACCCTGGATGTCGCGCCGGGCTTCGCCCTTGGATCGCGCCAGACCGCTTTGGATGAGGAGGTCAACAACGGCCGTTCCTTCCCCTTCAAGACTCATCTTGTCCAACTGGCTCGATGGCACATCGGCAAAAATGTCCTGAATGTCGGCTGCGTCCAGCCCGTTCATCTCACCACCAAAGAGGACGGCTGCGGCTTGTTCGGCGCGGGAAACGGCCGTTTGCCCATGAATCATCCCCGTCACCTCTTGCGCCAACTTCCGCTGCGCCTCCCGCAATTCCGGCCGTTCCGTCACCAAACTTTCCAGCTCCGCAATCTCTTCCCGGCCCAGCCAGGTAAAAATCTTCAGGTAACGCCCCACATCCGCATCACCCGTGTTTAGCCAAAACTGGTAAAACCGGTACGGCGACATCCGCTTCGGGTCCAGCCACGCATTCGTCCCCGTCGCCGTCTTGCCCAGCTTGCTGCCGTCGGCATTCGTAATCAGCGGGTAAACCAACGCCTCTGCCTTCGCCCCCCGCGTCCGCCGAATCAGTTCCACGCCGGCCGTAATATTACCCCACTGGTCGCTGCCGCCCGTCTGCATCACACACCCATACGTGTCGTGCAAATGCAAAAAGTCATACGCCTGCAGCAGCATATAGCTAAACTCGGTAAACGAAATCCCCGACCCATCCCGATCCAGCCGCGATTTAACCGAATCCTTGGAGATCATATAGTTGACCGTAAAATGCTTGCCCACATCGCGCAGAAAATCAATCATCCGCACCGGCTCCAGCCAATCAATGTTGTTCACCAGCCGCGCCGGATTGCTTTTCACCTCGAAATCCAGCAGCGCCGTAAGCTGCCCCCGAATCGCCGCCACATTGTCCTCAATCTGCTCGCGGGTCAGCAAATTGCGTTCCTCCGACTTGCCGCCAGGGTCGCCAATCATCCCCGTGCCGCCCCCCGCCAAAATAATGGGGGTATGGCCCAGCCGCTGCAACCGCGCCACCGACATTAGCGGTACCAAATTGCCCACATGCAGGCTGGTGGCCGTTGGGTCAAACCCGTTGTAGAGGGTTAACTTCTCTTTGCCAAGTCGCTCGGCTAATCCTTCAGTTGCGTCGTAGACCAGCCCACGCCACTGAAGCTCTTCAAATGCTGTTGTCATGTTATTCTGCGCTCCTTTTTAGATGGTACCCATTGCCTGGAGGAGTGACAATAGTCCAATAGACACAAAAAAAGACGCGGTGCTGACCGCGTCTTTTGAATGTTTTGCTCGGTGTTTTACCGTCTTTGGCCTATTTGGCACACACAACAAAAATCCCCACGCGGTATTGTTTGCTTGTGGTCAAATAATAATAGCTAACGTGTGCCAAAGACATTTTTTGCAACATGGCGGCATCTTAACATGGGTCAGCAGGGCTGTCAAGCGTTAGAGGATGTGGCCTTTGTTTTAAGCGTTCTCATGTGTAGCAATGTATTCGAGTGCAGCTTGTGCGATTAAGCCTGAACGAGTTTCACCATTTTCAGTAGCGTATTTATCCATCAAATTCAAAATTCTTTCGGGTAACGTAATATTAACTCGCGTTGTTTTGCCTGATAATTTTGCCAAATCTACTGTGACCACCGCCCAAATGGCACCAGCATAATCAGCATCATTTTGATGATATTCAATCGAGCGAGGAACAGGGATAGATTCGCCATCTATTAACAAGCCCTCTAAATGGCATTCAATGGCTTCGGTTGCTTCTTGCAACGCTTCATCAAGCGTTCCACCCGCACTGAAACAACCCGGTAAATCGGGAACGGTTACGCCATAATCACTATTTGAATCTTTATGGATGACAACTGGATAACGCATAGAGCCTCACATTTTCTCTGACCAGGACCAACCTGCTTGACGATAAATGCTACGAATGGTGCCAATTGGTAAATCTCGTTTTGGATGCGGAACAGTCACTCTACCGGATTTGGTGGGATGTTTGAAATGATAGTGGCTACCACGTGTGTGGACAAGAACCCAGCCATCGGCTTTTAGTTTGGCAATGATGTCACGACTGTTCATACTTCAGATTATACACACAATACACACTGCGTCAATCTTTGAACGAAGCCACCCATCGAATTATCGCTTTATATCTTCTCTTGCTTGCAAGTTATGAAGCTGCTTCATCCATCGCCGCTTGCTTCAAAACATCAGTTACCCACTGATTAATATACTTGCTGTTGATTTCGGCCGCTGTAGCGACTGCCATATCGGTTTCTCATGGAAACGAATCGGCTGCATAGATACGCTACCTGTTGCCAGGCTCCATTTTTAAGCTGCCACAAGCGGCTGAATACGCGCCACGTCGCTTTCAATGGCTTGTGTAGCTTCCCACAAGTCCACTGCTCGTTGTGCATTTAGCCAAAACTCTGGCGAGTTGCCAAGCAAACGCGCCAGCCGTAGCGCCATTTCCGGGCTAACGCTTCGGCGCTCACGTAATAATTCATTAATTGACTGGCGAGAAACACCAATTGCCTCTGCCAAAGTGGAAACGGTCAGATTATAGTCCGGCAGAAAATCTTCCCGCAGCATTTCCCCTGGATGCGTTGGCCTGCGCTGTAGTCCAGTCGTGTTAGGAATGCTCATGTTCACACCTCATCTTGATTAATGGTAGTCGTAAACGGCTAGTTGCGATTACACATAAATATTTAGGTGGTTAGCGGACATCGAGGAGTTTATCAACGGCCGTTGATAGCTGTGCCAAATTCCGCACCGTATGCACCCCATCGCAAATTGGAACATATTCCAGCATGTCGCTGTCGCCCGTGCCCCACTGGCGCGGATGCTCCGGGTTGAGCCACACCAGCCGCTTGGCGCGTCGCTGTAAGTCTTTCATCAAGTCAATGCGCGGGGAGTTGTAATTATTACGGCCGTCGCCCAAAATCACCACCGTCGTCCGTCCATCCACCGAGTCGAGCCACTTTTTGAAAAAGGTATCCAGGCTGTGCCCAAAATCCGTCGCATAGTGGCCGACTCCGTATTTATAGAAGCTCTCTAACGCCTCCTGCACCGCCTCGCCTGGCCGGTTGCCCGACATGATGATGCTGATTTCCTGCATGTCGGCATAGAAGCCAAAGCTGCGCGTTTTCGCCACCTGGTCTTGCAGCTCATAGGTTAGCCGCAGCATAAACTCCGCCACCTGCAGCATCGAGCGGGAGGTGTCGCACAGCAGCACCAGCCGGGGCTTGAGCTTGTTTTTGCGGTGCTTAATTT
>WBZL01002310.1_pt1 | contig 18745 bp, 13 predicted proteins | sample 5204291 | NCBI WGS metagenome assembly WBZL01 (sample SAMN12344345, study PRJNA552823) | activated sludge metagenome | biome: Activated sludge suspended growth; feature: Nitrification reactor; material: Wastewater; isolation source: activated sludge from nitrification reactor of wastewater...
GCCACCACATTGATTGCCGCGTAGGGGATCGCCAGTTCGCGTGCCAGCACCGCTTCCGGCATGCCGGTCATGCCGACCACATCGGCGCCATCGCGTTCGAGGCGGTTGATCTCGGCGGCTGTTTCCAGACGTGGCCCCTGTGTCGCCGCATAGACCGCAGCCTCACTGACCCTGGCTCCGATCGCTGCAGCCGCGTCGACGAGCTGCCTGCGCAGAACGTGATCATAGGGCTCGGTGAAGTCGACATGCGTGACCGCACTGTGCGGTCCTTCGTGGAAGGTCGAGGAGCGTGCCCAGGTGTAATCGATGATCTGATGCGGGATCACCAGATCACCAGGACTGAGATCGGACCGAATGCTGCCGACTGCTGCCACCGCGACGATGCCGGTTGGCACGCACTCGCGCAGGGCCCAGATGTTCGCGCGATAATTCACCTGATGGGGTGGAATCGTGTGTTCGTCGCCGTGACGGGCCAGAAACACCAGCGGCCGGCCACTGAGCAGTCCAAAGGTTAGCGCTGCCGAGGGATTCCCGTAGGGCGTCGTTACCTGCCGACGCTCAGCTTCCTCTAGCCTGGTGAAGCGGGTCAGCCCGCTGCCGCCGATGATGGCCAGCATCTCAATCCTCCCGCATGGCGTAGATCGCCGGCAGGTTGCGCCAGGCACCGCGAACGTCCATGCCATAGCCGAAAAGAAAACGATCGGGAACACTCAACGCGACGAAATCGGCCTGAATCGGCTTCGTTCTGCCAATCAGCTTGTCCGCGGCGACTGCCGTGTAGCAGGTCGCGGCACCCAGCGCCAGCAGGCGATCACGAATCGCGGCCAGTGTCAGCCCTTCGTCGAGGATGTCGTCAAGAACCAGAACTGTTCTGCCGCTCAGCGCAATTTCCGGCTCGATACGCCAGGATAGCTCACTACCGCTCGTGGCCAGGCGATAACGGCTGACATGCAGGTAGTCGAAATCCAACGGGAAGTTCAGTTGCGTCAGCAAATGGCCGGCGAAGGGGAGTCCACCCTTGAGCACACACAGCAACACCGGATTGCGGTCACGCAAGCGTTCGGAGATTTCGCGGGCGACACGGCGAACAGCGGCGTCGACGGTATCGGCTGTGTGGATGAGGTCGGCCGAAGCGAGAATGGCCATGGCCTGTTGGGGTTCGATCATGGACCTTCCGAACGGGTTGGTGAAGGTGAAGCAGCGCTGCCGCCGGCGTGCCGCCAAATCCATGCCAGAAACGGATTCATTGCACCGGTTGCGCCACACTCAGCAGCCCCAGCAACTGCGCCTCGTCGATGACCGTGACCCCCAGACTCCTGGCTTTTTCGAGCTTGCTGCCGGCCTCGGCGCCGGCGACGACGAAATCGGTCTTTTTCGACACCGAGCTGCTGACTTTGCCGCCCGCAGCTTCGATCATCTGTGTGGCCGCCTCGCGAGTCAGCGTGGGTAACGCACCGGTCAGCACGAACACCTTGCCAGTGTTGTTGCTGGCGGTCGACGCCAGTACTTCGACGTCGCGCCAGACCACTCCGGCAGCACGCAATTGCTCGATGACTTCGAGGTTGTGCGGCTCACCACTGAACTGGCGGATGCTGCGTGCGACAATCGGGCCGACGTCGGGCACTCGCAGCAGATCGGCCTCGTCTGCCGCGAGCAGACGATCAAGATTGCCAAAATGACGAGCCAGATCCCGCGCCGTGGTTTCGCCGACGTTGCGGATGCCGAGCGCGTAAATGAAGCGCGCCAGCGTTGTCTGCTTGCTCTGCTCGATGGCCGACAGCAGATTGCTCGCCGACTTGTCGGCCATCCGTTCGAGATTGGCGAGTGCCAGCAAACCCAGCCGGTAGAGGTCGGCCGGGGTACGCACGATGTCGCTGTCTACGAGCTGCTCGACGAGTTTTTCACCTAGCCCTTCGATATCCATCGCCCGCCGCGAAGCAAAATGCAGCAGCGCCTGTTTGCGTTGCGCCGGGCAGTAGATGCCGCCGCTGCAGCGCGCCACCGCTTCGTCTGTGTTACGAACGACCTTCGAAGCGCATACCGGACAGCTCGTCGGCATGTTGAATTCGGGGGCCCCGGTGGGCCGTTTCTCCCACTGCACGCGCACGATTTCGGGAATCACGTCGCCGGCACGACGAACGACGACGGTATCACCGATGCGGAGATCCTTGCGCCGCACCTCTTCCTCGTTGTGCAGGGTGGCGTTGCTCACCGTCACGCCGCCGACGAATACCGGCACCAACCGCGCCACGGGTGTCAGTGCTCCGGTACGACCGACCTGGATCGAGATGCCGAGCAACTCGGTGAGCGCTTCCTCGGCCGGAAACTTGTGTGCAATCGCAAAACGCGGTGCGCGCGATGCGAAACCGAGGTGTTCCTGCGCCGCCAGATCATCGAGTTTGTAGACCACGCCATCGATATCGTAAGGCAGCAACGCGCGCTGTCCGCCGATGTGGGCATAGTAGCCGAGCAGGCCAGCAAGGCCTTTGACCCGGCGACGTTCCGGTGCGACCGGAAAACCCCATTCGGCAAGCCGGTCGAGCAATGCCGAGTGCGTTGCCGGCAAGGAGGTCCCTGCGGCCAGGCCGATGCCATAGGCAAAAAAGCGCAGCGGCCGTGTCGCCGTGATGCGCGGGTCGAGCTGACGCAGGCTGCCGGCTGCGGCATTGCGCGGGTTGACGAACGCCTTCTCCCCTTTTTCACGCTGTTGCGAGTTCAGCCGTTCGAAGTCGCTGCGCCATAACAGCACCTCACCCCGCACCTCGAGCAGCGTCGGCCAGCCACTGCCCTGCAGGTGCAGCGGGATGCTGCGCAAGGTGCGCAGATTGGCGGTGACGTCTTCGCCCGTGGCACCGTCGCCGCGCGTCGCTCCGCGCAACAGGATGCCGTTCTGGTAGGTCAGGCTGACGGCGAGGCCGTCGAACTTGGGCTCGGCCGAATAATCGAGATCGCCATGGATCGCCAGCCCTTCACCGACACGGCGGTCAAATGCGGTAACCTCTGCGTCGTCAAAGGCATTATTGAGCGATAACATCGGCGTCGCATGCACTACCGCCGCGAACTCGGGCAGCGGCGCTGCGCCGACTCTTTGAGTTGGCGAATCCGCGCTCACCAGTTCGGGGTGTGCAGCTTCCAGAGCCTGCAGCTCACGGAACAGGCAGTCGTACTCGGCGTCGCTGAGCAGCGGTGCATCAAGCACATAGTAGCGGTGATTGTGCTCCTCGATCTCGGCCCGTAAGGCCAGAGCACGCTCGCGGGCAGGCATGCGCGGTGCTTCCAATTCAGGAAAACAGGCGAAACGCCAGGGCGCCGCCAGCGGGCACCTGGCGTGTCGCCATCGCCGTCTGGTACTGCACCACCTGCCGACGAATCGGCTCGATGCTTCCCTCCGACAACGGCCGTCGGTTATCGTCGACCAGCGCTCCGTGCAGGGCATCGGCAAAGCGTCTTGCCAGTTCGACCATCTGGATCAAGACGCGATCACCGTTCGCCACACGCGGCACGTCGAGCAGGAAGGTTACTCCATGCGTCGTCAGGGCGCGCATCGATTCGGCCGAAAAGCCTTGCGTCTCCTGGTTGATGAGCACGTACAGCAGTCTGCCCTCGTCATCAAAACGGGCAAAGCGACCTTCCGAGTCGATGGTCATTCCCGCCGATTCGGCGAGTGCACGCAACTTGGTGCCCGGAAATACCTGCCCCTGACTGATCACATTGACCCCGATCTGGATGTCGACACCGGCGCAGAACTCGTCGAGTTGCGACGCTATCCGCAAGGCTGGTTCGCGTAGCGGCAGTTCGGCAAAACCCATCAATTCAGTCGCGAGATCCTGCATGGCAAGATGAAAAATCGACAGGTCGCCATCGCGAACCGGGCCCTGGCGGTCGACCAGCTGCAACCCGATACGGATGTGCCGGTAGGCGCTGTCGGCGTCTTCGAGAATCGGTTCCCATTCGTGTTCCTGTTCGTTGAAACCGATCCAGTGCACGGGTTTGCCCAACCGGGCCAGAGCAACACGTTGTGCTTCACGGATCTGGTAAGCCGCTGCCGATTCGGACACCTCGATTGCAGCGATGTAATCGATCGTGGGCGATAGCAGATATAGCGGTGCCGTGACCTCCTGGAAGGTTTTGATTACCGGCCTTTCCTCGTCAGTTCGCGCTGGTTGCGCGCTTCGCTCGCTGGCCGGCAGTGCCTCGTCATCGTCAACCGGAACCGGCCTCGCCGCAGACACCACGTTCGGCTTGGTGGCCGGGTCCAGCAGCGGTTCGACCCGCCCCTGATCCGGACGGGCGGTCATTCCACCGGCATCGTCGATCGCCGAGGTCTGCTCATCGAGCAGAACATCTGCCTGGCGGGCGCTCAACAAGGACTCGGCTAGTTTGCGGTGCTTGTGCTCCTGCCATTTGTTGTAAGCCAGCACGCCAACAACGGCGGCGGCACCGAGGCCGATCAAACCCATCTGCAAGTCGGTCATATCCATTCCTAAACGAGTTGCTCGCGCATGCGCAGTGCTTCTTCCATATCGACTTCGACGATGCGCGAGACGCCGGATTCCTGCATGGTCACCCCGACGAGCTGTTGCGCCATCTCCATCGTGATCTTGTTATGGCTGATGAACAGAAACTGCGTATGGGTGGACATGCGTCGTACCATCGAGCAGAAACGTTCGGTGTTGGTATCGTCAAGCGGCGCATCGACCTCGTCAAGCAGGCAGAAAGGCGCCGGATTAAGCTGAAACATCGAGAATACCAGTGCAATCGCCGTTAACGCTTTTTCACCGCCCGAAAGGAGATGAATCGTGCTGTTCTTCTTGCCGGGTGGCTGCGCCATGACCTGCAGGCCGGCGTCGAGAATCTCCTCGCCGGTCATCATCAGACGCGCCTCTCCCCCCCCAAAGAGTATCGGAAACAACTCACCGAAGCTGCGGTTGACCGAGTCGTAGGTGCTCTGCAGCAATTCCCGTGTTTCCCGGTCGATGCGGCGAATCGCGTTTTCCAGTGTCACCATCGCCTGTGTCAGATCGTCTGACTGGGCATCGAGATAACTCTTGCGTTCGCGGGCGGCCTCGAGTTCGTCGAGTGCGGCCAGGTTGACCGCGCCGAGCGCATCGATCGAGCGCTGCAGCGCGGTCAGCGCACTCTGCAGGGCCGCCGGGCGCGCCGCCGCGAGTTCTGGCAGCAGCGAGGATTCGTCGGCACCGGCAGCGGCCAGTTGCGCCGCGAACTGCTCGAAACCGAGGCTGGCAGCCTGTTCCTTGAGTTTCAGTTCGCTGATCCGGTGGCGTAGCGGGTCGAGGCTCTGCCCGACCTTCAGACGCTCCTCGTCGAGTGCGCGCAGGCCGCTCGCTGCGGCTTCAAGCGCATCGCGGGCGTTCGCCAGCGCGTGCTCGCGGGCGACGCGATGATCGAGTGCGGCCTGCAGGCAAGGCTTGAGTTCGTCGGCTTGCCGAGCGCTGGCGCTCTCCTGGCAGCGCGCCAGGTCGGCGTCGAGACGTTCGAGCTGCTGGCTCGCCAACTCCCGGTTGGCGGCCAGTTCCTGCAGTTTATTGCTGCACTCGCGCTGCGAGAACTCGGCTTCACGCAGTTCCCGTTCGGCGCGGTTGACCCCTCCACGCTCACCCTGCAACGCCCGTTCGGTCTGTTCGAGCAGCATCCGCGCTGCAGCGGACAGCGTCTGCAGTTCCTGAATCTGTTGATGTTGTCGATCGATGGCTGCGTCGGCGATACCCAGGCGTTCGCTCTCGTTGTCCTCTTCTGCAGCCAGTTCAGCCAGGCTGGCGTCGATCTGCGCCTGCCGCTCACGAAAACGTTCGCCGGCCTGCGCAAGCTGCAGCGTTTCAACCTGCAGCGTGTGTGCCCGGTTTTGCAGAGAAGTCACTTTTTGGCGAGATTCGTTCAGGCCCTGCTGCGCTTCGGCGAGGCGCCCCTCTATTTCGCCGAGGCACCCCTGTGCCTGTAAGACGTTTTCCTCACGCTCGCCAATCACCGCCACCAGCGCGTCGATCTCGCGCTGGCGTTCAAGCAGGCCATGACCATCATTGTCGGGCGCAAATAGCGTCATACTCTGTCGGTTGACAATGTCGCCGCCAGGGGTGACGCAACAGGCGCTCGCCGTCAGGCTGCTGCGACGAGTCAGAGCAGCCGCCAGATCGGGAGCGCTGTATACCTCGCCAAGCCAGTCCGCAAGAATCGCCGACAAGACCGCATCTTTGCAGTGAATTCGTGCCAGCAGCAGCCCGTTGGCAGGGGCTGCCGGCGGCCTCTCGTCAGCCAGCGGCAGAAGCAGGGTCAATTTTCCGCTCGGCCGGTCCTTGCTCCACGCCGCGTTGGCGGCGGCGGCGGGCAAGGCGGCCAAGCGTTCGCGCAGCACGGCTTCGACGGCGTTTTCCCAACCGGCTTCGACCTGTAGCGCCTTCCAGAGTGGTTCGCCGTTCTGCAAGCCATGCCGGCGCAGCCAGTCGTCGAGTTTGCCGTTGGCCTGCAAGCGTTGCTGTAATTGTTGCAGGGCCATCCTGCGGGCTTGCGTCTCGGCACGTTCCCTCTGCGCTTGCTGGAATTCGGCCAGAATCGTGCGCCGCTGCTGCTCAAGAAGGGGCAATTGGTCCTGCTGAGCCTTCTGGCTGGTCAGCGCCACAACAATCAGTTCACGCAATTCGGCAAGCGCCTCCTGCCGGTCGGCAAGTTCGGAAAGATCGGGAGCCACCAGCATCGCACGCTCGGCTGCGAGACGTTCGCTGCGTCCGATGACGCTCTGCAACGAACGCTGCGCGTGCCCACGATTCGCCTGTTCGACGTGCAGGCGCTGTTCGGCCAGGGCCACCTCGGCACGCTGGCGGTTGACCGCCGCCAGCGCAGAAACATGTCTTTCCTCGGCCAGCGGCAAGCGTTCCTGGCATGCTTCGAGGCACAACCGGCCCTGCTCGACACGTTCGTCGGCAAGTGTCAGCAGATCCTGCCAACGTTCAAGGTCATTCGCCAGATTGCCGGCCTGCGCCTGCCAATGCGCTCGTGCTTCGGTCAGTTGCGCCAGCCGCATCTCATACTCGCGCCGCGACTCCTGGCGGTGACGGATCTCGGCTTCCAGGCGTGCGACTTCAGCATTGGCGGCATAAAGGCCGCTCTGTGCCGCATGCACGCCATCGCTGGCGGCAAAATGGGTTTCCCGGGCCTCCTCGATACGCATTTCGAGGTCACGCAAAGCAGCGTTCCTAGCTTCGAGATCGACGCTCGCCAGGTCGACCTCGCGCGCCAGTCGTTCGCGCTCGAGTTGTGCTTCATTGCGCCGCAGAAACCAAAATAATTGCTGCTTTCTTGTCAGTTCTGCATGGTATTCGCGATATTGGCGGGCGACGCTGGCCTGACCTTCGAGCCGTTCCATCTGCAAACCGAGTTCAAGGCGGATATCTTCGACCCTGGCCAGGTTCTCGCGCGTGTCGGCGAGACGGTTCTCTGTTTCCTTGCGCCTTTCCTTGTAGCGGGTCACACCGGCCGCCTCTTCGAGAAATACCCGCAGCTCGTCCGGCTTGGCCTCGATGATTCGCGAGATGGTTCCCTGGCCGATGATCGCGTAGGCGCGCGGACCCAGACCGGTACCGAGAAAGAGGTCGGTGACATCCTTGCGACGGACATGCAGGTTGTTGATGTAGTACTCTGACTGGCCGTTGCGCGTCAGCAGCCGCCTGACTGACAGTTCAGCATACTGTGACCACTGTCCGGAGAGGCGTCCGAGCGAGTTGTCGAAGACCAGTTCGACCGCCGCTCGCGATACCGGTTTGCGGCTTCCCGAACCGTTGAATATCACGTCCTGCATTGATTCGCCTCGCAGTTCCGAGGCTTTTGATTCTCCGAGCACCCAGCGCACCGAATCCATCACGTTGGACTTGCCGCAACCATTCGGGCCGACCACCCCGACGAGTTGTCCAGGCAGCGCAATGGTCGTCGGATCGACGAAGGATTTGAAGCCGGCAAGTTTCAGTTTGGTCAGGCGCATGAACCAGAACGCGACCGCGGCAGCCGCGCCAGAAGTAATCGGAAAAAACATGTTGCCTAGCGAGTGTCACCCCGCACCCTGGGGGTGGACGACCCACGAATATTCCTGCGGAATGCCATTATAAACGCTTATAATAGCACTCCGCCTGCCCGATTCGTTTCCTCACTGGATGCCACTCGGAATGACCACGACCACCATATCGGCCAGCACCCTCGAAACCTTTCCCAATCCGGCACCGCAACGGGATTTCCACATTCACATGGAAATCCCGGAATTCACCTGTCTGTGCCCAAAAACCGGCCAGCCGGATTTCGCGACCCTGCTTCTCGATTACATTCCGGACCAGACCTGTGTCGAACTCAAGAGTCTGAAGCTCTACATCTGGTCCTTCCGCAACACCGGCTGCTTTCACGAGGCGGTCACCAACCGCATCCTGGACGATCTGGCAAGCGCCACGCAACCGCGCTACATGCGACTGACGGCGCGCTTCTACGTGCGCGGCGGCATATTTACCACGGTCATTGCCGATCACCGTCAAACAGGCTGGACGCCAGTGCCGATGGTGCAACTCGCCGACTTCGCCAGCCAATCCAACACCCGTGCTTGAAATCATGACCATCCAGGCGGTACCTACCGACCAGCAACTGTTCATGCCCCTTATAATCCAGCGTCCCGCCATGAGACGTACGAGCCAGTGAATCCCCACCTCAGCAAGCTGCAACCTTATCCCTTCGAGAAGTTGCGACAGCTTTTTACCGGCGTCACACCGAACCCGCAGTACCGCGAGATCAGGCTGTCGATTGGCGAGCCGCAGCACGCAACGCCGGCGTTCATCAAGGACGCGCTGAGCGCCGGGCTCGGCGGACTGGCCAGTTATCCCAGCACGCTCGGTAGCGGCGAATTGCGCCGCAGCATCGCCGCCTGGCTGCAGCGCCGCTACGGCCTGCCGAGTATCGACGCGGAAACCCAGGTGATTCCAGTCAATGGCTCACGCGAGGCCTTGTTTGCGTTTACCCAGACGATTGTCGATGCGTCGCGGGGCTACACGCCGCTGGTTGTCAGCCCCAACCCCTTCTACCAAATCTATGAGGGCGCCGCTTACCTCGCCGGTGCCGAACCGCGCTTTCTGAACACCCTGCCGAGCAACGATTATGCATTCGACTTCGCAACACTGAGCGAGACTGAATGGCAGCGTGTGCAGCTTTTCTTCGTCTGCTCGCCGGGCAATCCGACCGGCAAGGTGCTGGGCCTCGATGACTGGAAACAGTTGTTCGCCCTTGCCGACAGGTATGGCTTTGTTATTGCCTCTGACGAATGCTACTCGGAGATTTTCTTCGACGAAACCCGGCCACCGCTCGGCTGCCTGCAGGCCGCCCGTCTGCTCGGCCGCGGTTTCGAACGCTTGGTGATGTTCTCCAGCCTGTCCAAACGATCCAATGTTCCCGGCATGCGTTCGGGCTTCGTTGCCGGCGATGCCGTGACCCTTCGGTCGTTCCTGCTCTACCGAACCTATCATGGCAGTGCGATGAGTCCGGCGGTGCAGGCAGCCAGCGTCGCGGCCTGGAACGACGAGGCGCATGTCGTCGAAAATCGCCGCCAATATACGGAAAAATTCGCGGCGGTCACGCCGCTCCTGAGCGATGTCCTGGCGACCGCCATGCCCGACGCCGGCTTCTACCTTTGGGCCAGAGCACCGTTTGGCGACTGTGATTTCGCCCGTTCGCTGCTCGCCGACTATAATGTCATCCTGCTGCCTGGAAGCTACCTGGCGCGCACCGCCCAGGGAATCAATCCGGGCGCAGGCTACCTGCGAATCGCGCTCGTCGCCCCACTCACCGACTGCGTCGAAGCCGCCAGGCGTATCCGTTCATTCATTGCAAAATTCTAGGAAAGGCAGTCATGCAGGCAATTCAGAAGATCATCGATGAGGCCTGGGAGAACCGCAATTCGCTGCAACCCGGCCAGGCACCGACAGCCATCAGCGATGCCGTGGCAGGTGTCATCAGCCAGCTCGACGAAGGCACCCTGCGCGTTGCCGAAAAGATTGCTGGCGATTGGTTCACCCACCAATGGATCAAGAAGGCCGTGCTGCTTTCTTTTCGGCTGCAGGAAAACGAGCTGCTCGATGGCGGCGCAATGCGCTATTTCGACAAGGTGCCGAACAAGTTCGCCAGTTACGACCGCGAACAGTTTGCGCGTGGCGGTTTCCGCGTCGTTCCACCGGCCACTGCCCGCCGCGGCGCCTTCGTCGGCAAGAACGTGGTGCTGATGCCCTCATACATCAACATCGGCGCTTATGTCGATCAAGGCACGATGGTCGACACCTGGGCAACGGTCGGTTCCTGTGCTCAGATCGGCAAGAACGTACACCTCTCGGGGGGGGTCGGTATCGGCGGAGTGCTCGAGCCTCTGCAGGCCAACCCGACGATCATCGAGGACAATTGCTTCATTGGCGCCCGTTCGGAAGTTGTCGAGGGCGTCATCATCGGCGAAGGTTCGGTGATCTCGATGGGGGTTTATCTGGGTCAGTCCACCAAGATCTACGACCGCGAGACCGGTACCGTGAGCTACGGCCGGGTGCCGCCGGGATCGGTCGTCGTTGCCGGCAACCTGCCCGCCAGGGACGGCAACTACAGCCTCTACTGCGCGGTCATCGTCAAGAAGGTTGACGCGGGCACGCGCGCCAAGACCAGCATCAATGATCTGCTGCGCGGCGACTGATCGCGCGCGCATCGATTCCTGAGTCGGCGGCGAGCGAATGATTCTCGACAAGCTCTTTCATGTGATGGCCGACCGGCGCGCCTCGGACATCTTCATCTGCGCGGGCGCGCCGATCCACATCAAGATCCAGGGCACGACCGTACCGGTCAATCAGCAGATCATGGCGCCGGAGATGATCGAGAAGATCGCCACCGAACTGCTGAGTCCGGAACAGGCCGCCGCCTTCGAAGCGACGAAGGAGATGAACCTCTCGTTCGGCATCCCCAGGCTCGGCAATTTCCGCATCAATCTGTTCCGGCAGCGCGGCTCGATCTCGATCGTCGTGCGTTATGTACTCGGCAACATCCCGGCGCTCGATACCCTGGGGTTGCCGCCGGTGCTGGCCGACCTGGTGATGGAACGACGCGGCCTGGTTCTGATCGTCGGCTCGACGGGTTCGGGAAAATCGACCACCCTGGCTTCGATGCTCGACTATCGGAACAGCAGTTGTACAGGTCACATTCTCACCATCGAGGATCCGATCGAGTATCTGTTCAGGCACAAGAAATCGCTGGTCAACCAGCGCGAGATCGGCATGGATACCCTCGGCTGGGAGCATGCCTTGAAGAACGCCATGCGGCAAGCTCCCGACTGCATCCTGATCGGCGAAATCCGTGACATGGAAACCATGCAGGCGGCGCTGGCCTACGCACAGACTGGCCATCTCTGCCTCGGCACGCTGCATGCCAACAACAGCTATCACGCGCTCAACCGGATCATCAACTTTTTTCCGACCGATAGCCGGAATGCCTTGTACATGGACCTCTCGGTTAGCTTGAAGGCCATCGTTTCGCAGCGTCTGGTGAAGAAGAAGGATGGTCAGCAGACGCCGGCGGTCGAGGTCTTGCTCAACAGTTATCACGTTCAGGAACTGATCGAGCAGGGCGACATCCCGGCTCTCAAGGAAGCGATGGAACAGAGTCTCGCACCGGGGTCGCAGACCTTCGAACAGGATCTCGTCCGACTTTACCGCAGCGAATTGATCACGCTGCAGGAAGCGCTGCTCAATGCCGATTCACCCACCAATCTGTCCTGGCTGATCAACAATTTCGAAGTGACCGGCGCCTCGGGAAATGAAGCGGGGCAGCGGAATGAAACAGTGTTCGATCTCTCCGGTACCAACCCCGGCAGCCCGTCATACAAGGAATTTACGCTTAGCCTTGACGAAGCCGAGAGCGCGACCCAGGAGGCCCGAGATGGCAAGAGGTGACGGTAGCGAGGCCGCGACTCGTGATGCAACGCTGCTGCTGGCCGAGCAACTGATCGCTTGTCGCTCGATTACTCCCGAAGATGCCGGTTGCCTGCAGATCGTCGCCAACCGCCTTGAAGCCGTCGGTTTCCAGTGCGAATTCATGAACCGCGGCTGCGTCAGCAACCTCTGGGCACGCCGCGGCGACAGCCGACCGCTGCTCTGTCTGGCCGGCCACACCGACGTCGTCCCGAGCGGACCTCTGGAACAATGGCACAGCGATCCATTTCAGCCCGTGCAAAGAGACGGTCTGCTGTATGGGCGTGGCGCTGCCGACATGAAGGCTTCGCTGGCTGCTTTCGTGACCGCCGTCGAGGCTTTCGTCGCCGCTCGTCCAACCCATTGCGGCTCGCTCGCCCTGTTGCTCACTTCCGATGAGGAAGGCGACGCCATCGACGGCACTGCCGCCGTCACCGATGCGCTGCAGCGGCGTGGCGAGCTGATCGACTACTGTATCATCGGCGAACCGACAGCGCTCCACAGCCTCGGCGACATGGTCAAGAATGGCCGACGTGGCTCGCTCTCGGGAAAACTGACCATCAAGGGTGTGCAGGGCCACATCGCCTACCCCCATCTGGCAAAAAACCCGATTCATCTGGCCGCGCCGGCGATTGCCGAACTGGCGAACATCACCTGGGATGACGGCAACGAGTTTTTCCCACCGACCACCTGGCAGGTCTCGAACATCCACGCCGGCACTGGCGTCAACAATGTCATTCCCGGCCGTGTCGAGATCGACTTCAACTTCCGCTTCGGGACCGCCAGCACTCCGCAACAACTGCAGACCCGCCTGTGTGCGCTGCTCGAACGGCATGGGCTGGAGCACGACATCGTCTGGACGCTGGGGGCCAGGCCTTTCCTCACTGGCCGTGGCGCCTTGATCGACGCCGCCCTGCTGGCGATTCGTGCGGAAACCGGCCATGCCGCCGAGCTGTCGACCAGCGGCGGCACCTCGGACGGCCGCTTCATTGCCGAGATCTGTCCGCAGGTGCTTGAGATTGGCCCGGTCAATGCCACCATCCACCAGGTCAACGAATGCGTCGAGGTCGCCGCCCTGCCGCGACTCGCCGCGATCTATCGGCGGATGATCGAAGCGTTGTTACCCACCGATGTTTGAGCAGGCCCAGACCGAACTGTCGACGCTGCGCGATCTGCTGCGCTTCGCGGTCAGCCGCTTCAACGAGGCGAAACTGTTTTTCGGACACGGTGCCGACAACGCCTGGGACGAAGCCGCCTATCTGCTGCTGCACAGCCTGCACCTGCCCCTGGAGCGACTCGAACCCTTTCTCGACGCAACCCTGACCCGCGACGAACGGGCCGCCGTGCTGCAGGTCATCGACCGCCGTATCCGGGAGAGGCTGCCGGTCGCCTACCTGACCAACGAGGCCTGGCTGGGCGAATATCGTTTCTACGTGGACCAGCGGGTGATCGTTCCGCGTTCGTTCATCGCCGAGCTGCTGCGCGAGCAACTGACGCCCTGGATCGACGATGCCCACGCGGTGACTGCCGTTCTCGACCTCTGTACCGGATCGGCCTGTCTCGCGATCCTCGCGGCACACGCTTTCCCGGCCGCCCGCATCGACGCCGTCGACATCTCGCCGGAGGCACTTGCGGTGGCGCGGCGCAACGTCGACGACTACGATCTCGCAGCGCAGATTCGGCTCGTCCAAGGGGATCTCTTCGTTGCCCTCAAGGGCAAGCGCTACGACCTGATCATCGCCAATCCGCCCTACGTCAATGCCGCGTCGATGGCCACCCTTCCCGAGGAATATAGACGCGAGCCCGAACTGGCGCTGGCCAGCGGTCTGGATGGACTCGATCTGACGCGCGCAATCCTTGCCGGCGCGCGCCAGCATCTGCGGCCAAACGCTCTGCTGGTCGTCGAGATCGGCCACAATCGCGATGCCCTGGAAGCCGCTTTTCCGGCGACGCCCTTCACCTGGCTCGACACCAGCGCTGGCGATCAGTATGTCTTCCTGCTGCATCGCGACGAGCTGCCGTGATCCGAAGGTCGTGTATCTGCCCGATTGACAGGCCATGAGTCGCCTCCGCCTGCTGCTGTTCGCGATTCTCCTCCTCGTCGGCTGCCACGACTCGGCACGGCTGGCGTTGCTGCCGCCAGGCAGCCAGGTCCTCGCCTTCGGCGACAGCATTACCTTCGGTAGTGGCGCCGCTCCGGGGGAGGACTATCCGGTTCGACTCGCGGCGATCAGCGGCTGGCAGGTCCATAACGCCGGTATCCCGGGCGACACGGCAGACGCTGCCCAGGCGAGAATTCACGCATCGCTTGCCCAGACCCGGCCGGCGCTGGTGATCGTCGAAATCGGTGGCAACGACTTCCTCCGAAGGCGCCCGGAAGCGGCCGTCAAGGATGATCTGCGCGCCATCGTCAGGGCCATCCGGCAGTCCGGCAGCCAGGTCGTTCTGGTCGCCGTGCCCAGGCTCTCGCTGCTCGGCGCGGCAAGCGGCAGGCTACCCGATTCGGCGATCTACGCCGAGCTGGCTAAAGAAGAAAGACTGCCGCTGGTCGAAGGCGTTCTCGCCGCCATTCTCTCTGACCCGACGCTGAAGGCCGACCCCATTCACCCCAACGCCGGTGGCTACCACAAACTCGCGGATGGCATCGCCGAGCAACTGCGCCGCTCCGGCCTGCTGAACAAGCCCTGACCCGGTGCACCCGCCGGCACCTTGACCGATCGTCATCGCCAGACAGGCACGACCGGCAGAAAGACATGGACACTTGATGAAAACCGAAACCCTGCAGATCATCCATCGCCAGGATTACACGCCACCCCCCTTCCTGGTCGATCATGTGGACCTCGACGTGCAGTTTCACTCCGACGCAGTCCTGGTCACTAGCCACCTGCAATTGCGGCGCAATCCGGCGGTGGCGCCCGGGCAGCCGCTGCAACTCGACGGCCATGGGCTGGCAACACTCTCGGTCGCCATCGATGGACAGCCGCTCGGTGCAAACGACTACACTTGCACCGACTCGGCGCTGATCATCGACAACCCGCCGGATGCGCTGCTGTTGAGCACGCTGACACGGATCGATCCCGACCACAACACCAGCCTCTCCGGACTCTTTCGCTCGAAGGATGGCTACTTCACACAGTGCGAGGCACAGGGTTTCCGCAGAATCACCTGGTTCCCGGATCGTCCGGACATCATGTCGCGCTACACCGTCACCCTGCACGCCGACAAGGCGAGCCTGCCAGTGCTGCTGGCGAACGGCAACCCGGTCGGCTGGGGTGACGAAGGACTCGATCGCCACTGGGTAAAGTGGGAAGACCCTTTTGCCAAACCCTGCTATCTGTTCGCACTGGTCGCCGCTCGCCTCGACGTGCTGCGCGACCGTTTCACCACCGCCAGCGGGCGCAGCGTACAACTGGCGGTGTATGTCGAGCCCGGCAAGCTAGACCAGTGCGCGCACGCGATGGATGCCCTGCAGCGCGCGATGCGCTGGGACGAGGAAACCTTTGGACTCGAATGCGACCTTGATCACTACATGATCGTCGCCGTTGGCGACTTCAACATGGGCGCTATGGAAAACAAGGGCCTGAACATCTTCAACACCAAGTACGTTCTGGCCCGTAGCGACACCGCCACCGATGGCGATTACCAGAACATCGACCGTGTCGTCGCGCACGAGTACTTCCACAACTGGACCGGCAATCGCGTGACTTGTCGCGACTGGTTTCAGCTCTCGCTCAAGGAAGGACTGACCGTCTTCCGCGACCAGGAATTCGGCGCCGACATGCACAGCCGCGCGGTCACCCGCATCCGCGAGGTCCGTGCCCTGCGCGCCACGCAGTTTCCCGAAGACGCCGGCCCCATGGCGCATCCGGTACGCCCCGACTCCTACATCGAGATCAACAATTTCTACACCAGCACCGTCTATGAAAAAGGCGCCGAAGTGGTGCGCATGATCCAGACGCTGATCGGCAGGCCAGCCTTCCGGCGTGGCATGGACCTCTACTTCGAGCGCCATGACGGCCAGGCCGTGACCTGTGACGATTTCGTCGCCGCCATGGCCGATGCCTCGGCCCTTGACCTCACGCAATTCAAGCGCTGGTACGACCACGCCGGTACGCCGCGGCTGCGCGCCAGCGGCAGTTATGACCCAAGCTTGCAGCGCTACCGGTTGACGCTGTCGCAGTCACGTCCGACGGCACCTGGCGAGCCTTTCCACATCCCGGTGGCGATCGGCCTCAACGGTCCGGACGGCGCCGACCTGCCGCTGCAGCTGCTGGGAGAAAGCCATTGCGCCGAGCGCGGCCGGACAACGCGCGTTCTCTCACTGACGGCCGGCGAACAGCAGTTCGTCTTCGAAGATTTGCCGGTCGCCCCGATCCCTTCGCTGTTACGGGACTTTTCAGCGCCGGTGATTCTCGATTACGACTGGCGCAATGAAGACCTGAGCCATCTCCTCACCCACGACAGCGACCCCTTCAACCGCTGGGAAGCCGGACAGCGGCTGGCCAGCCGACTGATCCTGGCCGCCGCCGAGGATCTGACCGCCGGTCAGCCGGTGCGCTGGCCGCAGAGCTTCGCTGCCGCTGCCGCGCAGGTTCTTGGACAGGCCTCGGCAGACCCGGCTTTCGCTGCCGAAGTCCTGACGCTGCCCGGCGAAGCGACGCTCGCCGAGGAAGTCGCGGCCGTCGACCCGGACGCCCTGCACGCGGCCCGCAACGGTCTGCGCCGCTTCCTTGCCGAACAACTTCACGACGAGTTGCGCCAGTGCTACGAGTCGCTGCGGCCAAATGGCCCCTATCAGCCGACCCCCGCCGCCGCTGGCAGGCGCGCACTGCGCAACCTCTGCCTGGGCTATCTCAACGAACTCGATGACTTCGAAATGCGGACCCTGGCGCTGCGTCAGTTTGCGTCAGCCGACAACATGAGCGATCAGTTCGCTGCCCTCGGCACGCTTGCCCAATACGACTGCCACGAATCCACGGAAGCCCTGGCTGCCTTCTACGAGCGCTGGCATGACGAAGCGCTGGTGGTGGACAAGTGGCTGTCGGTACAGGCGTCAAGCCGCCTACCCGAGACGTTGGCAACGGTACGGCGCCTGCTGAGCCACCCCGCTTTCGACCTGCACAATCCGAACAAGGTCTACGCGTTGATCAACACCTTCGGCAGCAACCACGTACGTTTTCATGCCGCCGACGGCAGCGGATACCATTTCCTCGCTACGCAGATCGGCCAGATTGACGCCCTCAACCCGCAGGTGGCCGCGCGTCTGACCCGGCGCTTCGATCGCTGGCGCAAGTTTGACGCAACCCGGCAGGGGCACGCGCGCTCGGCGCTCGAAAGCCTGCGGGCAATCGACGGACTGTCATCAGATGTCCACGAGATTGTCGGTCGGGCCCTGGGCTAAACCCGGATCCAGTCTCGCAGGGCCCGGCGACCGATTCCATCCGGCATGCCTGAGCAGAACATCAGCCCAGGCCACGACAGGCAGTGCAAATAGTGCTTGAGTGGGGCGAACCGGCTAGGTATAATATCGCGCTCAAACATGGCAAGGCGCCCGTAGCTCAGTTGGATAGAGTACTTGGCTACGAACCAAGGGGTCGGGCGTTCGAATCGCTCCGGGCGCGCCAATAGAATCAAGGTGAAGGGTTAGGTAGAAATACCTGACCCTTTTCTCGTTTTCCGGATTAGGCGTGTGGTCACGCAGCGGCACAACCTGTACCCCTGGTTGGTACGACTGCTTCCCGACCGCCACCGTCATCTCGAACTCCCGTTCCTCGGATGGTGGAACGTCATTCAAGGTTTTCGCAATGGCCGATCTATTTCCACCTTGGCCGCTGTTCTCCGCATTTCTTGTGGCGAGCTTTGTCCTCGCGGTCACACCAGGCCCCGGTGTGTTCTACATCGTTACACGCAGTCTCGTGCAGGGCCGCCGTTTCGGCTTGGTGTCGGTAGCCGGCGTCGCTCTCGGCAACCTTGGCAACGCCATCGCTGCATCGGTCGGCCTTGCCGCATTGTTTTCGGTCTCGTCCCTGGCCTTCTCCATGGTCAAGTATGCTGGCGCTCTCTACCTCATTTACCTGGGTGTACAAATGCTCCGTTCTCCCCCGGCCGAGCGCGCTGTCCCCACCACTGCCGCCTCACCACTGGGTCGCGTGTTCCATGAAGGTTTCGTGGTTGCCCTGCTCAATCCCAAGACCACTGTATTTTTTGCCGCGTTCCTGCCCCAGTTTCTGAGCCCGGAGGCGCCGCCGATGCTTCAGGGAGTGATGCTTGGTTTCCTCTTCGTGGCAATCGCTGCCGTGACAGACAGCGCCTACGCTTTCGCCGCCGCCGTGGTTGCACCCGTCCTGCACGGTAAAGGGGTGGGCCGCTTAGGTCGCCGCCTCGGAGGCGGCGTGTTCATAGGCCTGGGTATTTACACGGCATTGGCCGGGCCGCCGCGCAGCGCCAAGTAGGCCGATCGTTGCAGAAGGCTGACGGCGAGCTGCTCTCATCGATGTTCTTCCTCAGGCTGCCAATCGAGCTTATGCATGAGAGGCCCAACGTGCGAATTCAGGGCCGCGACGCGGCTTCATCGCGGCGCGTCCCCTGGAATGAAGTGTTAGACCTTAGAACCAATTGAGGCGGCCTACAAGCTCTAAATACTGAGCCTCTTGCAAAACTCCCCCACGCGATTTACTGCGCCACACAGCATTCGCCCTCTGAGAGCGATTTGTGTCGTGCGAGAGGCCTCGATAGCCGAGCGGCTAAGCTTATGGCATGGTTTTCGT
>WBZL01002311.1_pt1 | contig 18742 bp, 20 predicted proteins | sample 5204291 | NCBI WGS metagenome assembly WBZL01 (sample SAMN12344345, study PRJNA552823) | activated sludge metagenome | biome: Activated sludge suspended growth; feature: Nitrification reactor; material: Wastewater; isolation source: activated sludge from nitrification reactor of wastewater...
GAACTGGTTGAGGGATGATCTGCACTCTCAAGCCTCCCACCGTTGGAAGGTCAAGCGGAAACCGCGTGCCCACGCGAGCGCGGCCGGAATCCTAAGGATGTGCTTGACCTTCCAACCATAGGAAGGATCAGAATGCCTGATCCGCGCAATGACAGGAGTCCGGCCATGAACATCGGTGAAGCCGCCGGCGCCTCGGGCGTCTCGGCGAAGATGATCCGGCACTACGAAAGCGTCGACCTGTTGCCGCCTGCCGCACGCACCGACGCAGGCTACCGGCAGTACACCGAGAAGGACGTGCACACGCTGCAGTTCATCCGGCGGTCCAGGGACCTCGGATTCTCGATCGACGAGATCCGCGGCCTGCTGAGCCTCTGGCAGGACCGTCGCCGGCCCAGCCGGCAAGTCAAGGCCATGGCACAGGCGCACATTGCCGAACTGGAGCAGAAAGCCCAGGAGATCCTGGCCATGAAGTCGACGCTCGAACACCTGGTGCACTGCTGCAGGGGCGACGACCGGCCTGACTGTCCGATCCTGGAGAACCTGGCAGACCACAGCCATGCCAGCGTGCAGGCCGTGGGCAGACCCCGGGCCAGGCACGCCTTCGCGCAGCGATGAGGGCGGGGGCGCTTGTGCGCGCGACGATGCCTTTCGGCTGTTTCGGCTAGAGTGCGTGCTATGCAGGTCTGGCTCCGGCTCCTGATCGTCTGGTTCATCGCCATCGCGCTTCCCGTTCAGGGGATGGCGGGCCTGACCATGGCGCACTGCGCACCGAGTCACGAGCGCATGGGGGCCGCTGCGCAGGTGATCGCGCACCAGCATGCGGACCAGGATGCCGGTGTCGCCCATCATCACAACGGCGATGCGGCGGATGACGCCGAGGCTGCCCAGGACCCGGTGAATTCGGACAAGATGTCTAATCTGGCCCAGTACAAGTGCAGTTCGTGCGCTTCATGCTGCGCTGGCTCGGCACTGCCCAGTGCGATGCCCCGCATCCCGCAAGTCGCAGCGGTGCCGACCGTCTTCGCCGAGGCCATGATCAGCGTCGACGCCTTCGCGTCCGACGGACCCGACCGGCCACCCCGCAACCACCTCGTGTAGCCGGTCCCCGATCGGCGTGCCTGGCACGCCATCGGCCACCGGACCCGGTCACTCCTCGTCGTACCGACGGGGAGATGCTGACTCCGACACGAGGACATCATGGTCGCTTCCCTCCCGCGCTGGCTGATGCCAGCCGCCCTCTGCGTCGTGGCAGGGTTTGCCGCTGCGCAGACCTCAACATCCGCCGCACGAAAACCCGACCCGCTCGATCCCGGCGCAAGTGTGCCCACTGTGGCGTACGAGTCGGCGTTCAGCCGCTACCGACGTACCGCGGACGACAAGGTCATCCCCTGGCGCGAGGCCAACGACACCGCCGCGCGCATCGGTGGCTGGCGCGCCTACGCCCGCGATGCGCAGCAGCCCGACCCCGCCGCGTCGGCGCCCGCCGCAACGCCCGCCCAACCTGCCACCAAGGCCATGCCCATGCCGCAAGGGCATGGCGGCCACAAGATGCCATGAAGACGATCGTGCTCACACCATCGAACTGGGGCCCACCGGTGGTCAGGCCACGCCTGCAGCTCGTGCTCCTGCTCGCTGCGGCTGCGACGCTCGCCGGCTGTGCCTCCTTCAGCCCGGACGGCGGCTTCTCCACGGTCGAGCAAGCCGCCAGGGAGCGGCTCGGCAAGGAGGTCCGCTGGGCCCGCACACCTGGCGACCAGGACGGCATCGACCAGCGTGTCGCAGAACTGCTGGCCAAGCCGCTGTCCGCGGACGATGCGGTCCAGATCGCGCTGCTGAACAACCGTGGGCTGCAGGCCAGCTTCCAGGAACTGGGCATCACGGAAGCTGAAGTGGTTCAGGCTGGCCGCGTCCCGAACCCCGGCTTCAGCTTCAGCCGTCTGCGGCGCGGCGACGAGATCGAGCTGGAGCGCGGGATCCACTTCAGCCTCGCGCGGCTGATCGCCATGCCGATGATCAGTGCCATGGAGGCGCGGCGCTTCGAGGCCACCAAGGGCATGGTCACGATGACCATGCTGTCGGTGGCGGCAGACACACGCAAGGCCTGGGTCACAGCGCTGGCCGCGGAAGAGACAGTGCGCTACATGCGTCAGGTGAAGCAGGCCGCGGAGGCGAGCGCCGAACTTGCGCGTCGCATGGAGCAGGTCGGCAACTTCAACAAGCTGCAGCGAGCCCGCGAACAGAGCTTCTACGCCGACGCCGCCTTGAACCTCGCTCGCGCCGAGCAGGCCCAGCGGGCCACTCGCGAACGTCTGACGCGGCTGCTTGGCCTCTGGGGCGCGCAGACCCAGTTCAATCTCCCGGATCGACTCCCGGACCTGCCGCAGGATCTGGTCGACCGCCCGGACATCGAGCGCGTCGCGCTGGCGCAGCGGCTGGATGTGCAGGGCGCCAAGCTCGCCGCCGAGCAGACCGCGCGCAACCTCGGCCTGACGAAGACCACACGCTTCATCAACGTGCTCGAACTCGGCGCGGTGCGCAACAGCTCCAACGAGGCTCCCACACAGCGCGGCTGGGAGATCGGCGTCGAACTGCCGTTGTTCGACTGGGGCGGTGCCCGCGTGGCCCGTGCGGAAGGGGTCTACATGCAGGCCGTGCACCGCGCGGCAGAGACGGCCATCAACGCGCGCTCCGAGGTGCGCGAAGCCTACGGTGCCTGGCGCTCCGCATATGACATCGCGCGCCACCACCAGGACGAGATCGTGCCGCTGCGCAAGCAGATCGCCGAGGAGAACGTGCTTCGCTACAACGGCATGCTGATCGGGGTGTTCGAGCTGCTGGCCGACGCGCGTGCGCAGATCGGGAGCGTCAACGCCGCCATCGAGGCCAAGCGCGACTTCTGGATTGCGCAGGCCGATCTCGACATGGCCTTGATTGGCAAACCCAGCCTGGCGGCGGCTGCCGGCCCTGCCGGCGCGACAACGGCGGCTGAAGCCCAAGGCCACTGAACATGAAGGAACTCCACATGCTTTCCCGACGCAAGATGCTGGGCGGCGCCGGCGCCTTCACAGCTGCCGCCGCTGCAGCCTCCGTCAGCAAGGTGGCCATGGCCGCCCTGCCGGAGCCGGTCATCCAGACCAAGCCCGACACCATGCCACCGCTGGTGCCCAACACGGGGCGGCCCTACAACCCGGTGGTCACGCTCAACGGCTGGACCTTGCCCTGGCGCATGAACAACGGCGTCAAGGAGTTCCACCTGGTGGCCGAGCCGGTGGTGCGCGAGATGACCCCCGGCTTCAAGGCGCACCTGTGGGGCTACAACGGCCAGAGTCCGGGCCCAACCATCGAGGTCGTCGAAGGCGACCGCGTGCGCCTGTTCGTCACCAACAAGTTGGGCGAACTCACCAGCATCCACTGGCACGGCCAACGTCTGCCCAACGGCATGGACGGCGTGACTGGGCTGAACCAGCCCGGCATTCCGCCAGGCAAGACGTACGTCTACGAATTCGTGGCACGGCGCCCCGGCACCTTCATGTACCACCCGCATGCCGACGAGATGGTGCAGATGGCGATGGGGATGATGGGATTCTGGATCACCCACCCCAAGGCCAAGCATCCGCTGATCGACGAGGTGGACCGTGACTTCGTCTTCCTGCTCAACGCCTACGACATCGATCCTGGGGCCTACACGCCCAAGATCATGACCATGCTCGACTTCAACCTGTGGAGCTGGAACAGCCGCATCTTCCCGGGCATCGATCCACTCGTGGTGCGCAAGAACGACAAGGTCCGCATCCGCATCGGCAACCTGACGATGACGAACCACCCGATCCACCTGCACGGGCACGAGTTCCTCATCACCGGGACCGACGGCGGCCCGACGCCCAAGAGCACCCGGATGTACGAGGTGACGACGGACGTGGCGGTCGGCCAGATGCGGCAGATCGACTTCCTCGCCGACGAAGAGGGCGACTGGGCCTTCCACTGCCACAAGAGCCACCACACGATGAATGCGATGGGGCACAACGTGCCGACCATGATCGGCGTGGATCACCGCGGCGTGGCCAAGCAGATCACCAGCTTGATTCCGGACTACATGGTGATGGGCGAGCGTGGCATGAAGGACATGACCGAGATGGAGATGCCGCTGCCCGACAACACCGCCGCAATGATGACCGGCACAGGGCCCTTTGGGGCGGTGGGCATGGGCGGCATGTTCAGCGTGCTGAAGGTGCGTGCGGATCAGAAGCCCGGCGACTACAGCGATCCGGGTTGGTACAAGCACCCTCCCGGGACCGTGGCCTACGAGTTCACCGGCAGTCTGCCCGATCCGGCCCGCTTCAAGGCTGACGCCAGCCCGGGGCCAGGCGCCATGCCGCCGATGGCCAAGCCTTCGAAGGAAATCGAGGTGCGGGTGCGCAAGCCCGCGAGCGGGCACAGCGGCCATTGACCTCAGCGTTCCGTCCAAACACTTTCCTGCCTCAAGAGGACATCCCCATGCATATCAGCAAGCGTCAATTGCTCGTCGCCATTCCTGCCACCCTTCTCGGCGCGCCGGGGCTAGTCCTGGCCCACGGTGACGAAAGCCACCCCAAGAAGGCCGGACCGGTCAAGAAGGAACAGAAAGACTGGGGCATCGCCGGCGATGCCAAGGCTGCCAAGCGCAGCATCGAGGTCGGCATGGCCGACAACATGCGGTTCACGCCCGATCTCATCGAGGTTCGGCTGGGCGAGACGGTGAGATTCGTTGCCCGAAACGCCGGCAAGGTGATGCACGAGTTTGTCATCGGCACCAAGGCCGAAAACGGCAAGCACGCCGAGTTGATGGTCAAGTTCCCGGGCATGGAACACGACGAGCCCTACATGGCGCACGTGCCACCCGGCAAAACCGGCCAGATCGTCTGGACCTTCAACCGGCCGGGCGACTTCGAGTTTGCCTGCCTGATCGCGGGCCACTACCAGGCCGGCATGGTCGGCAAGATCACCGTCTCTGCCAAGTGATCGACAACCACCCCAGCATCGTCGAATCCGGATTCAACCAACCCCTCCAAAGGAATCTCATCATGAAAACCATCGCCATGGCCGCCCTTCTCGTTGTCCTGTCGGCTCCCGCACTGGCGCAGCAGAAGGCCGAGGACCACTCGGCCCACCATCCCGCGGCCGCCGCGTCAGCCGCCGACATGACCGAGGGCGAGATCCGCAAGGTCGACAAGGACGCGAAGAAGCTCACCATCAAGCACGGCGAGATCAAGAACCTCGACATGCCCCCGATGACCATGGTCTTCCAGGTGAAGGATGCCGGCGTGCTCGACAAGGTCAAGGTCGGCGACAAGGTCCGCTTCGTCGTCCAGAAATCCGACACGGGCTTCGTGGTCACCGACATCCAGGCGGCGAAGTGATCCAAGCCGCAGGGACGGGAGTGCTTGGGCACCGAGCAGCAGCCGGCGTTCTGGCCGGCGTCTCGCTCTTGATGGGCGCCGCTGCGGCCCGGGCAGAAGTCATCGAGCTGCAATGGCAGGACGCAGGTCGCTTCGAGCGCAGCCTGACGATCGCGCCTGGCAAGTTCGCCGAGATCTGCGGTCCGTTGGAGGCGGGACAGGCCGTGCAGTGGTCCTTCGACGCCGACCGCGCCCTCAACTTCAACGTCCACTACCACGTGGACAAGGACGTTCGGTACCCGGCCAAGAAGGAGAACGTCAAACGTCTGCAGGGGGATCTGTCGGTCGACGCCAGGCAGGACTACTGCTGGATGTGGACCAACAAGACCACGGCGGCGACGAAGCTATCCGTCACGCTGAGGCGGAAGTAGAGTCACGCAGGCGGTCGATCGCGCGGATTGATGTCGCGCAAGAGCGCCACCGAACGGAGTCGTAGGCTGGGGTAGTCGTACTTTTCGTGCAGATTGGTGCGCTTTCGCCTGAAACCCAGTATCCATGCGGGTTCCCGGCGGGCGCCACCCTCGCAAGATGAGCGCCCGACTGCCTTGGCGGCGGCCGTGGCGGTACATTGACCGCCCCCCTGCCGCTGACCACCGCCATGCCCGCCTTCGCCCTGCGCTTCGTCGGCCAGGAGGCCTTGCCGCCTCGCCTTAGTGAGTTCGACCGGGAGCAGTTCTTCACGCTCACGTCAGCGGAGGTGGCGGCCGTCCGGGAGCAGTTCCGCAGCGACCACCGCCTGCCCGCGGCGCTGATGCTTATGTTCATGCGCGTGGCCGGCCGACCGCTTGACGGTTTCAACGTGCTCCCCCGAAACCTCCTGCGACACACCGCCCAGGTCCTGGCCGTGTCGCCGCCGTCCATCGCCAGCCTGCGGTCGATCTACAAGCGCCGGCAGACGCTCTCCAAGCACCAGCTATGGGCCAAGACTTACTTGGGCCTGCGCGAGCTTGAAGTCGACGACGAAGCGGCGCTCACAGCGGCCCTGCTGGCCCAAGCTGCCGACGTGTCCCACGCCGATGACCTGGTCCAGTCGGCCAGCCACTGGCTGTTCACGCGGCGCATCCTGATCCCAGGAGCGCGCCGCCTGCAGGACTGGGCTCGTGTCGCATTTGCAGCGGTAGAGTCGCAGATCCTCGGCGCGGTCAATGCCGCCGTGCCGCCGGCAGCGGCCCAGAAAGTTGTCGCCGCCGCATACAGCGCTCGGCCAGGCACCGACACGACGCACCTGGAGTGGCTGAAGACCCCGTCGAAGCGTCACGGCCCCGGCACTCTTACCGAAACCATCGACAAGGTCCGCTACCTGAAGGAGCTCGGTGCCCAGGACTGGAACCTGAGCGCCGTATCGTTGGCCAAGCAGCAGGCCTACGCCCGTCAGGTCCAGGCCAGGCGCCCCGTGAAGACGCGGGAGATCAAGCCAACGCGCCAACTGATCGAGTTGGTCTGCTTTCTGCGGGTGACCCTGCTCGAACTCACCGATGTCGCCCTCTTGCAGACCAGCCGGCGCAGCCAGCAACTGTTCCGCGAGGCGGCGGACAAGGCCCAGTCAAACCGTATCCGGGGCACGACAGGCCTGATCCAGCAGGCAGCCAAGGCACGTTCCGTCCTGCACGACGAATCCAAGACCTGGCAGGCGCGAGTCCTGGAAGCAAGAGATCTGCTCGCCGAGCTCGGCGAAGCTGCCAGCGGCAGCTTTGTGTCCCTGGTTCGCAAGGCTCTGGCGGAAGACAGCCAGCGCGTGCACGCCTGCCTGGCGGCATTGACGGACCTGGACTTCGGTGGCCGCTCTGGCGATCCGGGCTTCGAACAGTGGAAGTCTTGGACGGATCTGCAGCGCCAAGGTGTGACCGAGCTGAAGGAGGGCGTCCCGCTGCCAGATGTCGGCGCAGCCTGGCACGGCCTGGTCCGCGATCTGGACCCTCGCTCAGGATTTCGGGCGTTCGAGGCCTGCACGATGATGTCGCTGCGCAAGAGCCTGCGCCGAGGCAGTGTCTGGTTGGCCCACTCGCTGAGTTTTCGGGAGCGAGACCAGATGCTCATCCCGCCGGCGGATTGGGCCTTGCAACGGGACGAGCAGGTTGCGTTGCTGGGCATGCCGAAGTCCGCAGCCGACTTCCTGGAGCCCTTGCTGGCCAACTTGATGGCCGGTATGTCTGCGGTGGCAGAGGCCCAGCGGCGCGGCAAGGTCGAGATCGGCGCCGACGGCATGCTCCACCTGCCGGCGATCACGGCACTGCCGGATCAAGCCGAGCCGGTCCGCACGCGTGAAACCATCTACAACCTCATCGGCAGCGTGCAGTTCCCGGACATGCTTCTGGAGGTGGATGCCGCCACCGGGTTCAGCGAAGCGCTGCTCGGCCACCGCGCGCAGTCCACCGACGAGCTCGTTGCCCTCTACGGCGCGTTGCTGGCACACGGCACCGATGCAGATGCCAAGGGCGTGGCGTCAATGATCCCCGGCCTGGAACCCACTCAAGTCACTGTGGCCATGCGCGCCCTGGAAGGCAGCGGCCGACTGCGCCGCGCCAACGAGCGCGTGGCCGAGTTCCAGTGCCGGATCCCAATCGCGTCACTCTGGGGCGACGGCGACAAGGCATCGGCCGACATGATGTCGCTGGACGCGTCGCGCCACCTCTGGAACGCCCGCGTTGATCCGCGCCGTCGCACATACGCCGCTGGCCTGTACACCCACGTGCGCGACCGTTGGGGCATCGTCTACGACCAGCCCATCGTGCTCAATGAACGACAGGCCGGCGTCGCCATCGAGGGCATCGAGCAGCACAACAGCGCCGCAGACAGGGTTCGGATCTCGCTACTGGCGGTCGACACCCACGGCTACACGAATCCGGCGATGGCCATCGCCAAGCTGCTGGGCTTTGACCTGTGCCCGCGGCTGCGGGATCTGGCCGAACGAAAGCTCTACCTGCCGCGTGGTTTCATCGTTCCGGATGGCTTGGAAGCGGTCACCGTCCGGCGCGTGTCTTTGGCCGCCATCGAACGCGGCTGGGACGAGTTACTGCGCCTGGCGGCGTCGATCCGCTCGGGACGTGTATCCGCCACGCTGGCGTTGCAACGATTCGGATCGGCCGCTCAGGGGGATCCACTGCACCGGGCTGCGGAACATCTGGGCCGACTGCTGCGAACCGTGTTCCTGTGCGACTACATCGCCATCGATGACTTCCGCCGCGAGATCCACACTCTGCTGAACCGTGGCGAGTCGGTGCATCAGCTTCAGCGCGCCGTGTACTCGGGCAAGGTGGCGCCGGAGCGCGGCCGGCGCCGCGACGAGATGAAGGCGATTTCCGGCTCGCACGCCCTGCTGACGAACATCGTGCTGGCCTGGAACACCGCAAGGATGCACGAGGTTGTCGAGAGGCTCAAGCGAGACGGGATCCCAGTCGAAGACGAATGGCTGCGCCGTATCGGCCCGGCGCACTTCTCGCATGTCAACTTCCGCGGCACGATGAGATTCGGCGTCGAGAAGTTCGCGGCGGCGCTGATCCAACGCGTGCCGGGCCAGGCAGCGCGCTTGGTTTCGTGACGAGGCAAGCATTCCTTGAACTGGCAAGATGCCAGCCGGCGAGTTGACAACCGTTGTTAAACCGACCAAGATCCCTCCATGAGCCGCCAGACTATGAGTTTCGCTTTGCCCGAGTCGATGCGCGAGTACATCGACAACCGGGTCGCCGCCGGCAACTACGGCAACACCAGCGAGTACATCCGCGACTTGGTCAGGCGTGACCAGGAAGAGCAGGCCAAGAAGCGGCTTCGCGACCTCATCGAGGAAGGGCTGGCGTCCGGGCCCGGCCATCGTCGCACCAAGGCGGACGAGAAGGAACTGCTGGCGATCGCTCGCGGCGAGATCGATTGAAGGCGGCGGTTCTGCGCCCGCAGGCGCTGCGCGACCAGCAGGGCGAAGTCCGCTACTACCGCAACGAGGGTGGCACCCGCGTTGCGGTGAAGGTGGCCAAGGCCACAAACGCCGCGCTTGACCAGATCGAACTCGACCCTGGCATCGGCTCACCGACGCTCGGAAGGCTTCTTGGCATTCCAGGGCTTCGGACCTGGCGGGTCGCAAAGTTCCCGCTGCTGTGGTGCTACTTCGAACGCGGGGACCACCTTGATGTGGTCCGGCTTCTGGGCGAGCGCCAGGACGTCGCCGCGATCTTGGGCGATGAGTTCGTTTCGAACTGACGGTACTCACGCCGCGGCGGGCACAGGGCCGGAGCTCAATGACCGGTCTCCGGCAGCCTGTTCGCCGAGTTGGCTGGCCGAAATCGACCCGTTCCGGTCGTTACGACGCTGCAGAAGCAGTCGTTGCCGTGAGCAACCAGGCCTGGACATCGGCACAGCCATATCAGTAACCCGCGCAGGGCGTCATAGGCGGTAAGCCACGATCAGGATCGAAGTGGCAAGGCACATCAGCGCATTGCAGGCGCTGACTGCAATGGCGCGGTTCAGGCGGCGTCCGTTGTGCTCGAACAGCCAGGCCGCCATCGTCGCGTTGGCTCCCACCCAGGTGAGCCAGGTCAGCAATGAATGCTGGCTGCTGTCGCCGCTGTTGAAGACGGCCAGCAGCGTCGGTAGGTAGGCCAGCACGCGCACCGAGTTGAACAGGGTGAACAGCCACGTCAGCACCGCGAGGTAGGTGCCGGAGGTAGGGGGGACTTGTCGTAAGGCGGAAGTCGTCGTGTTCATGCTGACCTCGTCCGGTATTGATGCGACGCATGATCCACACCGCGGACTCCTTCGAGAAGGTTCCCTTTGTTGAGGCTGCGTTCAACCGGAAGTTCATGCCGAGGTCATCACCGCTTGCGGACCATCGTCGGCTGCGGCTTTGACCCGGTCAGCGCACCTGCTTCCTGAACCAAAGGTTCAGGCTGACTCTTCCGAGACAGATCTTCCCGAGAGGATACTGACCGTCAACACTGCGCTCCATTACCAAGACGGAGTACCGACATGAACCTGTTATCAAAGCGACTTCTGGTCGGCGCCGTAGTGCTGTGGATGACCTCGGCGGGCGCCCAGACCAGCTATCCCGGCAAGGCGATCCGACTGATCGTCCCGACCCCCGCTGGTGGGCCCAGCGATGCGGCAGCCCGCGCTCTCGCCAAGGGCATGACCGCAGGCCTCGGGCAGGAGGTGCTGGTGGAGAACCGGCCCGGCGGCAACACCGGCATCGGCGCCGGCGCGGTGCTGAACGCGCCACCTGACGGCTACACGCTGCTGTTCGCGCTTGCCTCCAACGCCGGCCTGCCACACCTCAGCAAGGCCTCGCCCTACAAGTCCTTCGCCGAGTTCACCCCAATTGTCGCGATCGGCGGCAATACGCAGTGCCTGGTGGTGCCGGCGAGCCTGCCGGTGAAGTCACTGGTCGAGTTCGTCTCGTATGCAAAGGCCAGCCCGAAGCCGTTGCTGCGCGGCGCGAACAACGTATCGGAAGACATGGTGGCCGGACAGGTGAGCAGTGCCTTCGGCATCTCCCTCGAACGGGTCCCTTACAAGGGTGCGCCTCAACTGCTGCCGGACCTGTTAGAAGGCCGCATCCAGGTCGCCGTGCTGCCAGTCGGCGCAAGCGTCCCGCACGTGAAGTCGGGCCGGCTGACGATGCTCGGCTGCAGCATGGCTGAACGCATTGCCGCGCTGCCGGCGGTGCCCACTCTGGCCGAGTCCGGCGTTACCGGGGCCCCGCTGATCACTGCCCACTTCGTCGTAGGCCCCCCGCGGCTGCCTGCCGACATCATCGACCGCCTGACTGCCGCTGCGCAACAGGCCGCCCAGTCGGCCGACTTCAAGTTGGAGATGGAGCGCCTACTCATCGTCGGCAAGGTCCGATCACCTGCAGAGACGCGCGAACTGATGCTCCAGGCGGAGGCTCAGTACGTGCAGTTCGTCCGGGAGACCGGCGCCAGCATCGATTGATGCTTGGAGGCTCAGCGGTGGCTCAACCAGCTGGAAGCGCGTCGGTTGTTGCCTTGGTGCCAGGCCGGGCGCCCGTCGATGCTGGCCTGCCCCTTCGCGTCCGTGATCTGCGACAACTCAGTGCAGAGTGCGGCGGCGAAGTCGGCGAAGACGCGCAGGCGCAGGGTCCGACGCAGTTCGGGGCGGAAGTACAACGCCAGCGGCGGCGGATCCATCATCTCCCAGTCGAGCAGCGCAGGCACCAGGCGGCCGCTGGCCAGATCGGCCTGCACGGTGGCGGGTGCGATACGCATCACGCCGCCGTGGTCCAGGGCCAGCGCCAGCAGGTTGTCGCGGTGATTGGAATTCAGCCAGCCCCGCACAACCACCTCTTCGACGACGTCGCCTTGCGGCCCCGTCTGCCGGTAACGCCAGAGATCGAGCAACTTTCCGTAGGGGTTCCGGTAGCTCAGGCAGTTGTGGTCGGCGAGGTCGCGCGGGTGGCGAGGAAAGCCCTGGCGCTTCCAGTAGTCCGGCGTGGCGGCGGTGACCTGCGCCATCACTGGCAACTCGCGGCGCACCCAGGCGCCGGCCTCGAACCAGCCGTGCAGCAGCAGCAGGTCGCAGTCTTTCGCGGCCAATTCCTCCAAGTGCAACACGGTACGGAAATCGAGGGTCAGATCCGGATAGCTGGCATGGAACTCGGGCAACGCTGGCACGATGCAGTGCTGAAGCAGGAATGGCGTGCCGCCTACCACCAGCGTGCCCTGGGGGCGCTGCCGCGCCTGCCGCAGCCCGTCGTCAGCTGCCTGCAACTGCGCCAGCAACGGTGCGCAGGCCTCGGCGTACTGTGCGCCGTCGGCGGTGAGCTGCAGTCCGCGACTGCCGCGCTGGAACAGTGTGGTGCCGAGTTCGGCTTCGAGCGCGTTGACCAGCTTGGCGACGGCCTGCAGCGTGACGCCCTGCTGGCGCGCGGCGGCCGACAGGCTGCCGCTTTGGGCAGCGGAGAGGAAGTATTGAATGGCCTTGAGCTTGTCCATCAAGGAGGAAGTGTCGCGTGAGCAGGCCGAAGAACGCAACTGATGACGGCACCGGCTCTCACTCGGGAGGCGGCCGTGTCGCCCGGACCTGCTAACGCGTCGGCGTCGCGCCCGTTCGTCTTCGACGACGGTGCCGCGTACGAGTTGATGATGGGGCGATGGAGCGCGCTGGTGGCGCACCCGTTCCTGGGCTGGTTGGCACTTCCTGCCGGCTTGGAATGGCTGGACGACGGCTGCGGCGACGGTTCGTTCACCCAGGCGTTGGTCGAGCATCAGCCTCCGGCGACGGTGGTTGGCGTCGACCCTGCGCCAGCCCAGCTGAGCTATGCGCGCCGGCGGGTGGCCGACGCTAGGGTTCGCTTTCTGGAAGGCGACCCCCAGAACCTGCCTCTGATGGATGCATGCGTCGATGCTGCCGTGATGGCTCTGGTGCTCTTCTTCGTGCCGGACCCGTTGCAAGGCGTGCGCGAGATGGTGCGGGTGGTCAGGGCCGGCGGAACGATCGCAGCCTACCAATGGGACCTGGCCGGTGGAGGATTCCCGCTGCAGCCGATCCTAGATGCGGTGCATGCCGGTGGCTACCAGTCGCAGCAGCCCCCGAGTGCGTGGGCGGCAGCGCTGAAGGCATCGGAAGACCTGTGGCGAAGCGCCGGACTGGTGGACGTGCTCACGCGTCAGTTTGAGGTGAGCCGCACGTTTGAGAGCTTTGACGACTATTGGCGTACGGCTCACGGTAGTCCGCGCCTGCGGGACCTGTTCGCGTCGCTCTCGCCTGCTGAGCTGGAACGCATTAGGGAGGATGCCCGCGGGCGGATAGCAAGCGCGAGCGATGGGCCGCTCGTCATCAAGGCGCGGGCCAATGCTGTCAAAGGGCGGACCCGCTGAGTCGCGAATCTTGCTGTCTCGAGCGATCGACGGACTGTTCCGTGGCAGATCGATGAACGGCCGCTTCTGGCCGATGGCTGGTCTCCGCGAGCGGCGGCTTCCTGGAGCCTCAATTGGGGCTGCGGCCTGCCTCCCGGGCAGTGAACTTGAGGCCCATCCCGAACGCCTTGGCGTGCTACAGCCTCCCCGCGCCTAGTCTGCCGAGACTCTCACCGCGGTGAGAGTTCGCTGGCAACCAGGTTCAATCGCAGCGCCACCAAGATAAACAACATTAGCTTGGCATGCTTGCCACGGGTCTAAACTGGCATCCATGGAAAACGCGCTGCCAGCGCCACCCAACATCCCCTCAGACCCAACCTGGCCGGATGAGGCTGCGCTGGCCGCATTCCGCGCCTGGCTTCAAGGGGTGCCGAGCCGCGCCGCCGTGGACCGCTATCTGCCCGATCGCCGGACTGCCGGCGCATCGGCGCGCTCGGTGATCGGGCGAGTGAAACGCCAGCTGGTGGCCTTCGCGACGAGCCGCGCGCTGACGGACCTGGCCTCTACTTTGTCGGCGGCCAGTCCATCCGACCGGATACTCGCCAAGGCCGCCGCTGCCGCCATCGAGACGTTGCGCGGGATGCCGCCTCCGCAGCCTCTCATCGGCGACGCCGTCGAGCGCTGGCTACCCGTGCGGCTCGTGAGTGCACTGCACGCGGTGGGCATTCGCACGCTGGCCGACCTGACCCTTCGTGTGCCCAGGCGCCGGCGGTGGTGGGCAAGCCTCGCGGGGCTCGGGCCGGCGGGTGCCCGCCACATCGAGGCATTCTTTGCCCAACATCCTGCGCTGACCGAACGCGCTCGAGCGCTGATCACAGTGAACCAGGCGCAGGAACTGATCCCCTGGGAGCGACTGGTCGTCCCCGACGACGTCGATGGCTCACGGGGTACCTTTCGAGCGCCGCGGGCCAGCTGTGCACTCGACGCCAGCAACGACTACCAGGCCGTAAACGCATGGCTGTCGCTGCACGAGTCGGCGGCAACCCAGCGGGCCTATCGCAAGGAGGCCGAACGTCTGATCCTGTGGGCGATCGTCGAGCGTCGGCGGGCTTTGTCGTCGCTGACCACCGAGGACGCCATTGCCTACCGCGCCTTCCTGCGTCATCCGGGCCCACGCGCGCGCTGGGTCGGCGCACCACAGCCGCGGTCGTCGCCCGCGTGGCGCCCCTTCGCGGGCGACCTCTCGGCGCGCTCGGCAGCCTATGCGCTGTCGGTACTCAACGCCCTGTACCGCTGGCTCATCGAGCAGCGCTACGTGCTGGCCAACCCATTCGCCGGCGTCAAGTTGCGAGGCGGCCGGCCGGTGCAGCTCGACAGGTCTCACGCCTTTACCGAGCACGAGTGGAAGCTCGTCCGGGTCGTCGCCGAAGGCTTGGAGTGGTCCTACGGCTGGAGCGAGCCGGCCGCGCAGCGGCTGCGCTTCATGCTGGATTTCGCCTACGCCACGGGCCTTCGAATCAGCGAGCTCGTGGGCGCGCGACTGGGCGCGATCGACTCGGACGCGCGCGGCGACACGTGGATCCGGGTCGTCGGCAAGGGCCACAAGGCCGGCAAGGTCGTGCTGCCGCCGCTGGCCCGTGCCGCCCTCGATCGCTACCTTGTTCAACGGGGGCTGCCCGTGACACCCTCGAAGTGGCGTCCATCGACCACGCTGGTTGGCAGCCTTGGAGAGGATGGAAACGGGATTTCCTCGTGGCGGCTGTGGCGAGTGCTGAAACGGTTCTTCGCCACGGCGGCTGAAATCGTGGAGGAAGGCTCCCCGGCCCTTGCCGAGAAGTTGCGGCAGGCCACGCCGCACTGGACGAGGCACACGCATGCCACGCACCTGCTCGAAGGCGGCGCCGAGCTGACCACGGTGCGCGACAACCTGCGGCACGCCTCGCTCGCCACGACCTCGATGTACCTGCACACCGACGATGCCCGACGGGCCAAGCAGGTGGCCGATCGGTTCGCGGCGCCGCGTTCGTAGCCTACAGTCGTCTCGCCTACACGCACACCGCACCACCCATGCAGCCAATCACCTGCGACGCCTGCCGTCAGCCCACGCTCACCCACGATGTCGTGAACTACGGGTCGATGGAGGGTGGCTACCGGCAGCTCTGCGGCCGATGCTTCAACGAGGCCGCCGCCAGCCGCCTCGGGCTACAGGGGTTCGAGCACGTGGTGTTCGAACCTGTCCGCATGATCGACGGGCGCGGCACCGAGCACGAGTTCCGGTTTCGCACCCGGCTGTTCGGGCCCGGCATGGCAATCGACGCGTTCGAACTGCGCGATGGCAGCCCGGCCGGCTATGAGTTTCAGGTGATCGGCGAGCCTGACGACGACCCTCTGGAGTTGCTGGGCAAGCTCATTGGCAAGATGCGCCGGGCCTTGGCTCTCACCCACATCGAGGACTCTGACCACGGACCGCAGGTAAACGATCGCCTGATCCTGCGTGGCATTGTCAGCAGCGATCCCGACGAGGACCACCGAGTGCCGATGCTCGTCATCGATGGTCGCGAGATTTCCTGGGACGAACTCGGCCACATGGTGGCGACCTTCGAGGGCTGGCAGTTCAAGCTGGAGTTCCGCGACCGGAGCGAAGAGGTCTGACCCGGCAGATCGCGAGAAACCGCAGGGCGCGGTCCGCATGGGGCTGCCAGCGACGAAGCGCACCAATCTGCACGAAAAGTACGGAGCGTCCGCAAATGCTGGAAACGTAAGTGCTTGTCGTGCAACGGGTTTTCAGAGCAAAGCGCACCAATCTGCACGAAAAGTACGACTACCCCATACAGCTTTAGATTCAGCTTCGTCGCTTCCCCGAAGCCAGGTCTCCATCATGAAAAGCCCGTCAAGCGCCATTCCTCTCGTCCCGCAGGCCGGCGTGCCGAGCGCTGACGCCAGGGCGCCGAGCATGGAGTTCCCGCTGCCTGGCTCGCCGCTGTTCCGGCTGGGCTTCCGTCCGTTCTACCTCGGCGCGGCGGCCTTCGCGGCGCTCGCGGTGCCGTACTGGGTCGCAGCCGTTCTGGGCGTGGCGGCGCTGCCGGCGACGATGCCCCCGCTGTTGTGGCACGCCCACGAGATGCTGTTCGGCTTTGCGGTCGCGGTGATCGTGGGTTTCCTGCTGACGGCCGGAAAGGCCTGGACCGGCTTGTCCACGCCGCGCGGCGCCACCCTGGCCGTCATGGCGGCAATCTGGCTAGCGGCGCGGCTGGCAGCGCTTGGTGCGCCGTACGCCGTGTACGCGTTGCTCGATGCCCTGTTGCTGCCTTGGGTGGCCGGAGTGTTGCTGCGGGTGCTCTGGAAGTCGGGGAACCGCCGCAATCTCCCGTTGGGTGCCGTGGTCGTGCTGCTGGCGTCCTCCAACCTCGCGTTTCATGCGGCGACGCTGGGATGGTTCAGCATCGACCCCCTGCGCGCGCTGCACGCCGGCCTCGCTTTGATCGTGACGATCGAGTGCGTGATCGCCGGGCGCGTCATCCCGGCCTTCACGATGTCGGCACTGCCGGGTCGGCAACTCCAGACGCCGCCTTGGCTCGAGCGTGCTGCGCTGGCCACGACCGCGTTGTCGCTGGCGGCCTGGGTGCTGTTGCCCGTCAACCCGATCACGGCTGCAGGCCTCAGCTTGGCGGCCCTGCTGCACACATTTCGGCTGTGGCACTGGCAGCCCTGGCGCACGAAGGCGCGGCCCATCCTGTGGGTGCTGCATATGGCCTACGCCTGGCTGCCCTTGGGCTTCGCGCTGCTCGCAGCCGCTCAAATGGGCTTCGTGTCGACATCTGCCGGCATCCATGCCCTTGCCGTCGGCGCCACGGCTGGACTCATCGTTGGCATGATCACCCGGACCGCGCGCGGCCATACCGGCCGTCCACTCAAGGCGTCACGGCTTGAAGTGACGGCCTATCTGCTGGTCCTGGCTGCAGCAGTGGTCCGCGTGGCCCTGCCGATGCTTGCACCGGCACTCGCTGCCGACGCGCTGATCGCGGCGGCAGTCGCCTGGGCGCTGGCGTTCACCCTCTACCTTTGGCGCTTCGGCCCCTGGCTGGTGGCCAGCCGGCTAGACGGCAAGGATGGGTGACGCGACGCAGCGCTCGGGCTCTTCTACAAGCCGATCCCAGCCTGAAGTTTTTCAACGCATCACCAAGGCGCGGCTGCGCTCGCGGTGATGCCCAACGCCCCCTGAAAGGTCCCCATGACTGCTACCCTGATCCAACCGACCCACGTGCTCGATCTGCGGACCATCCCGCCCCGCGAGCGCCACCCGCTGATCTTCAGCCGCTTCGACGGCCTGGCTGTCGGGCAGGCGCTGCAGCTGGTGAATGACCACAACCCGCAACCCTTGCACTACCAGTTCGATGACCGTTCGTACGGGCAGTTCGAGTGGACGGTGCTGGAGGCCGGCCCGTCGGTCTGGCGCATCCAGATCGCCCGCACCGCGGACGCCGCCAACGCGCAACCCACTGCGCGCGGCGATTCCTGCTGCTCGGGCGGCGCCTGCTGCGGCTGACCTCGGGCGCCGTGCACGATGACCTTCGTCGTCACCGAGGCCTGCATCCGGTGCAAGTACACCAATTGCGTCGACGTCTGTCCGGTCGATGCGTTCCGGGAGGGGCCGAACTTCCTGGTCATCGACCCGGACGAGTGCATCGACTGCGCGGTCTGCGTGCCCGAGTGCCCGGTGAATGCGATCTTTGGTGAGGAAGACGTGCCCACGGATCAACAGCACTTCACCGCGCTGAACGCCGAGCTTTCCAGGGAGTGGAAGCCCATCACGAAGACCAAGCTGGCGCTACCGGACGCTGAGGAGTGGAGCCGGATCGAGCGCAAGCTCGACCAGCTGAAGCGATGACGCGACGCACGACCCTCACCTTCCGGCTTCCCCACAGGCGCTGAGCATGTCCAAGCCGGTAAAGGTCATTCCCATCGTCTCGGCGAGCGCCGAGGTGGAGGACAGCGCTCAGTTCGTCTCGATGTACCAGAAGCAGCCGACGATCTACCCGCGGGCGGTCAAGGGGTGGTTCGCGAGCTGGCGCTGGGTGTTCGTGTGGCTGACGCAGTTGCTGTTCTACGGGCTGCCCTGGCTGCAGTGGAATGGCCGGCAGGCCGTGCTGTTCGACCTTGAGGCCCAGCGCTTCTTCATCTTCGGCCTGCTGCTCTATCCGCAGGACCTGATCTTCTTGGCGGCGCTCCTGGTGCTGTCTGCCTTGGCGCTGTTCTTCTTCACCGCCGTGGCGGGTCGCCTGTGGTGCGGCTACACCTGTCCGCAAACGGTCTACACCGAGATCTTCATGTGGGCCGAGCGGAAGATCGAGGGCGACCGGGTTGCGCGCATGCGCCTGGACCAGCAATCGTGGCGGTGGAACAAGATCTGGCGCAAGGGCGCCAAGCACTCGGCGTGGCTGTCGATCGCCTTGTTCACCGGGTTCAGCTTCGTCGGCTACTTCACGCCGATCCGCGAGCTCGCAG
>WBZL01001932.1_pt2 | contig 18733 bp, 14 predicted proteins | sample 5204291 | NCBI WGS metagenome assembly WBZL01 (sample SAMN12344345, study PRJNA552823) | activated sludge metagenome | biome: Activated sludge suspended growth; feature: Nitrification reactor; material: Wastewater; isolation source: activated sludge from nitrification reactor of wastewater...
TTCCAACGAAATCACTGACGGGCGTTGTCAGAAACTGCCATACGACGAACGTTGTCTGCGCCAGCTGATTTTAGGAATAATCAGACCCAGCAGCAGTCCACCACCCAGTACCAGCGCGCCGGTAATAAACCAGTCTTTTTCATTATTGTTGCTTAACTCGCTGAACTGTTCCTGCAGTGTCTTAATCTGCGCTTTTGCTTCGGCCAGCTGCTGTTGCAACTGTTTATTTTCAGCATCAATCGCCAGCACATTCGCAGCCCTGTTCCTGATTGCGTCCAACTGCTCCTCCACTGCTTTTTTTTCCGCTTCAATAAGCGCTATGCGCTTATTGACATTGTCATACTCGATTTTTACGGCATTCAGCTGGCCATGTATGCTCGCATCCTTCGGTTCAGTTTGGGTGACTTGCTTGACCAGATTCTCCAGTTGCACGCGTGCAACCGGTTCACGAATGAGATAGCGGGTCAGTACCCAGCCTTCCGTGCCGGCGTTTGTCTGAACACGCACGTAGCCATTGTCAACTTCCGGATCCAGCACGGTCAACGCCACGCCGCTTTTCAGCATGCGTATGATCGCGTGGTTGCCGCTGGGCCCGGTGCGCAACATCACTTCGAACTGATCGGTGACATAGCGCTGATCGGCATGAACCAAGGCTGGCAATGCTGCACAAACAGCGATAAAAAATTGCAGTATCAAAAGAATTTTTCTCTTCATAAGCCAAGCATTCCCTATCGAATTAAAACATGCCTAGAGAACCCCGCCGTGCAGCAATACCGAACAAAATCGGAGCGAAACTGACGGTGTCATTGAGCGTATGCGCTAATACGTACGTTTTTTAGGTGGAAAAGAATCCACTGTCAATGGTTTCAGCCGCACAGGCTTATAATCCAGACGATGATCGTCGCTAAAAAACAATGTATGTTTCAGCCAATTGTCGTCATCACGCTCAGGAAAATCGTCACGCGCATGCGCGCCGCGACTCTCACGCCGCGCTTCGGCTGAAAACATCGTGGCGACAGCGACTTCCTTCATATTATCCAGCTCCAGCGCCTCGATACGCGCCGTATTGAACACCCTGCTTTTGTCCTTGATTTCCGTCCGCCCCACCCGTTCAGCCACTGCCTTGATTTTTTCCACACCTTGCAACAGCGTATCTTCAAACCGGAAAACACCGCAATAAGTTTGCATGGTTTTACATAGCGCATCGGTTACCTGCGCGACATTCTCGCCATCCTTCTGATTTTCCAGCCGCGCAAGCCGGCTTAACGATTTTTCCGCCGCATCCGCGGGTAGCGGCTTGTGATGCGGATTGATTTTCAAATCCTCGATAATCTGATTTGCCGCCGCCCGTCCGAAAACAACCAGATCCAGCAGAGAATTCGTACCCAGACGGTTAGCGCCATGTACGGAAACGCAGGCGCATTCCCCTACCGCATAAAACCCTGTCACGACTTCCTCCGGCCCCGTTTTATAGGGCGCTACGACCTGGCCATAGTGGTTGGTCGGTATTCCACCCATCATGTAATGCGCTGTCGGCACGACAGGTATGGGATCGTGAATGGGATCGGCATGCGCAAATTTTATTGCGAGCTCACGGATTCCAGGCAGCCGCGACTTGATAATATCCGCGCCCAGATGATCCAGTTTCAGCAACAGATGATCGTTATCGTCACCGCAACCACGGCCTTCCTTGATTTCAATGGTCATTGCACGCGCCACCACGTCGCGACTGGCAAGATCCTTGGCATTGGGCGCATACCGTTCCATAAACCGCTCGCCATCCTTGTTGATAAGATAACCCCCCTCGCCGCGCACCGCCTCGCTGATCAATACACCGACACCATGAATGCCCGTCGGATGAAATTGCCAGAACTCCATATCTTCGAGCGGAATACCGGCGCGCGCAGCCATGCCCAGTCCATCGCCGGTATTGATCAGCGCGTTGGTATTCGCTTGAAAAATGCGGCCGCCGCCACCTGTCGCGAACAATGTGGCTTTAGCCTGCAACAGCATGACCTCGCCGGTTTCCATTTCCATTGCAGTAACGCCGAGTACATCGCCCTGCGCATCGCGAATCAGATCAAGCCCCATCCATTCCACAAAAAACTGGGTATTGGCGCTGACATTGCGCTGATAAAGCGTATGCAGCAATGCATGGCCGGTGCGGTCGGCGGCCGCGCACGAACGCGTCGCCTGCGCGCCGCCAAAATTCTGCGACTGCCCGCCGAACGGGCGCTGATAAATCTTGCCGTTTTCCAGCCGGTCGAACGGCATACCGAAATGTTCCAGTTCATACACCACTTCATTCGCCTGGCGGCACATAAATTCGATGGCATCCTGGTCGCCGAGATAATCGGAACCCTTTACCGTATCATACATATGCCAATGCCAGTTATCTTCGGTCACATTACCCAGCGACGCCGCGATGCCACCCTGCGCGGAAACCGTATGCGAGCGCGTGGGAAAAACCTTGGACAGCACCGCAACCTTGAGCCCGACTTCGGAAAGCTGCAATGCCGCGCGCATGCCGGCGCCACCCGCACCGACTATAACAACATCAAATTTTCTTTTTATGATTGTCACATCAGCTCCACAAAATTTCAGCTGTCCACACCAGGTAAACCAGCAAAGCAATAATCACCAGAACCTGCAACGTCAGACGAATCGCCACCGGCTTGATATAGTCCATCAATACATTGCGCACACCGACCCAGGCATGCCAAAACAACGCCGCAAAAAACAGGAAAGTCGCGATACGCATCCATGAATGTTTGAAAATGCCGGACCAGGCTGCATAGTCCTGAGGCGGGTTAATCGTAACCAATACCGCGAGCACTGCAATGTAAACAACCATGAAGACGGCCGTGATGCGCTGCGCCAGCCAGTCCCGCAGTCCATAATGCGCGCCCGTAACAATACGACTGGAGTGCTTCACCATAACGCTACTCCAGTCAAAAGCGTCAGCGGAATGCTGATCGCCAGCACCCACTTACTGCTGGCGCGCGCCTGAGCAAGCTCGACGCCGTAATGCAGATCCAGCGCCAGATAACGAATGCCCGCGCACAAATGATGCAGAAAGAACCACACAAAAAAAACCAGCAACAGCTTAAGACCCGGATGTTGCAAAACCGCCTGCATGGCCGCAAAGCTTTTAGGGGATTCCAACAGCATGTGCAACCCATACAACAGGAATGGAATGCCCGGAAAAAAAAGTAAAACACCGCTGATGCGATGCATGATAGACACGATGGCTGGCAATGGCTGAGTGATCTTGAAGAGATCCAGATGCCTGGGGCGCTGATGTTTTAATTTCACTTCCATGCGTGAGACCTTAAAGTGATAGTTTCGAAGCTGATCGCCTGCCCGGAACTCCATCGAACTCCTGGCTGCGCATTTTCGTACCAAGTTTAGTCTGTAATACAACAGGACACAAGCCATAACGCGCCACCATCACTGCGCGCCGGATCACAATCGGACTGCGCCGATTTGACTGCATCCCGAAATCGTGGACAATCGGGTGATCATACATGCAATGCGGGGATTCATATGCATTCAGATACGCTCAACGCCGCCCGGCGCGCCATCAATCAGGCTTATCTCGCCAACGAAGCATCGACAGTACAGCATCTGCTGTTGCAATTAACAGACTATCCGGCTGATGCGGTTTCCAGGTCTGCGCAGGCGCTGCTTGAGAAAATACGTTATAAGCCGCACCAAGCCCGACAGTCGCTCACGCAGGCATTTCTGACCGAGTATCAACTCAATAGCGATGAAGGCATTGCGTTGATGACTATTGCCGAGGCCTTGCTGCGCATCCCGGACAAAGCCACACAGGATCGTTTCCTGACCGACCGGTTGAGCGCGGTGGACTGGCGTCCGCCTACGCATCACAGCGACTTGTTAACCCACATGGCAATTGAAGCGCTGGCTTTTTCCGGATCACTGGAACGGCGGCAGTTGCAGATGCAGATGGACCAGCAGCAGCTTCATCCGGTGATGGAAAGATTACTGCTGCGTTTGGGACAACCCTTGATACGCGTTGCCATCAAAAAGACCATGCACATTCTCGGCGCGCAATTTGTATTTGCAGAAACCATAGAACAAGCCATTTGCAAATCTGCTGACGCGACCGGAAGTACCGGTAATGGCATACGCTACTCATTCGATATGCTCGGAGAAGCCGCAATTACAGCAGCAGACGCGGATCGTTATTTCGCCGCATATCAGCAGGTCATTACGCAACTGGCGGCAAGTCGTGCTTCTGACGCTGAAGATTCCACCGGTCTTTACGTAAACCCAGGCATTTCCGTCAAACTTTCCGCGCTTTATCCGCGCTATGAACCGCTTCAGCACGCGCATGCCGTGCCTGAACTGACATTCAGATTGATGCAGCTTGCAATTCAGGCGCGCAAGGCAGGCATTACACTGACCCTCGATGCCGAAGAAAGCGAGCGTCTGGACATGGCGCTGGATATTTTTGCAGCGGTTTTCATGCATCCGGAACTGGATAACTGGCCCGGACTGGGGCTGACTGTGCAGGCTTATCAGAAGCGCGCTGTTCACGTTATCCGTTGGCTTGCGCAACTGGCGAAAAGCAGGCAGCGCGGAATTCCTGTCAGGCTGGTCAAAGGCGCGTACTGGGACAGCGAAATCAAGCGTGCGCAGGAAAACGGCCTGGACGGCTATCCCGTTTTTACCCGAAAATCGGCGACCGATATCAGTTATCTGGCCTGCGCGCGATTGCTGATCAGTGCGTCGGATTGTTTTTTCCCGCAATTCGCCACGCATAACGCGCATACCGTTGCCGCCATTATGCAGATGGCGCAAGGACATCCCGGTTATGAATTTCAACGATTGCACGGCATGGGCGATGCGCTGTATCACACCATGCAAACGCATGCGAATCAGCCGACTTCCTGCCGCATCTATGCGCCCGTCGGCGGGCATCAGGAACTGTTGCCCTATCTGGTGCGGCGCTTGCTTGAAAACGGTGCAAATACTTCATTTATCAATCAAGTCGAAAATCCGGATATTCCCCCGGAAGAAATCACCCGTGACCCAGTCACTGTCTGGTTGAATGGAAAGCCGGAAGGATTGCCGTTACCCGCCGCGCTGTACGGTCCTCGGCGCCGTAACGCGCAAGGATTGAATCTGGCCGACTCGCAAATCCGGCAACAGATTCAGCAAGCCTTGAACCAGCTTGCGGACAAATCTCACCAGGCTGCGCCATGGATCGATGGCACAGCGCATGCAGGCCGGACACAGGCAATTGCCGCCCCCTACGATCATCGGGAAATCGTTGGCGAAGCAGTCTACGGCAGCCGGGAGACGGCAGTCGACGCACTGGATGCCGCCGTCACCGGTTTCGACAGCTGGCGATTGCAACCTGTTGAACAGCGTGCGGCTTGTCTGCTGAAAGCCGCCGATCTCATGGAACAACAACGCATGCATCTGGTATCGCTTTGCGTACGGGAAGGCGGGCGTACGATCAGGGACGCACTAGCCGAAGTACGCGAAGCGGTGGATTTTTGCCGCTATTACGCGGCGAACGCACTGGAATTGTTCAGCAAACCTGTCACGCTGCCGGGACCCACCGGCGAGATCAATCAACTGCGGTATTCAGGACGGGGCGTTTTTGTCTGTATCAGTCCCTGGAACTTTCCGGTCGCCATCTTTACCGGTCAGATCGCCGCGGCACTGGTTGCCGGCAATACGGTGATCGCCAAGCCTGCGGAGCGAACCACGCTGACCGCAATGGCGTGCGCACGCATTTTTTATCAGGCCGGCATCCCGGAATCGGTCTTGCATTTTCTGCCTGGCAAGGGCACTGAAATCGGCCCTCAGCTGATCGAAGACCGCCGTGTCGCAGGCGTCGCTTTCACCGGCTCCACCGCAACCGCGCAATGGATCAACCAGCAATTGTCCGGCCACCCGGTCATTGTTCCGTTCGTCGCCGAAACCGGCGGGCAGAATGTGCTGATTGCCGACAGCTCCGCACACAAGGAACAGTTAGTGCAGGACGCTGTGTTATCCGCATTCAACAGCGCCGGACAACGCTGCTCGGCGCTGCGGGTATTGTTTGTGCCGCACGAAACCGCAGACCGGATCAAGGCGCTGCTGGTCGGCGCAATGCAGCAACTGCGACTGGGATCGCCCGCCGACTACGCCGCCGATATCGGGCCAGTCATCAGCGCATCCGCAGTAATGCAACTCAAAACCCATATCAGCCATATGCGCGCGCTGGGTAACACCATTTATCAACTTCCCCTGCTTTCCGGCGCCACCCATGTGCAGCCGATGCAAAGCGGTTATTTTTATCCGCCGACGCTGATCGAATTACAGTCGATGGAACAACTGCGCGAAGAAATTTTCGGTCCGGTGCTGCATCTCGTCCGCTATGCTTCCAATGAACTGAATGCTGTCATCGAGACTGTCAATGCCAGCGGTTACGGACTGACGCTGGGCATTCACAGCCGTATTCAGCACACGATTGAAACCATCCGGCAACATGCCCGGGTCGGCAATATCTACATCAACCGCAACATGATTGGCGCCGTGGTTGGCGTACAACCGTTTGGCGGCATGGGCTTATCCGGCACCGGCCCGAAAGCCGGCGGACCGGATTATCTGCGCCGTTTCGCCGTGGAACAGACAGTTACCGACAATATCGCAGCACTCGGCGGCAATGCCGGGCTGCTGGCGCAGGATCTGCTTTAGCGGTATGGCGAATACCGCCGCAGACCGTCTCACCCATCTGAAACAAAAGCGAGGCGCAGAAATGATTTAACGGATTAATTTTTTTGATAAGTTTCTAAAAACTTTATTTTGTTTGATAACACTCTGTTTTTCTACCCTGATCAAATTTTATGCAGCAGGATTTTGTGAAAATCGTTCCAGATACGGGATAAACCCTTGCAGAATCGGATAGAATGACAAATGTCAGGACGGTAAAAATCTGAAATGCACCCTATTATCAACAGAAATGCAGCAATCCATTTGCTCACGCTTTTTTGAATGAAACCCAATTCTCCACGACGAAAAACATTTATGGCGATGCTGCTGTCGAGTTTTTTCCTGACCGCCTGCGCATTGGGTCCGGATTATCAGCGCCCGGGCGTTGAAGTGAACGCGCAGTTCCGGATGAATCAGCATGAAGGCGCATCGATTGCCACGCTGAACTGGTGGGAATTTCTGCGTGACGAGACGCTGCAAGAGCTGATTCTCCAGGCACTGACAAATAATCAGGATCTTAAGCAGGCGGTCGCTCTGGTTGATGAATTTCATGCGCGTTCGAGAATCGCGCGGATGGATTTCCTGCCCAAACTGGAAGGCAAGGCAAACGCGCCCTTTTTCGGTACATTGGGCGGATTTTCCCAGGCTGGCTTTCCCACCGATTTCAATTATTTCGGTAATGCCGCGCTAAACTGGGAGATCGATGTCTGGGGCAGAATCCGCCGGGCGACCGAAGCCGCCCGCGCCGATCTGTTTGCCCGGGAAGAAAACCGCCGGGCAATCATTCTCACCTTGGTCAGCGCCGTCGCGCAGACTTATTTTGATTTGCTGCAATACGACATGCAGCATAAAATTGCGCTTCGCGCCCTGTCTTCATGGGAAGAGTCAGTCGCCATTTCCCGGGCGCAACTGGAAGGCGGCCTGATATCACGGCTCGATCTCGATCAGTTTGAAGCCGAGCGCGCCAATGCTGCCGCACTGGTGGCGGAATTTGAACGGCTGACTGTACAAAAGGAAAATGAACTGAATGTGCTGTTAGGGCATAATCCGGCGTCAATCATCAGAACGCATACGCTGGCGCAGCAATTCATACCGCTCGAAATTCCGGCCGGATTGCCTTCCGAATTGCTGGAACGGCGGCCGGATATATTGCAAGCCGAACAGGCATTGGCCGCTGCAACAGCCCGTGTCGGCATGACAAAAGCCATGCGTCTGCCACGCTTTTCGATCACCGGATTCATGGGCGTAGCCAGTCCGGCATTGTCCAACCTGCTGCTGTCGGATGCGGATTTCGGCACGGGCGGCATAGGACTTGCCACGCCCTTGTTTAACGCTACCAGTCTCGGTTTCGAACAACGCGCAGCCGAGGCCCAGGTCCGGCAGGCATTGGCGCATTACAGGCAGACAGTACTGTCCGCTTTCCGGGAAGTCGAAGATGCGTTGATCACCATCCGCACATCCCGCGTTCAGCGCAAGGCCAGACAACAACAGGTTGCAGCGCTGCAATCCGCGCTGCACGTCGCGGATTTGCGCTATAAGGGTGGTATCACCAGCTATGTCGATGTACTGCTGGCCAAGCGCAATTTATTTCAGGCGGAATTCTCGCTGACCGAATCGCACCGTCTGCATCTGGTGTCGATCGTTCAACTCTACAAAGCGCTCGGCGGCGGCTGGAATCCCGGTGATCCCTATGAAGAATAACGCACACCGCCCGAATACCCCCGTGTGCATACGCACAAACCGCACAGGAAAACTGGACAACACAATGATAAAACCCTGCACGCAACCCGACATGGCGCAATCACGCCATCACTATACGGCAACGCTGATCCGGGCAGGATGGCTGACGGTATTGACGGTAGCCGTGGCGCTGATCGCAATCGGTTGTACCGCCGATCAGCCGGCAGATGCGCCTCTGCTGCCACCGGAAGTGGAAGTCATTACCGTCACCGCGCAAACGGTTCCGGATGAACCCGAATTTATCGGGCGCACCGAAGCCTTTCGTCCTGTCGAAATCAGACCGCAGGTTTCCGGCATCATCAAGGCAGTGTATTTCACCGAAGGCCGGAACGTGAAAAAGGGAGACAAACTTTACCTGATCGACCCCGTGCCGTTCAATGCGGTTTATCAGGCTATGCGCGCGAAAGTGGCGCAACACCGGGCGCGTCTGGTGCAGGTCAAGCAGAATCTGGGGCGCGTGCAGCCGTTGCTCGAGCAACAGGCCGTCAGCCAGAAAGACGTCGATGATGCGATAGCCGACGTGCGCAGCGAGGAAGCCGCGCTGGAAGCCGCGCAGAATGATCTGGTCAAGGCCAAATTCGATCTCGACAATACGCGCATTGAAGCCCCTGTAGACGGCCGTATCGGCCGCAGCCAGTTTTACGAAGGCCAGCTGGTTTCGGCGCAGACCACGCTGTTGACCGTCATCGACCAGCTCAATCCGATGTATGTCAGCGTCAACGTGCCGGAAAGCTATATTCTGCGGCGGCGCAAGGAACTCGCGGAAAAAAAGGTTGAACGGCCGGATCTGTATCAACTGCGCGGCATCATGACATTTGCCGACGGCAGCGTATACGCGGAAGAAGGCGTGCTGGATTTCACCGCGGTAACCATACGTCCCGAAACCGGGACATTGCAGGGCCGTTTCAAATTTCCCAATCCATCCGGCTACTTCGTGCCGGGATTGTCCGATTTTCTGCCGGGGCAGTTTGTCAGTGTCCGGCTGATCGGCTATGTCCGTCCAAATGCCATACTGATTCCGCAGCGCGCAGTGCAGCATGGCGTCAACGGTACGTTTGTCTATGTCATCAACGAACAGAGCACCGTCGAACTGCGCCCGGTCAAAGCCAGCATGTGGTACGACACTGACTGGCTGATTGAAAGCGGCGTCGGTCCGGGTGAACAGGTCATGGTCGCAGGTTTTCACCGCGTTCAGCCGGGTGTGCAGGTTACGGTCATTGCAAACGCCGCTGCCGAGACCCGTTCAGGTCAGCAGGAAACGCCATGAATCCACGGTTTTTTATTGAACGTCCGGTTTTCGCATCGGTATTATCCATCCTCATCGTTATCGCCGGACTGGTCTCCTTGCAGAAACTGCCCGTGGCGCAATTTCCGCAGATCGCGCCGCCCATGATACAGATCGAGGCGGACTATCCGGGGGCAAGCGCAGAAGTTGTCGCCGAATCGGTTGCACGCCCGATCGAAGTACAACTGCCGGGCATCGACAATCTGCTCTATTACGACTCGACCAGCACAAACGACGGTCATATGGTGATGCGGCTGACTTTCGAAATCGGAACGGACGTGGATATCGCACAGGTTCAGACACAGAACCGGCAGAAACTGGCCGAGCCGCAACTCCCCGACGAAGTGATCCGCCAGGGCATTACGGTCAAAAAAATGTCGCCCAACCTGCTTGCGGTCGTCGCGCTCAACTCCACTGATCCGAAGCATGATCCTGTGTTTATTTCCAATTACGCCCTGATCCAGGTGCTCGATAACATCAAACGAATACCAGGCGTGGGTGATGCGGTGGTCTATGGCGCGCAGAATTACGCCATGCGGCTGATCCTGGATCCCGTGCGCATGGCGCAGCTCAATATCACGCCGACTGAAATCGCGAATGTTGTGCGCGAACAGAACCGGGATTTCCCGGCGGGCAGAATCGGACGCGAACCGACCGCAAAACGAACGGAACTGACGATTCCGGTAATTACCCGCGGCCGCATGAGTGAAGTCGGGGAATTCGAGGACATGATTATCCGCGCCTACCCGGACGGCTCCATGGTGCGCATGCGCGATGTCGCACGCGTTGAACTCGGCGCGCAATCGTATGATCTGGAAGGACGCTGGAACGGCATTACCAATACATTCCTGCTGACCTTTTTGGCGCCCGGCGCCAATGCGCTTGAAACCGTCAAGCATGTGCGTGAAGAAATGGCCAAACTGGCCAGCGGATTTCCGACAGGCATGTCGTATGACGTACCCTATGATACGACGCAATTTATCGAGGTGTCGATCAATGAAGTGTTTAAGACACTGATCGAAGCATCCATTCTCGTTATCCTGGTGGTATTCTTGTTCCTGCAAAGCTGGCGCGCAACACTGATACCGGCGGTCGCCGTGCCCATTTCGCTGATCGGCGCGCTGGCGGGCATGCATGCACTGGGATTTTCAATCAATACATTGACGCTGTTCGGCATGGTGCTCGCGATCGGCATTGTCGTGGACGACGCCATTATCGTCGTCGAGAATGTTGAACGCAACATCACCAAAGGCGGACTGTCGCCGAAAGACGCGGCGATCAAGGCAATGAACGAGGTGACCGGCGCGATCATCGCTTCGGTGCTGGTGTTGGCCGCGGTATTCGTTCCCGTTACCTTTCTGGAAGGCATCACCGGGCAACTGTATCAGCAATTTGCCGCCACGATAGCCATTTCAGTCGCCATTTCCGGTTTTGTCGCGCTAACGCTGAGTCCTGCATTATGCGCGCTGGTGCTTAAGCCCGGCCATGGCGCGCCGAAAGGTTTCTGGAAACTGTTTGACCGCTTTTTTGACTGGACGCAGATGCGTTACGTCGGCTCGGTCGATGTCATCATCAGGCGATGGTTTGTCGCGCTTGCTGTTTTCGCGTTGTTGATCGCCATTGCAGCCGGATTGTTCAAAACCATTCCGCAAAGTTTTCTGCCCGAGGAAGATCAGGGCTATTTCATTACCATCTTTCACCTGCCCGAAGGCGCGTCAAAATCCAGAACCATCGAAGTCGTTGAAAAAATTGAACACTATTTCCAGGCCAATTCCGCAGTCCATTCCACCGATGTGCTGGCCGGTCAGAATTTTGTGTTCAATACGCGCGGCTCGAATCAGGCGACCATGTTTGTGCCGTTACATCACTGGGATGAACGACAGCATCCGGATCAACAGGCGCCCGGATTGATCGCCGCGGCATTCGGGGAATTCGCAGAAATTCCCGATGCACTGATTCTCGCGTTCAATCCGCCCGCAATACCAGGTCTGGGCGCTACCGGCGGATTCTCGCTGCAATTGCTGGATCCGACCGGACGTGACTTCGCTGAATTCGCCGCTGCGGCGCAGGCATTTGCAGCCAGAGCAACCGAACATCCCGCAATTGCCAAAGCCAGCACCAATTTCCATATCAACACACCGCGGCTTTACGCGCAGATCGATCGCGAGCGGGCCAAGTCTCTGGGTGTGCCGATTTCTGAAGTGTTCGATACCATGCAGGCTTATTTCGGCAATATGTATATTAACGATTTTGTCAAATTCGGCCGGGTTTATCGTGTGCAGACCGAAGCGCCGCCGGAATTCCGTTCCAGCCCTGAGGACATCAGCAAGATTTTCGTGCGCACCCGGAACAATCCCGAACAAACGATGATTCCGCTGGACACCATTGTTTCCACCTATTTCAGCAGCGGCCCTGATCCGGTCACGCATTTTAACGGATTCAACGCCGCGCTTGTGCTCGGCGCAGCCGCGCCCGGCTACAGCTCGGGACAGGCCATCGAAGCACTCGAACAGCTGGCCGATGAACTACTCAGGCCGCATGGCTATACCATTGGCTGGGACGGCATATCACTGCAGGAAAAAAAAGCCGGCGGGCAGTCGGTGGTCATTTTCGCGTTTGCGCTGCTCATGGTTTTTCTGGTGCTGGCCGCGCTGTATGAGAACTGGTCGGTGCCGATGGCGGTGATTCTGATCATACCGTTCGGCGTACTCGGCGCGCTGCTGGCGATCTGGACACGGGAGCTGACCAATGACATCTATTTTCAGATCGGACTGATTACGCTGATCGGTTTGTCGGCAAAAAACGCCATACTGATCGTGGAATTTGCCAATCAGCGTTACGCCGCGGGCATGCCGCTGGTAAAAGCCACGCTTGAAGCCGCGCGCCTGCGCTTCCGCCCGATTATCATGACGTCAATGGCGTTCATCCTCGGCGTGCTGCCGCTGGTGCTGGCTTCCGGTGCGGGCGCAGCCAGCCGGCATTCGATCGGCACCGGTGTATTCGGCGGCATGCTGGCGGCCACATTCCTGGCGATTTTTTTCGTACCGCTGTTTTTTGTCATCTCCGCGCGACTGTCACGCAAAGCAAAAAGTAGCGGCTGATTCACTGTATCCTATATGATTGTCCGTATAGAACACTCACGAGTAACGCCATGGATCTTCTGATTTACAGTCTTTCAACGATGCTGGGGCTGGTCATTATCGGCATGATCGTTTTCTGGTTCATCCAGGACATCACCCAGAAAAAGCATTCCGTGCTGCGCAATTACCCGGTGATCGGCCGTTTGCGCTTTTTCTTCGAACAGCAGGGGAAATATTTCCGCCAGTATTTTTTCTCGGATGATCGTGATGAAATGCCATTCAATCGGGCCACACGCAACTGGATTTACCGGCATTCAAAAAACAAGGGCGGACTGGTCGGGTTTGGCTCCACGATGGATTTGCGCGAGCCGGGCTCGATTATTTTTGTCAACGCCGCCTTTCCGATACTCGAAGAAGACCAGCTTCCAACCCCATCGCTGCTGATCGGCGAAGGTTACGCCGATCAGCCATTTGAAGCAAAATCCATCGTCAATATCAGCGGCATGAGCTTTGGCGCCATTTCCAAACCGGCCGTGCGCGCGTTATCGCTGGGCGCGGCCCAGGCCAATTGCTGGTTTAATACCGGAGAAGGCGGTCTGGCGCCTTATCATCAGGAAGGTGCGTGCGACATTATCATGCAGATCGGCACGGCAAAATACGGCATCCGTGACGCACAGGGCAATTTTTCATCCGAACGCGCGAAAGAACTGGGCAAAATCGTCAAGGCATTTGAAATCAAGCTGTCGCAGGGCGCGAAACCGGGTAAGGGTGGATTGTTACCGGGTAACAAGATTAACGAAGAAATCGCCTCCATCCGTGGCATTCCCGCATTCCAGGATTCCATCAGCCCGAATCGCCATATCGATATTCATAACATTGAGCAGCTGCTGGAGAAAATCAATTATCTGCGCGCATTGACCGGACGTCCGGTGGGTATTAAAACCGCAATTGGCGGCTGGCATTTCATCAACGAACTCTGCGAATGGGTTGTTCGCAAAGGACTGGATTATGCGCCTGACTTTATCACGATTGACGGCGGCGAAGGCGGCAGTGGCGCCGCGCCGCAATCGCTGATGGATCACGTCAGCCTATCGATCGCCGAAGCCTTGCCGCGCGTTGTTGATTCCTTGATTGAATCCGGACTGAAAGAGCGTATCCGCGTCGTCGCAGCCGGGAAACTGGTCACCGCCGCGCATGGCGCATGGGCGCTCTGCGCCGGCGCGGATTTTGTCAATACCGCGCGCGGCTTCATGTTTTCCCTGGGGTGCATACAGGCCATGCGCTGTCATAAAAACACTTGTCCGACCGGCATCACAACGCATAACCCCCGCTTGCAGAACGGCCTTGTTGTTGAAGAAAAATACCTGCGCGTGGCAAACTATGCCCGCAATTTCAACAAGGAAATCAATATGATTGCGCATTCCTGCGGCCTGCGGCATGCGCGCGAATTCCGCCGCGAACATGTCCGCATCGTCGAAACCGCAGGCAAAAGCATTGCGATGAATATGCTCTATCCGTACCCCGAACCGAAATAAGCGATGTAAAAGTAATCAGTGGCGCAACTTGTAACCGCTTCTAAGCATCGCCAGAGTCAGCGTGGACAACGCGGCGAAACAGGCCGCCACGACCAGAAAACTCAGGTAGGGCGAAACGTCCGATACACCGAAAAAACCGTAGCGGAACCCGTCGATCAGGTAAAAAAACGGATTCAGATAAGACAGGAATTCCCAGACCGCTGGCAGGGAATGGATCGAATAAAACACACCCGATAAAAATGTCAGGGGCATGATAATAAAATTCTGGAACGCCGCCAGCTGGTCAAATTTGTCCGCCCAGATACCCGCAATAATGCCTAGCGCGCCCAGCAGCGCGCTGCCTGTCAGGGCAAACAGAAAGACCCACAGCAACTGAAAAGACGGTATTGCAAAAAACAGCCACGCCGACAGATAAACACCCGCGCCGACCAGAAAACCGCGCATCACGGAAGCCAGGATATACGCCAGAAAAATCTCCAGATAAGTCAGCGGCGACAGCAGCAGAAAAACAATATTCCCGCTGATTTTGGATTGAATCATACTCGACGACGCATTGGCGAACGCATTCTGCATCATGGCCATCATGACCAGTCCCGGAATCAGAAAAACAGAATAGGAAATATCCGGATAAATCTGGATGCGCCCTTCCAGCACATGAAAAAATATCAGCAGATACAGCAGCGTCGATACCACAGGTGCGGCGATAGTCTGGAAACCGACTTTCCAGAATCGCAGCAGTTCCTTATACAACAATGTTAAGAAGCCGGTCATGAAAATAACGAAAAAGCGCCATGGTACATGGCAATGACGATTGTGCACAACAATACAGTTTTACACGCTATGACTCCAGCGCCCCCCTATTCTTTGCTGCAAGCATCCAAATCCGAGAATCTGTTAAACGAAGCCATGCGTGTAACGCACACTGAAACCCAAACGACTGTAATCGTACTGGCGCTGGAAGAATTAATTCACAAGGCGAGAATTGCCGGGCTTAAGCAGTTCAAGGGAAAAATCGCAATAGAGATCGACCTTGGTGACAGCGGGCAGTGACAAACCTGCGAGCCCCAACACAAACAACAATGTTGGAGTTCATATTATTCACTCCAACCTACTGCCCTGCCGCTTAAGATCTCGATAAAAATTCTCGTGAGCCCCAAAAGCCAGTAGTTTTAAGCTATTCCGGTCGAGAATCCGGTATGCCAGCATGCACAACTGGTTGGATAAACGGAACTTGAAAACACGCACACCCAACAGATCTCCCACCTTTGCATCACCGCATTCAGGGTCATTCGCAATGATATGTACTGCTTTATCAAGATCGGCTTTCTGCCCAGGATGCAACTTTTTTACCGCACGCCCAAATGTCGGCGTAACATAGAGCCGCATTAGCCGAAACGGTACTCGCTCGTGGCTTCCTCCTGTTCGGCGATCAGAATATCCCGGATCATGGCAAATGGTAAATCAGGATTTTCCTCGGCAATCTTGCCGATCCGCGACCAGTACTCAATCTGTTTAGGCACCGAGCGGTGTTGGGCCTGCGCATAACGCCTGGCTTCAGCAACCAGATTCTCAGACAATTTTATATTTACCGACATGGCAACTCCAGAGCAAAAGCCCATTCTAGCCTGATTTTTCCGGGAAAAACAAGGAAACATCGCCTTTATTGCACAGGTTGGCGGTAAACCTGCGAACCTCAACACAAACGCCGCAACGGCCATCATGGCAATACCGGAATTCATTACAATCACCCCACAGCCTACCAGGCCTGTTAATGCCGGATTACGCTTCGCTAATCCAGCCTACCCGGCTGTGTTTTCCTGACCCATAATTATATTTCCATTTATATACAATGATTTAAATATATTCTATAACACGATCATTGAGAGTCCAACGCCTAAATTAAGCTACGTCGCGAATCGGCATCGGTTTGAATGAATCGTTAAACGCGTAATGCATCTACTATGTACCATATCACATACAAAGCAACTCCGAAAACAAGGAGCCGATATTGGTTATAACAGGCTCTCTCCATTTTCTTTACTATTGGGTCAAGCCTACTCAGCATCTGCTCCATAGATTCTTCGCGCAATAGCGAATTGGCGTTTTCTATCATATGTTCTCGGTGCAGTTGAAGATGTTTGACTCCGTAGTGTGCGCTCGCGCACCACGCCACTAAAGCAATTAAAAGTAACATAGACTCATAGGCGATGAGACTTCCTTTTGCTTGGTTAAGCGCATACGCAATCGCAGCCCCAGAAAAAGCAAGTAACAGATGTGTATACCTGTTGAGCTCTTCAGAAACGCGAATTGCAAGACTGTTAATCTCCTCTTTCGACATCATTCCCCCTTTAAAACCTAACCAAACCCACGGCATTATAGCCAACAAGTACCGACGCTTGCACCCGGTACGCGGCAAACCCGTGATTAAACAGCAACCTCACCGCTCACCCAGACATTCAACGCCAGGACCAATAATCCGGCTTCTTCCGCCGATTTGTGGAATGACTTCGATTTGCGTGCTGATGCGTGCTTTCAGCATGGGCACATGCGAGATGACACCGATGAGTTTGCCGTCCTGTTGCAGGCCGGCCAGCATGTCGAGCGCCGTATCGAGCGCTGCTTCATCGAGCGTGCCGAAGCCTTCGTCGAGGAACAGCGAGTCGATGCGCACGTTTCTGCTGGCCATGCGTGACAGGCCGAGCGCGAGCGCAAGACTGACGATAAAGCTTTCTCCGCCGGACAGGTTCCGTGTCGAGCGGATCTCCCCGGCCTGATAACTGTCGATGACATTCAGCGCCAGCGGTTTGTCGCGGTCGTGCACCAGCAAATAGCGGTCGGTCAGTTTCTGCAACTGCCGGTTGGCGTGGTCGATGACGATTTCGAATGTCAGCCCCTGCGCGAAGTTGCGGTATTTCTTGCCGTCCGCGGAACCGATCAGATCGTGCAGTTTTTCCCAGCGGCTGCATTCATGCTTTTGCGCGGCTATTCCGGCGAGTTTTACCTGCATGCTGTTCACCGCTGTCTGATTGGTCTGCAACTGGTGCCTGATTCCGGCGATTTCGTTGCGCAGCAGCGCCGCCTGCTTGTCCAGCGCCGCGTATTCAAGCTCAAGCGCCTCGCGGCTGGCCGTTGACAGGTTTTTTTCAATTTCCTGCGCAAGGCGGACTTCCCTGTCCTTCAGGCGCGCCTGTACATCAATCTGCCGATCGTCGAGTACTTTTGCGTCCGTTTTGAGCCGCTCCCTCTCCTGCGGCGTCAGGCGGCATGCGGAAAACGCCTGCTCATCGGCAAAACCCGCGGTACGCAATTCGTTTGCAAAGCGGGCTTCCAGCGTTTGCAACGCCGCCGCGTTTTTTTCGATGCGCATTTTGAGCGCATCGATTTGCGCGGTTGCGGCATTCCATTGCTGCCGCGCTTCGCTTTCCGCTGCGCGCGCGTTTTGTTCGGCCTGCTCGGCGGTGGCGATTGCTTGTTGCAACCGGGATTCCTCGCTGTCCGGATTGCGCTCGCCAAACCACTGCCGGCGTTCGGCTTTCCGGCTTTCGACCGTTTCCCTGAGCGCGCTCAACGCCTGTTGCTTTTCCGACAACGTCTGATTCCGGGTATCGATCACCGCCGTGAGTCGTTTCAGTTCGCTGTTGAGTGCGTTGATCTGCTGTTCCATTTCATTTTTCTGCTTGACGCTGACCTGCCAGTGTTGCAATCGCCGATTCAGCGACGCCAGCACGGCCGGTACGTCGGTATCCGGTGATTCCTGTAGTCCATAAGCATGGAGCCGCGCATGCGCCGACTGTTGCAAATCGGCACAGCGCTGGCTGCTTGCTGCAAGCGCCGCCGCACTGCCGGCCAGGTTTTCCTCGATGTTTTGCCGGGTCTGCTGCATTGCGGTGACCCGCTTTTCAGCTTCATTGGCCGCGTCAAGCGTATTTTTCGCGGATTTTTCCAACGCTGTGATTTCGGCCTCAAGCATTTCGGCTTTTTCAATGATTGCCGTCACCGCGGCAATCTTCTGCTCGGCCGCATCAGGTTGCGGCATGACTCCGGCAGCGTAGGGGTGTGCTGTTGAACCGCACAACGGACACGGCTTGCCGTCTTCAAGCCGCTTTCTTTCGCGTTCTAGGCTGGCGATGGTATTCAGCAACGCCACCTCGCGCAGTAGATTGTCCTTTTCCGCGCGGTATTCGCGCAGCAGTCGGTTGTTCAGTACTGTCTGAAGATTGTTCTGTCCGGCTTCAATCTGCTGCTGAACGTCAGCGCACGCCTGCCGGCAGGTTTCCAATGCCTCGACGGCTGCCGGCAGCGCCTGTGTGGTTTTGTCCCGTTGCGCTTGCAGTTTGTCGTGTTCCATTTTCCTGGCGGCG
>WBZL01002312.1_pt1 | contig 18726 bp, 17 predicted proteins | sample 5204291 | NCBI WGS metagenome assembly WBZL01 (sample SAMN12344345, study PRJNA552823) | activated sludge metagenome | biome: Activated sludge suspended growth; feature: Nitrification reactor; material: Wastewater; isolation source: activated sludge from nitrification reactor of wastewater...
CGCGGGGCTTGTAGAAGCGGAAATCGCAGTACCCGAACACTTGCTCCATCAGCCAGGCCGGGTCGGCGTCGGCGCGGCGCTGCAGGCTTTGCAGGTCGGGCTGGCCGGTGTGCTGGATGAAGGCCGTGAGGTTGGAACCGGCGATGGTCTCCGGCGATGGCGTCCAATCGAACGGTCGTTTGGTAGACTGCATCCGGGCGAGGTTAGCGCAAGGCGCATGCGCCGTCCAGCGTGAACACGCCGGCCGGGTGCGGCCCGCCAGGAGAATCCCGATGCATGTCGACGACGCCATTCGCAGCCGCAAGTCCGTGCGGCGCTTTCTGCCCACCCCGGTGCCTGTTTCGGTGGTGCGCCACATCCTGGAGGTGTCGGCGCGGGCGCCCAGCGGCAACAACGTGCAGCCTTGGCGCGTCTACGCCGTCGCCGGGGAACCGCGCGAGCGTCTGTGCAGTGCCATCGTGCAGGCGGCCACGAGCGACCCCGACCGCCACCAGCCCGAGTACGCGTACTACCCGACGCAATGGGTCGAACCCTACCTCGAGCGGCGCCGGCGCTGCGGCTTCGGTCTGTACGCGACGCTGGGCATCGCACGCGACGACGCGAAGGCGCGCGAACGGCAGATGCTGCGCAACTACGTCTTTTTCGACGCCCCGGTGGGGCTGTTCGTGACGCTGGACCGGCGCTTGAACACCGGCAGCTTCATGGACCTGGGCATGTTCATCCAGAACATCATGGTCGCGGCCCGGGCCCAGGGCCTTCACACCTGTGCGCAGGCGGCATTCGCCTGGTTCCACAAGGTCGTGCGCGAACACCTGCCGCTGTCGGAGCACGAGATCCTGGCCTGCGGCATCGCGCTCGGCCACGAAGACACGGCGGCGCCCGAGAACGCCTTCATCACCGAACGAGCGCAGCCGCCGGAGTTCGCGCACTTCGCCGGCTTCGAAGCTGTGCAGTGAGCCTCCTCTGCGCGCCCGGTGGGGCCTGTGGGATGGCAGGCCGATGAAGATGCTGCTCATCGTCCACCACACCGTGACCGGCGGCACGGCGCAAATGGTCGAGGCCGCCGTGCGAGGGGCCCGCGGCGAGGATGGCGTCGATGTCGTTGCGCTGCGGGCGTTCGACGCCACCCCATCGGATGTGCTGCGTGCCGACGGCTTCCTGTTCGCGACGCCGGAGAACCTGGCCGCCATGTCCGGCGCCCTGAAGGATTTCTTCGACCGCACGTACTACGCGGCGCTCGACCGGCTCAACGGCCGGCCCTGCGCCGTGATGATCTGCGCCGGCACCGACGGCAGCGCGGCGGCGCGCCAGATCGAACGCATTGCCACCGGCTGGCGGCTGCGCGCCGTGGCCGCGCCGCTGATCGTGCGCACGGGCGCGCAGACGCCCGAGGCCATCCTCGCGCCCAAGAGCATTGCCGCGGCGGACGTGCAGCGCTGCGAGGAACTGGGCCAGGCGCTGGCGGCGGGGCTGGCGAGCGGCGTGTTCTGACGTCCGACTACCAGCCGCCGAACGACAGGCCGCCGTTCACGCTGACGGTCTGGCCGTTGATCTGCGACGCCGCGTCGGAGGCCAGAAACGCCGCCGCCTCTGCCACTTCCGCTGCAGTCGGCGCCCGACCCTGGGGAAAGCGCTCCAGCGCCTTCGAGAACAGGCGGTTCTCGAAGCCGGGCTTGGAGAAGATCCGGTCCCAGCCGGGTGTCTCCGAGGTCAGCGTGAGCGCCAGCCCATTGACGCGGATATTCCAGCGCGCGAACTCGCGTGCCAGCGCCTTGGTCATCAGCACGATCGCAGCGCCGACGGCGCCGATGACGGCCTCCCCGGGCGTCGGGTGGCGCGCCGCGTCGGTGGTGATCATCAGGATGGAGCCGCCGCCGCGCGAGCGCAGCGCCGGCAGCGCCGCGTGGACCGGGAAGATGCGCGGGTACAGGCGCGCCTGGATCGACTCCTGGATCTGCGCCGCGGTCATTTCCGCGAACGGCGTCGGGCCGATGGGTCCGGCTGCCCCGGCGCTGACCAGGATGTCCAGGCCGCCGCAACGCTGCACCACGCGCTCGACGATGGCCGCCATCGCGGCGTGGTCGCCCGCCTCTCCGACTTCGGCTGCGGCCCCCGGCTCGAGCGCGCGCAAGGCCTGCAGCGCCTGTTCGGCGTGAGCCGGGTCGCGGCCGGTCACGACCACCCGCGCGCCTCGCTGCGCCAACGCCTTGGCAATGGCCAGACCGATGCCGCGGGTACCCCCGCTCACCAATGCGATCTTCCCGTTCATGTCATGCCTCTCCAGAGTTGTCTGCCAGCCGCGTCACACCGGCTGCGGCCAGGCGGTCGATCTCGGCCTCGCCATAGCCCGCTTCGCGCAGGATCTCGGCGCTGTGTTCTCCCAGCCGCGGCGGCGGCCGCAGGGTCTGCGCTGGCGTCGCGCTCCATTGGGTGGGAACCGCGGTGGTGAGCAGTTCGCCTTCTGTCGGGTGCTGCTGCCGCTGGAAGAATCCGGTCGCCTCGAGGTGCGGGTCGTGCAGCAGGCTTTGCAGCGTGTTCATGCGCATCGCCGGCACGTCTGCGGCGTCCAACGCCGCGGCCCACTCGTCGGTGGCGCGGGCCAGCAGGCCTTCGGCGAGGATGGCGTAGAGCGTGTCGATGTGGCGGGTGCGTTGGGCGATGTCGGCGAAGCGGGGGTCGGACTTCAGGTCGTGCCTGCCGATCAGCTCGAACACACGCTGCCAGTCCTTGTCCTGATAGGGCATCACGCAGATGTGGCCATCGCGGGTGCGGAACGGGCGCCGGTGGGTCGACAGCAGCCGCGCGTAGCCCATCTCGCCCAGCGGCGGCACGAACGTCTTGCCGTAGAGGTGATCGGCCAGCACCATGTCGGCCATGGTCTCGAACATGGGCACGTCCACGCGCTGCCCCTGCCCGCTGCGCTCGCGGTGAAAGAGCGCAGCGGCAACCGCGTAGACCACCGTGAGGCCGACCGATCGGTCGGCGACGGCGGTGGGCGCGTAGCGCGGGTCGCCGCCGCTGGCGGCGAACAGTGCGCTCAGGCCCGCGGCCCCTTGGATCAGGTCGTCATAGGCTGACTTGCCTGCGTAGGGGCCGTCTTGACGGTAGCCGTAGGCGCCGCAGTAGACGATGCGCGGGTTCACCGCGGCCACGTCGGCGTAGGTCAGGCCGAGCCGGGCCATCGCCTGCGGGCGCACGTTGTACACCAGCACGTCGGCGCCGGCGGCCAGCTTCAGCAGCGCCTCGCGTCCAGCAGGCTGCTTCAGGTCGAGCACGATGCTGCGCTTGTTGCGATTGCTGCCCAGGAACACGGCGCTCATGCCGGCGTGGCGAGCCGGCCCGGTGCCGCGCACCGAGTCGCCCTGCGGCGGTTCGACCTTGATGACATCGGCGCCCAGGTCGCCCAGGATGCGCGTGGCGTAGGGCCCCATCACCGCTGTCGTGATGTCGATGACGCGCACGCCCTGCAGCGGGCCGCTTGCCGGTGCCGCCGCCGTCGCCGGGCTAGCGCCCATGGAACTTCGCGGCGCGCTTGTCGAGGAATGCGGCCAGGCCCTCGCGATGGTCTTCGGACGTGAGCGTGATCGTCTCGCTCGCCGCAGCCAGTTCGAGCGAGGTTTCCAGGCTCATGTCGGCGCTCTTGTGCATCACCATCTTGGCCAGGCGCAGCGCCACCGGGGGGCCGTCGGCGATGCGCCGCGCCAGCTTCATGGTACGGGCGAGCAGTTCCTCGTGCGGCACCAGCTGGCTGAGCAGTCCCCACTGGTAGGCCTCCTGGGCGCCGATCGGGTCCCCGGTGAAGATCATCTCGGCGGCCTTGGACTGCCCAACCATGCGCGGCAGGAACCAGCAGCCGCCGGTGCCGGGGAACAAGCCGATGCGCGCGAACGACTCCAGGAAACGCGTGCGTTCCGAGCCGATGCGGATGTCGCAGGCCAGCGCCACGTCGCAGCCGCCTGCGGCGGCGTCGCCGTTGACCATGGCGATCACCGGCACGTCGCAGTCGCGCAGCGCGCGGATCAGCCTCTGCACGCCATGCCGCAGGCCCTGGCGCTTGGACTCGGCGCCCTCGTGCGGCAGCAAACCCTCGGTGCCGCCGAGGTCCTTCAAGTCGGCCCCGCCGCAGAAGCCGCGGCCGGCGCCGGTCAGCACGATGACGCGCGTCTCGTTACCGCGGTGCGCGCGATCGAGCACGTCCAGCATCTCGTCGATCATGCGCCGGCTGAGGGCGTTCATCCGCTGCGGCCGGTTCAGGGTGAGGGTGGTGATGCCGTCGTGAGTGACGACGGTGGTGGCTTCGTGATTCATCGCTGTGGTCTCTGGGTTGATCGAACTTCATCTTCGTCGGCCAGCACCATGCCCGCCAGCCGTTGCGTGGCTTCGATCAGCTCGTTCATCATGTCGTGGACGACCTGCCGGCAACTGGTCTCGGCGCGCATGTCGCCCACCAGCTGGCCGACCGGGTAGTACTGCCATTGATCGTCGTTGCCGCGCTCGACGCGCAGGTGCGGCTCGACCATCAGCATCGTCTGGTACGGCATGGGCGCAAACGCCGGCGCTTCTGGGCGCTCCCAGGCGTCGGAGAGCTTGCTGCGCAGCACGCGCGCCGGCTTACCCGAACGCAGCCGGCTCTGCACGGTGTCCTCGCTGCCGGCGGCGAAGAAGCGGCGCTTGAGCGCCGGCGTCAGCTCGCTCTCGCGCGTGCCCAGCCAGATCGAGCCGCACCACACGCCTTCGGCCCCGAGCGCCAGCGCCGCGGCCATCTGCCGCCCGCGGCCGATGCCTCCGGCGGCCAGCACCGGCAGCGGTGCCACCGCGTCGATCAACTGCGGCCACAGGATCATCGAGGTGACCTTGCCGGTGTGTCCGCCGGCTTCCATGCCCTGCGCGACGACGAAGTCGATCCCGGCCTCCTTGTGGCGCAGCGCGTGCTCGGTCTTGCCGGCGAGCGCACCGACCGTGATGCCCAGGCCGTGCAGGCGCTCGACGGTCTCCTTCGGCGGCGTGCCGAGCGCGCTGACCACCGCCTTGATCGGATGGCGCAGCGCCACCTCGAGCAGCGCCTCGGTCTGCTCGCGCGTCATGTTGATGCGGTCCAGGAAATCCTGGACCATCGCCGGACCCTCGCTCTGGGGCAGGCGGGGGATGCCCGCCTCGTCGAGCACGCGCCGCATGAAGCTCACCTGTTCCGCTGGCAGGTCGTCGGCCGTGACGCGCCGCTCGCCGAGCTTCTCGTACCTGCTCGGCAGCAACACGTCGACGCCGTAGGGCTTGCCGCCGACGCGCTCGTCGATCCACCGCAACTCGACGTCGAGTTGTTCGGCGGTCTTGTAGGCCACGCCGAGCACCCCCATGCCGCCGGCCTTCGTGACTTCGGCGACCACGTCGCGGCAGTGCGAGAAGGCGAAGATCGGAACCTCGATGCCGAGCGTCTTGCAGAGGGTGGATTTCATCGTGCATCCTCCGGCCCGGAAGGTCCGCGCCGCCGGTTCATCGCGACGGGCGCGTGCTGCGCAGCGCCTCGCCGAACGCTTTCAGAGCCTCGCCGCCGGGCTTGCCGCGGCCGTCGAGATCCTTGGCCCACTCGCCGCCAACGCCGGAGAAGCGCGTCCCGAGCTCGCCGTGCTCGGCCGGCGACAGGCGCACGACCTCGGCGCCCGCGGCCCGCATCTTGTCGAGGTCGGCGGTGGTCGCCTGGTCCATCATCGAGCAGGCGCGCCGCGTGGCCGCGTCGCCGGCTTCGAGCATGGCCTGCTGCACGTTGGGAGGCAGCGACTTCCAGCGCGCCTCGCCTATCGAGTAGGTCAGGACGGCACTGGAGAAGTTCTCGCCGGCTGTGACCGCCTTGGTCAGCGTGTGCAGGTTGTAGGACACGGCGGCTGCGTACGACACCACCACGCCATCGAGCGTGCCGCGCGACAGCGATTCGTAGATCTCCGGCGCAGCCATGCGGATGGGTACGGCGTTGAGCTTGCGGATGGCGGCGTCACTGGCGGCGCCGGTGGAGCGCAGCTTGCGGCCTTCGAGCTGCTTGATCGATTCGAACTTCTGCTTCATCAGCACCTGGTACGGCACACTGACCAGCACGAACAGCACGCGGATGCCGTTGGGCGCGAATTCCTTCTGCGCGAGCAGGCCGTCGCGCGCGAGCTTCCAGTACGCCAGCGTGCCTTCGCACGCCGTCGCGAAGCCGCCCGGGAGCTCGGCCACGGCCGACAGAGGCATCTTCTCCGACGCGTAGGAGGGCATCACCGAACCGATGTCGACGACGCCGGAGGCGGTCAGCGACAGCAGGTCCTTGGCCTTGCCCATCTGCTCGGCCGGGTAGTGCTCGAAACTCACCTGGCCGTTGGTCGCGCGCTTGACCGCGTCCATGAAGTACTTGGCCGCCGGCTCGGAAAAGTAATGACCGCTGGCCGGGAACGAGTCGGCCACCCGCAGCACGATGCGCTCCTGCGCGAAGCCGAGGGGTGAACACAGCAGCGCCGCGGCGGCGCAGGCCAGGGGGAGAGCTCTCAGCCGAGTGAACTTCATCGATGTCTCCTTGGGTCAGCGGAACAGTCGGGTTCAAGGCGCAGGGTCACGGCTGTCAGCCGCCCTGCATCGTGCGCGGCAGCCACAGCACGAGCTGCGGAAACAGACAGAACAACGCGATCAGCAGCAGGTGCGCCGCCACATGCGGTGCGACGCCGAGGAACACCTCGGCCAGCGGCCGCCCGGTGTAGCGCGCGACCACGAACACGTTCAGCCCCACCGGCGGCGTGACCATGCCGACTTCGGCAGTGACGACCACCAGCACGCCGAACCACACCGGATCGAACCCCAGCGCCTTCACGAGAGGCAGCATCACGGGCACGGTCAGGATCAGGATCGCGACCTGGTCCATGAAGCAGCCCAGCACCAGGTAGATCGCGATGATCGCGGCCATGATCACCCAGCGGTCCACCGGCCAGGCGCCGACCGCGGCCACGATCTGCTGCGTGGTCTGCGTGAGGGTGAAGAAGTAGCCGAAGACATGCGCGCCGAGGATGATCATGAGGATCATGCAGGTCGTCTGCGCGGCGCGCAGCAACGCGTGGCGCGTGGCGGCGAAGTTCGCCTTGCCGCGCAGCAGCGCGATCATGAAGGCCCCGAAGGCGCCGATGCCCGAGGCCTCGGTGGGCGTGGCCACGCCGAGGTAGATGACGCCGGTGACGGCCGCGAACAGCACCAGCATCGGCCACACGATGCGCAGCGAACGGAACTTCTCGCCCCAGCTGTAGGGCCGGCCCTGCGGGGCCCGCGCGGGGTCTTGCCACACGAGCAACAGCACGGTCAGCGCGATCGCCAGCGTCACCAGCAGCCCGGGCACCACGCCGCCGATCAGCAGCTGCCCGATGCTGACGTCGGCGATGATGCCGTACAGCACCAGCGCGATGCTGGGCGGGATCAGCATCGCCAGCGTGCCCGAGATCGCCACCGCGCCGCAGGCGAGCTTGGGTTCGTAGCCGGCCTGGAGCATCGCCGGGATGCTGGTCGATGCCAGCGTCGCGGCGGACGCGGTCGACGAACCGGAGATCGCGCCGAAACCCGCACCGGCAAACGCGGTGGCCACACCGAGCCCGCCGCGCACGCGCCCGACCCAGGTGGATGCGGTCTTGAACAGGTCGTCGGCCACGCCGCTGATGATCACGAACTCGGCCATCAGCAGGAACATCGGAACCGTGATCAGCTCGTAGGAACTGGCGGCCGACAGCGGCGCTGTGTCGAGGATGCCGAGCACCATGCGCAGGCCGCCCACCGCATAGAGGCCGGCGGTGCCCGAAATGGCGAGCGCAAAGCCCACAGGGGTGCCGATGGCCAGCAGCACGAGCAGCATGGCGGTGATGGTTGCGGCCAGCATGTCAGGTCTTCCCGCCTGCGCTGTCCGGCAAGTCGGGGGCCTCGCCGACCGCGGTGGTCCAGCCGCCGGCGATCGCCGCCGCCCGCGACCACATCGACAACAGCAGCCGCAGCAGCAGCAGCCCCACGCCGATCGGCACGAACACGGCGGTCAGCCAGGTCGGCCACGGTATGGCGCCGGCCACGACGGCATCGCTGTGCCAGTTGCTCCAAGCCTTCGCGCTGCCCCGCACGAGGATGGCGAGCATGACCACGGCGGTGAGCGCGTTGCCGATCAGTTCCATCGCGTGCCGAGCCCGCGGCGGGCAGCGCGCCGCGAGGATGTCGACGCGCACATGGTGTTGATCGCGCTGCGTCACCGACAGCGCCAGGAAGAACACGCCGACCATCAGGTACAGCGAGATCAGGTCGTAAGACCACGCCAGCGGCGAGTTCAGCAGGTAGCGCATCGCCACGTCGGCGAACACGATGACCATGATCGCGAACAGGCAGGCACTGGCACCCCAGCCACACCCGGTCTCGAGAGCGGAGACGATGCGATGCGCGCTGCGCAGCGGCCGCTCGCCGCGCGCCGCCGCGCCGCCGGCCCCTTCAGCGTGCTGCACGTGCGTCCCTCACCGCGCGCAGCACGTCGCTGCCCGGCTTGCCGCGCTTGTCTACCTCGGCGGCCCAGTCGCGCGCCACGTCGCCGAGCAGCGCGTCCGCTGCCGCCCGGTCGGCGTCGGACCAGCGCACCATCGTCACGTTGCGCGCCTTGAGCTTGTCGAGGTCGGCGGCCTCTTCCTTGTCCATGCCGGCACAGGTGGCCGCGCCGGCCTCGACGCCGGCGTCGGCCATGGCCTTCTTCACGTGCTCGGGAAACTGCTTCCAGCGGTTCTCGGCGACGATGAAGATCGCCGCGGCGGCGCCGAATCCCGATCCCAGCGTGGCGTAGGCGGCGGGGATGTTGTAGTTGGCCGTCACGCCGTAGGAGAAGATCGCGCCGTCCAGCGTGCCGCGGCTGATCGCCTCGAAGGCGTCGGTCGAGGTCATCTTGACACCGACACCCTTGAGGCGGCGCACGGCGAGCTCCATCGCCCCGCCCAGCACGCGCAGCTTCATGCCTTCCACGTCCTTGAGCGTGTCGATCCTGCGTTTGGCCGAGACCAGCTGGTAGGGCGGGTAGACGACGGCGAACAGCACGCGCACGCCGTTGGGGCCGTATTCCTGCTGGCCGAGGATTCCCGCCGGCGTCGCCAGCCTGGAGAAGGCGCGCGATCCCTGGCAGGAGCTGTCGAACATGCCCGGCAGCTCGAGTGCCGCGGTCAGCGGCATCTTGTCCGACGCGTACGAGGGCGCGAACAGCACGACGTCGGCGACGCCGCCCTGCACGAGCGACAGCAGGTCTTTGGCCTTGCCGAGCTGCTCGGCGGGGTAGTACTCGAACTGCACCTCGCCGTTGGTGGCCTTGGTCACCTGCTCCATCCACGGCTTGATGCCGTAGCGCGGCAGGAAGTGCCCGGTCGGGAACTGGTCCGCGACCCGAAGCACGAGCTTCTTTTCCTGAGCCACGGCGAGCGGCGCAAGCAGCATGGTGGCCGTGAGCGCGGCGGCGCTCAGCGCTTGGGTGAAGGTGCGTCGTTTCATGGGGGCTCCTCAGGTCGGTTCGGCCCCGTCCTTACAGGCCGAGGTACAGCTCTCGCACATGCGAGTTCTCGCGAAGCGCGTCGGCACTGCCCTGCAGCGCGATGGCGCCGCCCTCGAGCACGTACGCCCGGTCGGCGAAATCCAGCGCCGCGTGCACGTCCTGCTCGACGAGCAGAATGGTCAGGCCGGCGCGCCTGAGCTTTTCCAGCGCGCCGTAGAGCTCCTCGACGACCAGGGGCGCGAGGCCCAGCGAGGGCTCGTCGAGCATCACGAGCTTGGGCCGCGCCATCAGCGCCCGGCCGATGGCCAGCATCTGCTGCTGGCCTCCGGAGAGCGAGCCGGCGGCGGAACCAGCCTTGCCGCGCAGCATCGGGAACAGCGACCAGACCTCCTCGAGTGCGGCGCGGCGCTCGGCGCGGCTCGGCAGCGGCGTGCCGCCGACCATCAGGTTTTCTTCGACGCTGAGTTGCCCGAAGACATGCCGCGCTTCCGGCACGTGAAGCAGCCCGAGCAGCGGGATGGCATGTGCCTGCAGCCCGGTCAGCGGCGTCTGCCCGAAACACGCGCTGCCGCCGCGCGTCGCGACGAGCCCGGAGATCGTGCGCAGCAGCGTCGACTTGCCTGCCCCGTTGGGACCCAGGACGGCCACGGCCTCGCCCGCTTCGACGCGCAGCGATACGCCATGCAGCACCTCGACCTTGCCGTAGCCGGCACGCAGATCATCGACGACCAGCATGCTCGATGGAGTACCTTCGCGCCGAAGCGCTCCGGCATGAGTACCTTCTGGCGGCCCGGGGGAGTTCATGGCCGCTGCCCACGTGCGCCGAGGTAGGCGCGGATCACCTGCGGGTCGGCCGCCACGGCCGCGGGCGTGCCGCTGGCGAGCAGGCAGCCGGCGTCGAGCACGACCAGCCGATCGCAGACGTTCATCACGGCGCGCATCACGTGCTCGATCAACACGATGGTCAGGCCTTCGTCGCGCAGGCTGCGCAGCAACTGCAGCGCCGCTTCGGTCTCGCGCGGCGTGAGGCCGGCCATCGACTCGTCGAGCAGCAGCACGATGGGCTCGGTGGCAAGCGCGCGCGCGATCTCCAGCCGGCGCTGCTCGGCCAGCGTGATGTCGGCGCCCAGCGCCGCGCGGCGCGACCACAGCCCGGTGCGCAGCAGCACCGCTTGCGCCAGCGCCTGCGCGGCGTCCAGCCGGTGTCGCACCAGCGCCGCGGTGAGCACGGTGTCGTAGACGGTGAGGGAAGGGAACGACTGCGCAATCTGGAAAGTGCGCGCGATGCCGCGATGGCAGATCTCGTGCGGCGGCAGGCCGTCGATGCGCTCGCCGCCGCAGATCACCTGCCCGCTGTTGGGTGTGTGGAACCCGCTGAGGATGGAGAACAGCGTCGTCTTGCCGGCACCGTTCGGACCGATCAGCCCCAGGATTTCGCCGCGCCGGACCGTGAACGACACGTCCTGCAGCGCCTGCAGGCCGCCGAAGCGCTTGTACAGGCCGCGAATCTCGATCAGCGTGTGGTTCGGCGCCGACGGCGCCGACGGCGCTGGTGGCTGCGGCGCGGCCGGTGGCGGCGCGACGGCGACGGGCTCCGGCAGGGGACCGGCGTCCACCTGCGCGCTGCCGCGCCGGGCCCGCAGTGCCTTGCGCACCCCGCCGACCACGCCGCCCGGCCACAGCAGGATCACCGCGACCAGCGCGGCACCGTAGGCGAAGTGGTGCAGTTCCGCCGCCGCCGTGCCGCCCAGCGCGAGGCGCAACGCCTCGCCCAGCGGCACCAGCAGCAGCGGTCCGATGACGGGCCCCAGCTGCGTACCCGCGCCGCCGACGACTGCGAACAGCAGGATCTGGATGGCCACGTCGACGCCGAGCACTGAATGCGGATCGATGTAGCCGATCTGCTGCGCGTAGAACGTGCCGGCCGCCGCGGTGGCAAAGGCGCTGAGCGCCAGGGCCTCCTGCTTGACGCGAAACAGGCCGATGCCTGCGGCAACCGCGGCGTCTTCGTTGTCGCGCACGGCGCGCCAGAAGTAGCCGTGCCGCGCCTGGAACAGCAAGCCGATGCCGAGCACGGTGACGCTGGCGAAGGCGGCGATCGTCAGCAGGTAGCCGGCCGGCTGGTCGAAGCGCAGGTTGGTCAGCGACGCCGGGGTGTTGATGAACAGCCCGTTGGTTCCGCCCAGCGCCTGAACGCCGTTGACGGTGAACTGCAGCACGAAGCCGGCCGCCATGGTCAACAGCGCGAACACGAGATGGCTCAGGCGCCAGCGGAACGGCAGGTAGCCCACGCACCAGCCCGCGGCCGCGGCCAGCACGCCGCCGGCGAGCAGGCCCAGCCAGGGATTGAGGCCGAACCTCGCGGCGAGAAAGGTCGAGGTGTAGGCTCCGATGCCGAAGAAGGCCGCATTGCCGAAGGAGATCTGCCCGACCATGCCGCCCACGGCGTTCCACGCCGCACACAGGTGAACCCACATGAGCACGGTGGTGGCCACGCTGATCCAGTACGGATTGCCATGCCACAGCGCGACGCCGCAGACGCACCAGATCAGCGCCAGCGACCACGCCGTCTCGCCGCGGCGCTCGCGCCGGCCGGGCGGCGTCAAGCGATGCTCCCGCGGCCGAACAGCCCGCGCGGCCGCAACAGGAGGGCAAGCGCGAACAGGATGTAGATCGCCGCCGGCGCGAGTGCGCTGTCGAAGGCGGCGCCGGCCAGCGACTCGGCCAGGCCGATCACCAGCGCGCCGAAGAAGGCGCCCTTCAGATCGCCCAGGCCACCGAGCACCACGATCAGCAGCGACAGGATGCTGAACTGCACGCCGGTGCTCGGCGTGACGTGAAAGAAGGTCATCAGACTGCCCGCGGCCAGCGCCAGCAGCGCGATGCTGGCGGCGAACACCGCCTTCTGCAGACGCGGCACCGCCACGCCGCACAGCCGCGCCATCACCGGATCCTGGGCGGTGGCCCGAATGCGAACACCGGTCTCGGTGCGGGCGAGAAACCACGCCACCCCCGCGCAGGCGAGCACCGAGACCACGAAGGCCGCCAGCAGCGGCACGCCGACGACGATGCCGCGCCCAAGCGGCAGCGTGCTGTTCTCGAACGCGGTGCGCACGTTCATCAGGTCGGCGCCGAAGATCATCAGCGCGGCGCTCTGGATCATGAACGACAGGCCGATGGTGAGCTGCGCCTGCATCAGGGGGCTGGCGGCCAGCAGCGGCCGGATGAAGACGACGAACAGGGCCCAGCCGAGCAGGCCCATCAGCGGCGCCAGCAGCACGGCCGCGGCGTAGGGGTGCGTCCCGATGGCCTTGTTCAGCACCACCGTGCCGTACATGGCGATCAGCAGCAGGTCGCCGTGCGCGAAGTTCAGGACCCGCATGACGCCGAACACGAGCGCCAGCGCCAGGGCGATCAGCGCGTAGATGCCGCCCATCAGCAGGCCCGACACGGCGGCTTGCAGCGCCAGGTCGAGCGTCATGACGGCAACCTCTCGATCCGGCCTTCAGCGCTTCAGCGGCAACGGTGCGCGCGCCGCCACATCCTTGGGCCAGACAGTGACCTTGCGCGTGCCCCCGTCCTGCCACTGCGCTACCAGCGAGCGCGCACCGATGTTGCGCCCCTGCGCATCGAACTCGATCGACGCGAACGGGGTGACGGTGGCCTCGCCCGGAATCTTCAGGCCGCGCAAGGCCTGGCGCATGGACTCCCTGTCGAACTGGCCGCCCTTGGCCTTGAGCGCGCTTTCGAGGGCGGCGCGCACGGTGTAGGCGCCGCGATAGCACATCGACGCGTAGCTGCTGGGCGTGCCGCCGTGCTGCTTCTGGTACGCATCGACGAAGCGCTTGGCGCGCGGCAGGTCCGGGTTGAAGTAGTCGACCGTGCTGAGCCGGAGCTTCTCGATGAAGGCCGGGTCCACCAACGTCGGGATGCGTGGGTCGCCGGGGCCGCCGCCGACGCCCAGCACGTAGGGCGTGAAGTCGATCTGCTGCATCGCCTTGAGCCCGGCGACGACGTCTTCGGTGTAGCCGGCCCAGACGACGACATCGGGCGCCGCCTGCTCCACCTTCTTCACCTGCGGCAACAGATTGCGCTCGGCTCGGTTGTACGAGACCTCGACGACCGGCGAGAGCCCCTTTTCCTTGAGCAGCTTGCGCGAGGCTTCGATGGTGCCGGCGCCGCGCGGGCTGTCTTCGAACAGGAAGGCGACCTTCAGCGGCTGGCCGCTTCTTTGCGCGGCCAGTTGCTCGACGAACGACGCCACGGCGCGCGCCTCGTCTTCGCCGGTGATCTGGTCGGAGAAATACCAGCTGTAGCCGCGCTGCAGAATCTCCGCCGACGCCGCTGCCGAGTTGAGGAACGGCACCTTGAACTGCTCGGCGAACTGGGCCGCGGCGGCAGTGGCGGCGCTGACCTCGCAGCCGAGGATCAACGGCGCGTTCTCCAGCCGGGCGAGCCGCTCGAGCTCACGGCGCATCACGTCGGGCTTGCCCTGCGTGTCCACCAGCTTCAGCTCGAGCTTGCGCCCGGCCACGCCACCGTCTTCGGCGATGTGGCGCAAGGCAATCTCGACGGCCTTTGCGCCGTCTTGCCCGATCACGGAGGTGGCACCGCTGAGCGGCGTCACCACGGGGATGACGATCGGCGCCGCATCGGCGGCCCACGCCGGTGCGCAGAAGGTCAGTGCAACGGCCGCCATCCAACTCGACGGCCGAGCGAAACCAAAGCGTTTCATCGCAGATTCTCCTGGCAACCGGCGAAACGGAAGGGCTGCTGCAGCCCAAGTCTGAGCCTAACGGACGAACGTTAGATTAGGATCGGGATTTCTCCGGACGACCGTGCCATCGGGCCGCTCGGGGCTCGACGGCGGCCAGCGCATGGGCCGGCCGAGGTACGGGTGTCCGCCTAGTGTTCGGTCACCGGGATCGGATCGGAGACGCGATCGAACTTGCCGCCCTTGGCATCGGAGCGCAGCACGAGCACGCTGCTGGGCGAGTGGCGCTGCGTGGCGCTGAAGCTGATCGGCGAGGTGAGCCCGTCGGTGCGGAAGTCCTTCGTCGATTCGAGCTTGTCGACCACGCAGGCGCGCGTGAGCGCCTGGCCACAGCGGCGGATGGCGTCCTCCATCAGCAGGGCGCCGACGTAGGCTGTCACCGAGTAGCGGTTCAGCGCTTTCTGCTCGTCGGGGCTGAGATACTTCTGCGTCAGCGCGACGAACTTGGCCATGCCCGGCACGGCCAGGTCGGTCAGCGGCGGCACGTAGTCGGCCACGTAGTAGCCGTCGCCGGCGGGTCCCGCCAGGGCTTGCACCGGCGTCAGATGCGCCGAGTGGATGGCCAGGAACGTGACCGGCATCTGGTTCTTCGCCGCCTCCTTCAGCAGCATCGAGTGTTCGGCCACCACGCCGCCCGACGCGATGAAGGTGGCCCCGGCCTGCTTCAGGCTCAGCACTTCGGCCGAGAAGTCCTTGGTGCCGCGCTTGAAGGAAATCTCAGCCACGCTCGCAAGGCCCAGTGCCTTGACGGCCTTCTGGTAGCCGCAGCGCACGTCGGTGCCGAACTCGTCGTCCTGGTAGACGAGCGAGAACTTCTCCTTTTGCAGGTTCTTGCTCTTGACGAGGTGCGTGATGCCGGCGGCCAGTTCCTGGCAATAGGTCGGGCCGAGGATGAACACCGTCTTGCGCGGTGGCGTGAAGTGCGAGGCCGACACCGCCATGCCGTTGATGGTGGGGATCTTCTGCTCCTCGATGTAGGGCAGCATGGCCTGCATCATCGCGGCGCCCGAGGTGCCCAGCAGCGCGAAGATGTTCTCCACCTCGTTGAGCCGCTTGATGCCCTGCAACGCACGTTGAGGCACGTAGCCGTCGTCGTCCTGGCGGATCTCGACCTTGCGGCCGTTGATGCCGCCGCGGGCATTGATATCCTGCTCCCACACCTTCAGCGCCAGCATGTGCGCCTTGCCGAGCAGGCTGGGCGGGCCGCTGACCGGCGTGACCGACCCCAGGACGATCTTGGTGTCGGTGACGCCCGGTTCTGCGGCTGTCGCGGTCAGGGCGAATACCGACAGGCCGAAGGCAAAGGCGGCGCGCAAGGGGCGCAGCGAGAACGAGGTTTGCATGTTGGCTTCAAATGGGTCGATGAAGGGATGGATCGGCGCGACTACTTGTCCGACAGCCAGTCCGACGCGCGCTCGAACTTGCCGGTGGCGACATTGGCCTTCAGCAGGATCGGCCGCGTGCCGCTCTGGCGGATGTTCGGGCCGAAGGTCAGCGGGGCCATGATGCCGTCGCTGGCGAAGTTCTTGGTCTGTTCGAGCTTCTGCACCAGGCAGGCACGCGTCAGGTTGCGGCCGCAGGCCTGCAGGGCCGACTCGAGCAGCATCGCCCCCACGTAACCGGTCAGCGAGTAGCGGTTCATGGCCTTCACGTCATCGGCGGTGAGGTACTTGTAGGCCAGTGCGTTGAGCCGGCCGATGCCCTGGGTCTCGGTGTCGGTGATCGGCGGCACGTAGTCGGCGATCAGCAGGCCTTCCGCCGCGCTGCCGGCCAGCTGCAGCACCGCGCCAAGGTGCGAGGGGTGGGCCGCCAGGCGAACGACGTCCATGCCGTTCTTCTGGATCTCCTTGAGCATGGTGGCGGTCTCGCTGATGATGCCGCCCACGAGCACGAAGTTCGCTCCGGACTTCTGCACCGCCAGCACCTCGGCCGAGAAGTCCTTCTGGGCGCGCTTGTACGGCACGTCGATCGCGCTGCTCAGGCCCGCGGCCTTGAGCGCCGCGTCGTAACCGCACTTGACGTCGGCTCCGAAGTCGTCGTCCTGGTAGATCAGCGCGAACTTGGCCTTCTGCAGCTTGCGCGCGGCGATCAGGTGTTTCATCACGCCGGTGATCTCCTGGCAGTAGGTGGCGCCGATGTTGAAGACGGTCTTGCGCGGCGGGTTGAAGTGCGGGCCGGCGACCGCGGCGAAGTTGATCGCCGGGATCTGGTTCTCCTCGATCGTGGGCATCATCGCCAGCAGGTGCGATGAGCCCGAGGTGCCGATGACGGCGAAGACCTTGTCGACGTCGACGAGCTTCTTGATCGCCTGCACCGAGCGCTGCGGCACGTAGCCGTCTTCCTCGACGCGCAGGTCGATCTTGCGGCCATGGATGCCACCGCGCGCGTTGACGTCCTTCTCCCACACGCGCAGCGCAACGATCGCGGCCTTGCCGATCAGGCTGGGCGGCCCGGTCTGCGGCATCACGCCGCCGATGACGAGGCGGTCGTCGAACACGCCGGGATCCGCGGCATGCGCAGCGGCGGCCAAGGCACACAGCGCGGCGGCCAGGAGCGGGCGCAGGCTGCGAACGATTCTGCTCATGTCGAACTCCTCGTGGTGAGTGGGGCCGCTGCCCCGGTTAGTAGCGGAACGGCCAATGCGTCCAGTAGTGCTTGAGGTCGCGCCAACGGCCGATCAGGCCATCGGGCTCGAAGCGCAGGAACAAGACGATGGCCAGCCCGTAGACGATGCCCTTGATCTCGAAGGCGGCGGTGGACAGTGCCCCCGACCCCAGCGCACTGAACAGCAGGCCGAGGCCTTCGTTGAGCACGAAGATGAACACGGCGCCGAGCAAGGCGCCCGACACCGTGCCCAGGCCGCCGACGATCAGCATCGACAGCGCCTCGATCGACACCAGCAGGCTGAAGCTGTCGACGTTGAGATAGCGGGTGTAGAAGGCCAGCAACGCGCCGGCCACGCCGGTGTAGAAGGCACTCACCGTGAAGGCGAGCAGGCGCCAGCGCACCAGGTTCACGCCCATCGCGCGCGCCGCGATGTCGTGCTCGCGGATCGCCATCAGCGCCCGCCCGACGCGGCTGCGTTGCAGGTTCAGCGTGGCGAACACCGCCAGCAGCAGCACCGCCAGAACCACGTAGTAGTAGCCACCCTCCGCTGCGAGGGGCTGGCCCAGCAGTGCCGGCTGCGGCACCTTCAGGCCTTCGGAGCCGCCGGTCAGCTCGCCGCCGTTGAGGATGAGGTGGTTGATGATCACCGCGAAGGCCATCGTCGTGATCGCGAGGTACAACCCCTTGAGCCGCAGCGACGGCACGCCCACCACCAGGCCCGCGGCGGCGGCGGCGATGCCGCCGGCCAGGATCGACAGCGGCATCGGCCAGCCGTAGCGGCCGGCGACGATCCCGGCCGCGTAGGCCCCCGCGGCCAGGAAACCGGCGTGCCCCAGCGAGATGAGCCCGGTGGTGCCCGTGAGGATGTTGAGCCCCAGCACGCCGACCGCCGTGATCATGAGCAGCAGCAGCAACGAGACGAAGTATTTGCCGATCAAAAGCGGTGCGAGTGCGATCGCCGCCACCAGCACGACCGACCAGACGATCACCGGCACCGAGTCAGTCAGTGCCAGCAACTGGCGATAGTCTTGCTTGAAGTTGCCGCTGCGCATCAGACACGCTCAATCTCGGCTTTGCCGAACAGGCCGTAGGGCCGCACCATCAGAACCACGAGGATCAGCACGAAGCCGGCGATCTCCTTCATGCCGCGGCCGATGTAACCCTCGGAGAGGTTCTCGACCACGCCGATCAGAATGCCGCCCAGCGCGGCGCCGAACACCGAGTCCAGCCCGCCGAGGATCACCGCCGGGAAGCTGCGCAGCCCGGTGAGCCACATGCCGGGGTTGAGGTCGTAGATCACGCCCACGAGCACGCCGGCAATGGCGGCCAGCCCGGCCGACAGCGCCCACGACAGCGCGAAGATGCGCTTGACGTTGATGCCCATGAGCAGCGCCGTGGTCTGAAGGTTGGCGGTGGCGCGCATCGCGATGCCCGTGCGCGAGTAGCGGAAGAAGAGCCACAGCCCGCCGACGACGCAGGCCATGATGCCCAGCGCGTAGAGCTGGGCCGGAAACAGGCCGGCCGGTCCGATGCGGATGGGCGCGGTGGACAGCCCGGTGGCCAGCGGCATCGGATCGGCGCCCCAGATGAGCACGACCACGGAGCGGATGATCACCGCCAGGCCGATGGTCACCATGACCGTGGAGAACACCGGCTGGCCCAGCATCGGGCGGATCAGCAGCACCTCGACCAGCAGGCCGATCAGCACCGACACCACGATCGAGGCGAGCAGCAGCGGCCAGAAGCCGAGCTTGAACGTGCCCACGAGCGTGAAGCCGATGTAGGCCACCAGCATCATCAGCTCGCCCTGGGCGAAGTTCACCACGCCGGTGGCGCG
>WBZL01002314.1_pt1 | contig 18723 bp, 18 predicted proteins | sample 5204291 | NCBI WGS metagenome assembly WBZL01 (sample SAMN12344345, study PRJNA552823) | activated sludge metagenome | biome: Activated sludge suspended growth; feature: Nitrification reactor; material: Wastewater; isolation source: activated sludge from nitrification reactor of wastewater...
AAAGGGATACGCCGCTTACCGGTAGTGGATGCAGAAGAGAGGTTAATTGGCATCGTGACGTTGGATGATTTGCTAATTTTATTGGCAGAGGAATTGGATGCGCTTGCCAAATTGGTTGCACGTGAGCAGCAAAATGAAGTGGTCGTTCGGCGTTGAGAAGACGGACTGTAGCAGCTAGCTCTGTTGCTGTACAAACCATTCTTGGATCTCTTTAAGCCAAAGCGCCAATATCAAATCATAAAAGTAGCAGTGTTGCTAGCCCTAGAAAGATGAAGAATCCTCCGCTGTCGGTAACAGCAGTAATTAAAACGCTGGAACCGATTGCAGGGTCACGGCCTAATTTTTTGCGAGTCAGCGGAATGATGACGCCGACTAGTGCCGCGAGTAAAAGATTCAATATCATCGCCAGCGCCATAACGAGACCAAGGGAGGCATTTTGATAAATCAGAAACGTAAATAAACCGACGATTCCTCCCCACAGAAAACCATTTACCAAGCTGACTCCAATTTCTTTGGTGATGAGTTTGACAGTATTTTCAGTACTGACTTGACCTAGCGCTAATGCACGCACGATCATCGTGATGGTTTGATTACCGGAGTTCCCTCCAACGCCAGCCACAATCGGCATTAAGGCGGCTAATGCGACTAGTTTTTCGATTGAATCTTCAAATAAGCCGATGACGCGCGATGCAATAAATGCAGTAACCAAATTAATTGCGAGCCACGCCCATCGATTACGCACACTTTTCCAAATGGGGGCAAATAAATCCTCTTGCTCGCTCAATCCCGCAAGATTGCGCGCTTCACTCTCTGCTTTATTTCGAATGAAATCGATCACAGCATTAACAGTAACACGGCCCAACAGTTTTCCATCTGCGTCGACGACGGAAGCCGAAACCAAATCATAGCGTTCAAATGCTTGCGTGGCTTGCTGCGCATTATCATGGGGGTGAAATTTTACACCTTCTTTAGTCATGACATTACTGACCATCGTTTCGGGATCATTGACTAACAATTGATTGAGCATGAGAACGCCCTGTAGCAATTCATTCCGATCGACGACGAATAACTGATCGGTATGATCGGGTAATTCACCGAGAAAGCGTAGGTAACGTAACACGACTTCTAATCGAACATCTTCACGGATCGTGATGATATCGAAATCCATGAGTGCTCCAACAGAATCTTCTGGATAGGACATCGCTGCACGGAGTTGCTCACGTTCTTCCTGAGGGAGTGCGCGATAAACATCCTCAATGACGTCATCCGGTAAATTGGGTGCGATATCGGCAATTTCGTCGGCGTCTAATTGCTCGGCGGCCGCAACCAATTCGTTGCTTCCCATATCAGCAATTAGCGTTTCTCTTACGGCATCGGATACTTCGAGGAGTACTTCGCCATCATTCTCGACTTTAACAAATTTCCAAAGGAATAACCGATCTTCCAGTGGCAGGCTTTCTAAAATATAAGCGATATCAGCAGGATGCAGTGTATCGATTAATTTTTGTAGGCTTGCCAGGTTTTGTTTCTGCGTGACCGACTCAATCAATTCTTGGCGTGGAGAGTCTTGCATTTGCACCAAGCCTTCGACCAGTCGGTACTTACGCAGTAAGTTGATGACGCGCTCAAGCTTGTTTTGTAGCTCTATATTGTCAAAATTATCCATCATCTCATGCCATGCCTATTGAAGAAGTTGCTACTCCTGATTGAGTGGATTGGATGATTAAAAAGTTGCTTAGCCTGAAATTCTCTAATTTAACATGTTGCATCGTATCGAAGATAAGATTAGAAGATAACAAAATCAAGGCTATTCAATTGTGTGGAAAAAGAGTATTAAGTAATTTTTTAGGGGATCTGAGAAGAAGGCATACGTTTTAAGATGATATCCGTTTTTTTTAACAGTTTTTTTGCAGTGCGATTACGATCATAAAAACGTGGATTAGGGACCATGGATGCAAGGAAGGCAGCCTGTCTGGGAGTTAATGCCGAAGCCTTAACCCCAAAATAATGCTGGGAAGCTGCTTCAGCACCAAATACATTTTCACCCCATTCGATCATATTCAAATAAATTTCTAAGATGCGCCTCTTGGCCATTACTTTTTCTAACATGTAAGTAATGACCGCTTCTTGTAGCTTACGCCAAGGTGTTTTCTGATCAGAAAGAAACAAATTCTTTGCAAGCTGCTGACTGATAGTTGAACCGCCAACCACCCACCGACCTTCTTGCCAGTTTTTTTCTAAGGCGTTTTGCATTGCCTTGAAGTCAAAACCCGCATGATTCAAAAATTGACTATCTTCGGCCGCAATAATTGCGCGCTTGAGATGGGGAGAAATTTTTTCATAATCAACCCATTGGTAATGAAATTTCACATGGGGTTGGTTTTGGCGTGCTATTTCCCATCGAATCTGCATAAAAGCGCTGGACGAAGGATTATACTGGTTCCAGTAGAGGATGTGCAGCAGAAACCACGCTTGGAGCAATAATAAAAGACTAAAAAGTAGGAGTAACAACCATCCTACCCATCGCAGCAATGATTTGATCATTTAGTTACGGCGGTATTTGGTGGATCAGCGACTATAGGTAGGTAGATAAGCGAATCAGTTTAATGAGATCGATACGTATTAGGAATTTTTAAGCATACGTATCACTGTTGTTGTTTCAGGTCTTATGCCTCGCCATAAATAAAACGATTCTGCAGCTTGCTCAACGAGCATTCCAATTCCATCAACTAAGTGGTTGACACCACTACACTGTGCAAATTGCAGAAATGGGGTTAATTGTTTTCCATACATCATGTCGTAAGCTAAGGTTTGTGCTGCAAAAACATTGGGTGTTAAAGGAGGTAGCTCATTGGCGATACTGGCTGATGTTGCATTGATGATAATATCAAATTTTTCTTGAATCAGTTCTGGGTAGGAAGTCGATCGAATATTACCAAAGCCAGCAAACTGCTGTTGCAGCTCAATTGCTTTATCAAGGGTTCGGTTTGCAATGGTGAGTCGATTGGGACTAAGCTTGAGGAGTGGTAGGATAACACCCCGAGCTGCTCCTCCTGCCCCCATTAACAAAATATTTTTGTTCCTAATCGAAACACCTTGGTTGACTTCGATATCACGTACTAACCCAGCACCATCGGTGTTATCGCCAAGAATTTCACTATTATTACAAAATTGAAGGGTATTAACAGCTTGAGCGGATTGAGCCCGCTCAGTGAGTTGTGATGCTAGCCTAAAGGCTTCTATTTTAAAGGGTAATGTGACATTGAGTCCTTTGCCACCTTGATTTTGGAATGATCGAACAGTATGCACAAATTGATCCAACGGGGAAAGGATCGCTTCGTAGCTCATATCTTGTTGCGTTTGTCGGGCAAACTCGCGATGAATAAGTGGAGATTTACTATGGTGGATGGGGTTGCCAATTACAGCATATCGATCAGTCATGGTCTAAGTAGAGACTCAAAGTAATATCGATTGGCTAATTGGTTACCATTGCAGAAATTTACTCACTATGTAACTTATCGGAACGCGCAAACACCCAGGTACGGGTTATATGCAGGATATCGGTATCACGGCTGATCTCCGGTGGAAAAGCTGAAAAACCATTTTGTGCCGCGATCCGGACAATTCGAATTGCTGCTTCATCAAGAATCTTGAAGCCCGATGAACGATCGATTCCAATGGATTCAAGACTTCCGTCAGAGCGAATACCGACGGTTAACTGTAAACTTCCATAAAGCTTCTCTTTTTTGGCAGCCTCTGGGTAATTTAGATTTCCGATACGCTCAACTTTCATACACCAATCTTCAACGTAACGTGCAAATCGGTACTCGCGGGTACGCGCGCCAATGAATTTGCGCTTAGGCCGCTTTTGGTATTCTTCATGCTCTTTCGCGATTTGAGCTTCTAGGCGTGCAATTTCAAGGCTGCGCTGTAGTAAATCGGTACTATCCAGCTGTATTGGTTGCTTTGCTTCAGTTTGAGTTTGCGAGAGTGTGGTTTGGGGAATTTGTGGTTTACTCTTTGCAGCAGTCATGAGTCGTTTAACTTCTGCTTCTAGCTGCTTTGTTTTCTGAGTTGCTTCATGAAGATTAATAGACGGTTTTGATTGGGGAAGAACTGGAAACGGTGTTTTGGCGCGTTGATTTTCATCAACATTGCCTCCCCCATCTAAATTGCTTTGTGCGAGCACTTTTGCTTCAGTTGGTTTTTGATCAGACTTGCTGTTGACAAGAATGACTTCCAATGACTTGGCAATATTATTGAAGGGAGGATCAGGTAGCTTAAAATTAATACCCATTAAAATAAAGATATGTATGGCCATCGAAATCGCAATGGCGACATACAAGCGGTTTGTTTGATCCTCAAACCAAGGACTCGATATCTGAAGTGTGCGATCTATCATTATCAAATAAACAGGCGGGTAAATATAACCTTTGAATCGTACTAATATTGCTTAGTTAGTGCATATGCTATTTTGACCGTGAGCTCCAGCATGATACTTGAAAATATTTAGTGCAGATAGACAAAATCTATACCATTTTCTTGCTATTTACAAAATACTAAGCATGATCGTTTATCTTACTGATAAATCGTGCATTTAACGTGCGTTCCAGTAGGTCGATATGTGAAATTTCAACCAGCACCGCTGTACCAGGCTCTAGATTGGGGAGTGTCGATATTCGGGTGACTAATGGCAAATGATCGAATTTGACAAAATTTTCTCTAATAATCTGGCCTTCAATTTGCTGGATTTTTTCTTGAATCAACCAACGAAGGCACCAGTAGCGTTCCATTGCGCGTTGAAATTCACTATAAATCGTATAAATTTGTTCAAAATTATGCATGGAGGCCATCAGTTCATGGCTCGTTTTGGTATAAGGAGGAGGGGCTCCGGTCAGTAAGGCGATGAGTTGTCGCTGATTGATTAGATCAACATAGCGTCGCATGGGTGAGCTACTCCACGCGTATTGTGAAACACCTAAGCCTTGATGAGGGGCTGGAGAAAGGCTCATTCTGACTTTTCCACCGCTTTGATTGCGATAAATTGCAGCAACACCCTCTTCGGCGAGTTGCTTACCCCATTCGGTGTTAGTATAAATCATCAATTCAGAAACAACTTTATCGATAGGAGAACCACGGCGTCTTTCTTGGATTGTGACTCGTTCGCCGTCGATCAAGAAGCTATAATCAATTTTTTCATTGTTAATATCATTTTCCTTGCCCCGCAGCGCTTCCATTTTTTTAGCAAAATTCCAGAGTAACTCGAGTTCTTTAGCAAAAGGATAATCAAGGATTTTTCGTCTTAGTGTTTCTTCATTGAATAGCTGTTCTAAAGAATCGTGACGAAGATTCGCATCAACCTGAATCATTTCTATTTTGCTTTGCTTGGTCATCACGGTGAAATCATCAGAAACATCGAGATATAGCGATAATGCAGGGCTATAACCTGATTCTACCAAGGTAAAATGTTGAATCACCTCATCAGGCAGCATCGTGATTTTCTTCCCTGGCAAATAAACCGTAGAAAGCCGCTTTGCAGCAGCTTGATCGAGCTGAGATCCAGGTAATATTCCTAATGCAGGGGCCGCAATGTGGATACCAATTCTAAAGCTTCCCAGCGACAGTGGTTGAACTGAGAATGCATCGTCAATTTCTGTGGTCGTAGCGTCATCAATGCTAAATGCTTTGACTTCACTCGCAGTTGTGAGATTTTCTAGGTGATCGAGCGTAGGATCGTTTTGTATTGCATCGAATGCAATGCCATCGGGAAAATACTCACGTACAAATTGATTAAAATGATAATCATGAGAAGAAGGGATTGCTCCACATTTTTCCAGCAATTTGATGGGGCTGAGTTTAGTAGTTTGGGCTGCAGCTTCGAGCGCTTTCCATTCAATCGTATTTTTATCGGGCGCATAGAGCAGGGCATCTAACTGCTTCTGGAATGCTTCAGGAAGGATGAATTGATTGAGCTGCTGCATGTAATGCGCTTGCTTTTCTTGATCTAAGCGTTTTTTTTCCTGACTGGCTAGCGCGGCCTTGAGCGCTTCCGGAGGCGCTGCTTTATATCGACCCTGTCCTTTTTTGTAGAAATAAATCGGCGCATTATTTAACGAGATCATAATGGCAGCAATTTCTACCGCACTAGGGAGATGGCCAAAATATTCGGTGGCAAGGGTTTTGCTCGTGAATTCTGTGTTTTGATTACAACATTCCCAAAGGAAATTTATGTCCAGATCTTTGGCAATATTCTGTGCTTGATACATGAATTCGTACACAGGTGGTACATCAAATTGAAGCAAGACAGCGGAAATTTTAATTTTTGAGCGTTTACCGTGAGTTGCTTCAACTTGTAAAGAATTAGCGCTTTCAGCTAGAATCGTGCCAACTTTAAACGTACCTGCTTCTTCATAAAACACATTCACTGATGGGACCTTTCAGAAAAGCGATAAAAAAATTGAAAACAAGTCAATCATAGCCTAATGTTGCGATATTTTTCTGAAAGTTTTGATAAAGTCTTTTCAATATTTTATTAATGCAGAAATACAGCATGATTTATCACTGGTACGCAAACGGTCTAAGCTTTCTTGAGAAAAAACTATATTGATGTTCTGTTGCCATCAATTTATAGGGGGGGTGCAAAATTCGATAGGTTGCTGATTTTAATAAGTAGAGAGCGAGTGATTTTCGCCACAACTGCGTAACGATTTAAATATACATAATGCGTCTCAAAGTGGATAGTTTTTTGCTACAAATCGAATATTTCTAATTTGTTGCTAACAGTTATCGATTAAAGGATAATAGCGTGCTACCAAAATTTGAATAACAAATGAAGTCTATAATAGCAAGTGAGTATTTAAGGACATAAAATATTATGAAAGAAGGGATTCATCCAAATTATCAAGATATACTAGTGACATGTAGTTGTGGCAATTCATTTACTACGCGTTCTACATTGTGTAAAGCATTGCATGTTGAAGTATGCTCAGCCTGCCACCCTTTTTATACTGGAAAACAGAAAATTCTTGATACTGCGGGAAGGGTAGAGAAATTTAATCGTAAGTATGCAAAATAGATTGTATTAATTATTAAATGAGCGGTAGTGGGTATTTTTAATTAAATGGCTCGATTGTAGTTTCTTGTTATTTCGTGATGTTTAGTCTTGTTTTTTATCAATAGGTAAATCACTCAAAAGTTTTTCTAAACGATAAGCAGCAGTTTCAATTTTATCGATTAGCTGAGAATTCTTCTGTGAAACATCTGCTAATTGTTTTTTTAGTTGAGTATTTTCTGTACAAACCTTCTTGTATAACTTAATTAGGTGATCAACATCAGCTTCAGTTGATATTGATTGCCTATTGATTGGCTCATTTTCCATTGGGAAGAAATATAATTTTAGAATAGTCTCTGGTCAATTAGCTAACCGTTATAGCCATTCCATCAATTTATTGGTTAGACCCCAAGAAATCTTTGCGCGATACACAACGCATCCCCTGATTTAAGGACATTGAATATTAATAAGATATTCAATTTTACTATAGCGCTAACAATATTAATAACAGAGAGAATCTTTAGCCAAATACTTAAGCTATGCGATGACTAATTATTAGTTGAATTTTTCTGAAGTTCAAAGCTTTTTCGAATGATTCTACTTAAGAAAGTCTTGAATAGAACGCAGCTGTAAGCTGGCTGCATAGATAAGCCTAACTTGTTATTTTTATAACGTAATTTTTTATCAAGAGGGAAAAATGGTTGCGGGGGCAGGATTTGAACCTACGACCTTCGGGTTATGAGCCCGACGAGCTGCCAGACTGCTCCACCCCGCGCCAGAAAGTGCGATCATAGCAGTAGATGATATTCTCAGTCAAATTGGAAAAGTAGAAAGGGGTTTTATTTTTTAAATTTGGGCAGATTAGAGACATCGTCACGATAAATTTTTATTAGTTATAGTTGACTATCTTAGTAAGGTATTATATAGTTGACAAAAATAATCAAGTAATTTACCAACGATGCTATAAGGATCTTCTATGAGATTAACGACTAAAGGACGATTCGCGGTAACAGCGCTACTTGATCTAGCAATGCAGCACTCCAATAACCCAGTGACACTTGCAGATATAAGTCAGCGCCAAAAAATTTCCCTTTCTTATTTGGAACAATTATTTGCCAAATTACGTCAACGTGAATTGGTTGATAGTGTTCGTGGACCAGGAGGTGGGTATTGTTTAGCTAAAAGCCTGGATCAGGTTTCGATTGCAGACATTATTTTGGCAGTTGATGAACCGATTGATAATCGTCGGTGTGGAGGGAAAGAAAACTGCTTAGATGAAGGAAAATGTATAACACATGACTTATGGGCAGAGCTCAACGATATTATTTTTAATTATCTTGGTAGCGTCACCCTCAAGCAATTGATTGACGATCAAAAGAAACGTGAGCAACAACAAGGTCAGTCAGTAGTGAAATTATATGATATGCGTGAAGCTGCTTTCTAATTATTTTTATTTACTATGGCGATTACATTAACCGAACGTGCGGCAAAGCAGATCTGTAATCAACTTGATCAACAAGGTAAAGGTTTGGCATTAAAAATAGGCCTTAAGCAATCTGGTTGTTCAGGATTTGGTTATACCTTTGATTATGTTGATAAGATTGAAGAAAGTGATGAGCTATTTATTACTCATAATGCAAAAGTTCTGATACCAAAAGAAAATTTGTCTTACTTTGACGGGGCTGAACTCGATTTTGTAAAAGAAGGATTAAATAGTAGCTTCAGATTCAATAATCCTAATATTGAAAATGCCTGTGGTTGTGGGGAAAGTTTTGGATTAAAAATTTCTGAAGAAAATTAAGGAAACGATTAAAAATGAGTGCTTTACTACAAAATTTAGTAAATCAACCTTATAAACATGGTTTTGTTACTGAAATTGAATCAGATATTGCTCCGAAAGGGCTTAATGAAGAAATCATTCGCATGATTTCAGCCAAGAAAAATGAGCCTGACTGGTTGCTTAGTTTTCGACTAAGAGCTTATGAGAAATGGCTGAGTATGACTGAACCACAGTGGCAAAATGTTAAGTATCCGAAGATTGATTTTCAGGATATCAGCTACTATTCAGCGCCAAAACCTAAGAAAAAGCTAGCAAGTATGGATGAAGTCGATCCAGAATTACTCCGTACTTTTGAGAAATTAGGAGTGCCATTACATGAGCGTGCTGCATTGGCTGGTGTGGCCGTCGATGTGATTTTTGACAGTGTTTCAGTTGCAACGACATTTAAGGAAAAATTGGCAGAAGTTGGGATAATTTTCTGTTCGATTTCAGAAGCAGTTCAGAATTATCCTGAGCTAGTTCAAAAATATCTTGGTAGTGTTGTTCCAGTAGGGGATAACTTTTATGCAGCACTTAACTCCGCTGTATTTACTGATGGTTCATTTTGTTATATTCCGGAAGGCGTTAAATGTCCCATGGATCTTTCGACCTATTTTCGGATTAATACTGAAGGTTCAGGTCAATTTGAACGAACACTCATTATTGCTGAAAATGGCGCATCAGTATCGTACCTAGAAGGTTGTACTGCGCCACGATTTGATACAAATCAATTGCATGCTGCGGTCGTTGAGTTGGTTGCACTGGATAATGCGGAAATCAAATATTCTACAGTTCAGAATTGGTATGCGGGAGATGAAAAAGGGATTGGCGGGATCTATAACTTTGTGACCAAGCGTGGTTTGGCTAAGGGAATTAATTCCCGTATTTCTTGGACTCAAGTCGAAACAGGCTCAGCAATTACCTGGAAATATCCATCATGTATTTTGCGTGGTGAGAATTCAGTGGGTGAATTTTATTCGGTAGCGGTAACCAATAACTATCAACAAGCTGATACTGGCACTAAGATGATTCATATTGGAAAAAATACGCGAAGCACGATCGTGAGTAAAGGAATTTCCGCCGGTCACTCGAATAGTAGCTATCGTGGGTTGGTAAGAATAGCGCCAACTGCAGAAAATGCACGTAATTATTCACAATGTGACTCAATGCTCATTGGTGACCAGTGCGGTGCAAATACCTTTCCTTATATCCAAGTGCATAACAATACTGCAGTTGTGGAGCATGAAGCTTCTACTTCTAAAATTGGAGAGGATCAGCTGTTTTACTTTGCACAGCGTGGAATTGGAGCTGAGGAAGCTGTTTCTATGATTATTAATGGTTTCTGTAAAGAAGTATTTCAACAGTTACCGATGGAATTTGCTGTGGAAGCAACTAAGTTACTTAGCTTCAAACTTGAGGGAAGTGTAGGATGATTGATCAAAATAGTAAAACCCTGCTTGAGGTTCGTGATCTTCATGCAAAAGTAAGTGATGTTGAAATACTAAAGGGAGTGAATCTCACGGTAAAATGCGGAGAAATTCACGCCATTATGGGGTTAAATGGTTCTGGTAAGAGTACTTTTGCCAAAGTTTTAGCTGGACACCCAGGTTATCAAGTTACCGCGGGATCAGTTTCCTTTGATAACCAAGATTTACTTTCACTTGAACCAGAAGTTCGCTCTCGGAATGGTATCTTTCTTGCTTTTCAGTATCCTATCGAGATACCGGGTGTTGCAAACAGTCAATTTTTAAGACTCGCTTATAACACGAATCAATTAAGTCGTGGTAAAGAGGAATTAGATCCGCTCGAGTTTGATGATTTTGTTCGAGAAAAAATGCAGCTATTAGAAATGAATGTCGATTTTCTTGATCGTAGCGTTAATGAGGGTTTCTCTGGCGGAGAAAAGAAACGCAATGAAATATTACAAATGGCACTATTGGAACCGAAACTTGCCATATTGGATGAAACAGACTCAGGTCTCGATATAGATGCATTGAGAATCGTAGCTTCAGGAGTGAATAAGCTGACTAATAAAGATAATGCGATTATTCTTGTAACCCATTATCAACGTTTGCTTGATTATATCGTGCCCGATTATGTGCATATTATGGAATCGGGTCGTATTATCAAAACCAGTGGAAAAGACTTAGCAAAAGAACTTGAAGTGCACGGATATGATTGGATAAAGGCCGATCAACTTGCAAAATCGACCGAGTCAAGCATATGACCTTAATGACTTTATCAAATAATGACTACATTAATAGTCTCGTTGAACGCTGGGGATCTTACTCTAATTCTACGAATGTAGCGTGGTTAAATCAACTTCGCTCTGAGGCGCTGCATTGTGTTAATAAATTAAGAATGCCAACAACGCATATGGAAGCTTGGCGTTTTACCGATCTGTCTTCGTTGGCTAAGCTATCTTTCCCTGAAGCATTACTTTTTCCAAGAGACCAGCTTAGTGAATTAGCGCGTTTTTTTTTGAGTGAGAGTGAATCAGAATATCGCTTGGTATTTATCGATGGGCATTACGTGGCAGAGTTATCTCAAATTGATTCTAGTGAGAAGATTATTCAAGGGAATTTATCTTCATTGATTCTTTCGCATAATCAAATTATTTCTTCTCACCTTGGAAAGCTAGCCGAGTTTCAGGATGATCTTTTCACAGCATTGAATACTGCCTTTATACAGGATTGTGCTTGTGTTATTTTGCCTCGGAACGTATCAATTGCTAGACCGATCCATTTGTTGTTTATTTCAACTCAAAGTGAAACAACGAGTTATCCGCGTTGTTTGGTCGTAGCTGAATCAGGAAGTCATGCGACGATTATTGAGGATTATGTTGCCACGAATGAAAACGTTTATGTTACACATTCAGTTGCAGAATTTTTTCTAGCTGATTCTGCCAAAATCAATCATTATCGGATTCAACGTGACAGTAATCAGGCGTTCCACATTGCTAATCATGTGGTTAGTCTATCAGCGTCAAGTTATTACGCTGGGGTTAATATTACATTTGGCGCTCAAATTTCACGTTTTAGCCAGAGAATTGAATTGGGGGGGGAGGGTGCTGAGTGTAGCATAGAGGGCTTTACGCTGATTACAGGACAGCAACTTGCTGATACTCATACTTTTATCGATCATATGAAACCTCAAGGTAAAAGTCGGCAAATTCATAAATGCATCGCTGATGGTTCAGCCCATGGGGTATTTAATGGGGCAGTCATGGTTCGTCCCCATGCGCAGCAAACCGATTCTGCTCAAATGAGTAGAAGTTTATTGCTGACAGATAAAGCCCGTATTGACGCTAAACCCCAGCTTGAAATTTTTGCTGATAATGTCAAATGTTCTCATGGCGCTACAGTGGGTCAATTGAATAAGGAAGAGATATTTTATTTAAGAAGCAGAGGTATATCAGAATCAGTTGCACGCAATTTGCTGACTTATGCTTTTGGTGGAGAAGTAATTGAACATATCGCTGTACCTTCACTTAAAGCACAGCTTGAAGAAACTGTACTTTTAAGAACGCAAATCGCTTAATACTAATGAAAGCCGCAGATATCCTATTTCAGGCTGATAATGTTTCAGCAACGTGTATAAATCAATTTCGCGCAGATTTTCCAATTCTGAACCTGAAAGTTGGCGATAAGCCACTGGTTTACTTGGATAATGCGGCTTCTAGTCAGATGCCCCAGTTTGTTATTGATCGTCTCGTACGTTATCAAACGACCCAACATGCGAACATTCATCGGGCAGTTCATCATCTTTCCGAAATTGCTACCCATGAATATGAATTTGCGCGTCAAAAATTGCAACATTTTATCAATGCACGCGAAGAAAGAGAGGTCATTTTTACCAGTGGAACTACGGATGCTATTAATTTAGTGATGCATGGTTATGGGCGGAAGTTTATTCAGAAAGGAAATGAAATTATTCTTACTCGCCTTGAGCATCACTCCAATATTGTGCCCTGGCAAATGCTAGCCGAAGAAAAAGAAGCTGTCATTCGAGTAGTACCCATCAATGATTCTGGGGAATTATTAGTGGAAGAATATGAGAAGCTATTTAATGAAAATACTCGCTTTGTCGCACTGACACATGTTTCTAATGCACTTGGTACGATTAATCCGATTAAAGAGATGATAGCTTTTGCCCATCAGCGGGGAGTACCTGTATTAATTGATGGTGCCCAGGCTGCAGCGCATTTAGCCATCGATGTTCAGGCGCTTGATTGTGATTTCTATACTTTCTCAGCACATAAACTTTGTGGCCCAACCGGAATTGGTATTCTTTATGGGAAAGCGGGGCACCTTGAAGCAATGCAACCATTTAAGGGTGGAGGGGATATGATTTCTTCCGTGACATTTGAAAAAACGACTTACAATACTTTACCCTATAAGTTTGAAGCAGGCACTCCGCCGATTGCAGCAGCGATAGGATTTGGCGCTGCAATCGATTATTTATCAAACATTGGTCTAGATAAGATAGCGCGCTATGAGCACGAGCTTCTAACTTATGCAACAGAGCGGCTGAGTGTTATTCCCGGTGTGAAGATTGTTGGCAATTCGGTTTCAAAAGTCGCTGTTATTTCTTTTACCATGGATGGAATTCATCCTCATGATGTGGGTACGTTGCTCAATCAAGAAGGTATTGCTGTTCGTACAGGGCACCACTGTGCTCAACCAATTATGCAACGATTCAATATTCCGGCTACTTCGCGTGCTTCATTTGCTTTCTACAATACCCAAGATGAGGTTGATGCTTTAATCGAAGGGATTCAAATTGTTAAAAAGGTTTTTTTGTCATGAATTCAAAAACAATTTATCAAGAAGTCATTTTGGATCATAACCGTAAGCCACGAAATTATGGAAGCTTAGATCAGCCAAGTCATCACGCAGTTGGACACAATCCTTTATGTGGTGATCGAATTGACCTTGGTCTTGACATGATCAACAATCAAATTAATCAAATAGCGTTCCAAGGTGAGTCGTGCGCAATTTGTAAAGCTTCTGCATCCATGATGACAACTGCAGTTAAAGGGAAATCACCTGCAGAAGCTGAAATTCTCATTCAAGAATTTCGGAGTATGGTAATGGGAACCCTGAATTTGTCTGAGCAACATCACCTCGGAAGATTAGCTGTGTTTGAAGGTGTTCGTGACCTGCCCACAAGGGTAAAGTGTGCCATTTTACCTTGGCATACTTTGCATGCCGCCCTTCATTCTGTCTCCAATATCTCAACTGAAGCAAATGAAGAAGTAGCACAAGCTTCAACGGTATCTATCTAGAATTTTAGTTAACAACACATTATTTTTTGCAGAACATTAAAAGCAGAATGCCTAAAATTGCTGAAATTGAAGGGACACCTAATCCCAATGCACTTAAATTTGTGCTGAAAGAACCGCTCACCTGGGGTGTAACTCGTTCTTTTGATAGTGCTGAACAAGCAAAAGATGATCCGCTTGCTTCTGCACTATTTGATATTGATCATGTCACCAATGTCTTTTATGTTGATCGCTGGATAACAATTACTCAAGATGGGGAGGCTGACTGGCAAGATCTAGCCCGTGCCGTTGCGGATCCTATTCGAGCGGCCGCAGGGGCAACATCTCAAAGTGCAGCAACGATTGCAGCAGCAGATGAGCTACTTGCAAATCTTAGCCCGGAAGATCAGCAACGGCTCGAACGTATCAATATTCTATTGGATGAAGAGGTACGTCCCTTTTTGCAGAATGATGGAGGCGATCTCCACGTCGTTGGTTTTGAAGGGAATACGCTGAGAATTCATTATCAAGGTGCGTGTGGAACCTGTCCTAGTTCAATTTCAGGTACATTAAGAGGAATTGAAAATTTATTGAGAACCATTGAACCTGATATCGAATTGATTTCTGCTTAAGCGATTTGGTCAATTTATCCTAAGTATTTGGAAGCAACATTTTTTTGTTATAGTTTAGCGCGAAGCTTTGCTTATCCAGAATTACATTCTGGATAAGCAAATTGCCAGATCATCCCCGACGCTTTCGTTTCAGAAAAGCAACGAACTCGTTGAATCCCTTTGCAGCCCCCTATATGAAATTTCTCTACTATTGATCAAAGTTGGTATACGTTCTTTATTACGAGTATCCCAAGGTTTCTAGAAAATTAATACCCATTTCTTAGAGAGCTATCAGTATTACTTTGCAACAGTATAATATTTTTGATCAATAAGTGTTGTTAGTTTCATACACTTGTAAAGATTTTATGAAAATTGTTCATTGACCTAAATTTGTGTTGTGTGTAAAGTCAAACCCTCAGACGAAGTAAGGTTATTAAGTTTTATATTGAAAATACTGAAAAATTCTAAAAGAAAGAAGAGGGAAGAATGAAACTTAATCTAAAAAAGAAGAATCAGATTATTTCCGCAGCAATCGGTAGCATGCTACTCATCGGTGCTAATACCAGTATGGTTCATGCAAATACATCAACCAACCCACTGAGTTTCTTAGACAACTATGGGATTAAATTTGGGGGATGGGTTCATGGTGGCGCGACTTTTAATCCCTATATTACGGATGGTTTTAATGGTCCAGTTACTTTCGCAGATCAAGCGAACCGGGTTCAATTAAATCAGTTTAATCTATTCTTAAAACGCGCAGTTGTTACGGAAGGTAAAAAATGGGATGTTGGCTTCCGAGCAGACTTCATGTTTGGTACAGATGCGATCTTTACCCAAGCCTATGGTAATCCTGCATTCGATGTTAATAATGGTAGAGCGCTGGATGATAGAGGAAACTGGGATCTCGATATCTGCTGTAAATCACTACGGACCTATGGCATTGCAATTCCACAAACGTATGCTGAAATTTATGCGCCGTTTGGCAATGGTTTGAATGTCAAAGTAGGGCATTTCTATACACCGATCGGGTACGAATCTGTTCCTGCTCCCAATAATTTCTTTTATACCCATGCTTATACGATGCAGTATGGTGAGCCCTTCACTCATACCGGTGTTTTAGGTAATTATCACATCAATAAAAATTTTACGGCAATGGCTGGTGCGATTGGTGGTAGTGGAACCGGTGGTTGGGATGGTAATTTTGATCGGCAAATGGGGAACTGGGGTGGAATTGGTGGTATTACTTGGGCAAGCGATGATAAAAAAACATCACTGAATATTAGTGGTACGGGTAGTTCAACTTCAACCCGCAACAGTAGCTTCTGGGGTATGTTTAGTATCGTGTTCAAGCATATGATCACGGACAAAACCCATTTTATCTTGCAACATGATCATGGTTTTGCAGACAACGTCTTGTTAAATAATCTCCACTTTGCGAATGTGAATAAGAATGCCGAGTGGTATGGTATTAACATGCATATGTATTATGATATTTCTCGTGAATTATCGATTGGTGTGAGAGGCGAATGGTTTAGAGACCGTGATGGTTTCCGGGTATTTTCACCCGGCCGTGTCGGTGCAGCAACAAATCACCTCGGGAACAGTTATGCATTGGGTGGTGCAACTCAGCTAGCAAGTAGTACACCGTCTGATTACTACGCAGTGACACTCGGTTTAAATTGGAAACCTGCTCGAATGATGAATCTTGCAGATACCCGCCTAAAAGGTCTTAATATTCGTCCAAATTTCCGCTATGACGTGGCTGATGGACTTCATGGATCTTATCGACCCTTTGGCGGAAATAATGATCAAGTCGTTATGTCGCTGGATGCCATATTACCTTTCTAAATTAGTAACCAAAATGTAATAAACTGAAATGCACCTGCGGGTGCATTTCTTTTATGATCCTTCTATTTAAATCTCACGCAATATAGTAGCTCAGAGCTGGGTAAGTTGACTGAGCAATTCTTTGATATCTTTTGGAATAGGGGATTCCCAGCTCATTGGTTGCTGGAGGGAAGGGTGCTCCAGGGTTAAGCGATAAGCGTGCAATGCTTGACGATGAAAACGATGAGTGAAGTACCCAGCTTCTTTGGGAAGTTGTTTGGTACGATCTGTATAAACTGAATCACCGATAAGTGGATGGCCTATGCTATGCATGTGAACCCGAATTTGATGCGTGCGTCCCGTATCCAGATTGCACTGTAGCAATGTATATCCTTTAAACGGGGTTAATATCCGATAATGTGTGCGAGCAGGTTTTCCCTTTGCAGTAATCGCCATTCGCGTTCGATGGATGGGATGTCTACCAATAGGCGCATCGATCCAACCTTCTTGCTTAACCTCGCCCCATACGACGGCTAAATACTCGCGTTTCACGGTGCGTTGCTGTAACTGACGAACGAGACTGGTTTGGGCTTCAATATTTTTTGCAATGACCAGCAAGCCGCTGGTATCTTTATCGAGACGATGTACGATACCTGCTCTCGGTACATTTGCAAACAGACTGGAATGATACAACAGGGCGTTAAGCAAGGTTCCTTGCTTATTACCGTTACCCGGGTGGACGACTAAACCAACAGGTTTGTCGATGACTAGAATATCATTATCTTCATAAACAATGGCTAATGGGATTGCTTCAGCTCGATCGGCTTGCTCATGAGAAGCGATTGGAGGGATGATCTGGATTGTTTCATTACCCCAAAGTTTTTGTTTAGCAGTTGTAGTTTGACCATTTACCGTAATATGTTTCTCATTAATCCAGGACTGTAAGCGACTGCGAGACCATTGTGGCAGCAGCTTTGCGAGTACCTGGTCTAATCGAAGTCCTGCAATATCTTGTGGGACAATTAACTCAATTGATGTTCCTTTAGCTTCAGAGGGCATGGTGAGAACAGACTTTACGTTATAATTTGAAGATATTATTGCATTGATAGGATCTGTCATGGGGCGTAGTTTAATTTTGTTACTAACTATTTGGCTATCAGCCTGTAGTTATTTCAAAGAAAAGGATATAGATGATAGTCAATGGTCTCCCAATAAATTTTATACAGAAGCTAAGAACGAACTGACCAACCAAAATTATGCGGCTGCGATCAAATTATTTGAGGGGCTAGAAGCACGCTATCCTTATGGACGCTATGCACAACAAGCACAGTTAGAAGTTGCCTATGCGCATTATAAGGATCAGCAACAAGCCTCGGCCATTGCGGCGGCTGATCGATTTATTCAACTTTATCCGCACCATCCAAACTTAGATTACGCCTATTACATTAAAGGGCTCGCTAATTTTCATGATGACCTAGGTATTCTTGGTTTTTTTACATCTCGGATCATTAAGCAAGATATGAGTGAGCGAGATTCTAAGGCTGCGCGGGAATCATTTGACAATTTCAAGGAATTAGCCACCCGGTTTCCTAAAAGTAAATATACGCCAGATGCACTCAAACGCATGGCCCATCTTGTCAATGTAGTTGCAAGAAGCGAAATTTATGTAGCGCGATATTACATGAAGCGTAAGGCTTATGTGGCTGCAGTGCGGCGCGCGCAGTTTATTTTGGAAGAATACCCACAAACCCCTTCGACAGAAGAAGCGCTATTCATCATGGCTAGAGCTTATGATAAGTTAGGATTGAATGATTTAAGGGAAGATGTTGAACGAGTGATGCGCCGAAATTTCCCAGAAAGCGAGTACCTTTCCGACACTAACCCGCTTGGAAGGGAGTCTTGGTGGAAATTTTGGTAGTGCGCTCGATTTAGAATTGTTTTTTTCTTTTACTAAGCGGGCGCCAACATCGCAGAACCTGCCCAACCATCCTCGAGACGAATCGCTAGCACATCGCATTGTGCATGATGAAGAACACCACTGGCGGTTGAGCCTAGTAATAAAGCCAAGCCATGTCGCCCATGTGAACCAACGATGATGAGATCAGCGTTTTCTTGGTTTGCAATTCGTATAATTTCAACCTCAGGCTTTCCC
>WBZL01002315.1_pt1 | contig 18704 bp, 19 predicted proteins | sample 5204291 | NCBI WGS metagenome assembly WBZL01 (sample SAMN12344345, study PRJNA552823) | activated sludge metagenome | biome: Activated sludge suspended growth; feature: Nitrification reactor; material: Wastewater; isolation source: activated sludge from nitrification reactor of wastewater...
CTCCCACGGCTGCGCGAAGCCGGGGATGTTCAGGTTCGACACCGAGAAGCCGCACAGGCCGGCCTTCGGCTTGGAGCCGCGGCCGGTGGCGCCCTCGTCGCGGATCTCGCCGCCGGAGCCGGTGGCGGCGCCCGGAAAGGGTGAGATGGCGGTCGGGTGGTTGTGCGTCTCGACCTTGGCGAGGTAGTGCGTCAGCTCCTCCGAATACGCATAGGCGCCACCGGGGCCGGGGTGGAAGCGCTGCGCAACGGCACCTTCGAGCACGGCGGCATTGTCGGAATACGCCACCACCGTGCCCTGGGGGCTGACTTTGTGCGACTCGCGGATCATGCCGAAGAGGGAGTGTGCCTGCTTTTCGCCGTCGATCACCCAGTCGGCGTTGAAGATCTTGTGGCGGCAGTGTTCGGAGTTGGCCTGGGCGAACATCATCAGTTCGACGTCGGTCGGGTTGCGTCCGGCCTGCGTAAAGGCATCGACCAGGTAGTCGATCTCGTCATCGGAGAGCGCCAGGCCCATCTCGCCGTTGGCGGCACACAGTGCAGAGCGGCCTGTCCCGACCACGTCCACCGTCGTCAGCGGCTGCGGCGCATAGTGGCGGAAGAGCGCCTCGGCGGCATCGATTGCATCGAGCACCGATTCGGTCATGCGGTCATGGATGCAGGGCAGCGCGGCGGCAGGATCGCCCTTCGCGTCGAGGTGGAATGCCGTGCCGCGCTCGATGCTGACAATCCCGTCGAAGCCGCACTGGCGGGCGATCTCCGTGGCCTTCGACGACCAGGGCGAGATGGTGCCCAGGCGCGGCGTCACCAGCTTCAGCGTGCCGCTCGGCGCGTTGCCGGACGGATGCGCGCCCAGCAGGTCCTGCAGCCGTGCCAGCCCTGCCTGCGCGAGGGGCGCACTCAGCTCGACGAAGTACCAGTGCTCGGCGGCCAGCCCCTTGAGTCCGGGCAGGGTGCCCTTGACGGTTTGCGTGAGACGGGAAAGACGGCTGGCGGAAAACGCGGCGGCGCCGCGCAGCTTGAGGACTTCGGACATGACGGAAGGGTGTTCGGTAAAGTGCGATTATACCCGAGCCCCCGCCTTGAATTCGACGCACCCGACCCCCAGAATAGAAATACGAACCCGTTCAGAGAAACGCCATGTCCGCCCACTCCATCGACGTCACCGAAGCCAACTTCATGCAGGAAGTCATCGAGGCATCGCGCCGCGCGCCCGTCCTCGTGGATTTCTGGGCGCCGTGGTGCGGCCCCTGCCGCAGCCTCGGGCCGATCCTGGAAAAGCTGGCCGCCGAATACCAGGGCCGCTTCCGACTGGCCAAGGTGAATTCCGACGAGAACCAGGCGCTCGCCGGGCAGTTCGGCGTGCGCGGCATCCCCAATGTGAAGGCCTTCGTCGGCGGCAAGATGGTCAATGAGTTCACCGGCGCCCTGCCGGAGTCCGCCGTGCGCGAATTCATCGACGCCCTGCTGCCCTCGCCCGCCGAGCCGCTGCGGCTGGAAGCGCAGGCGGCGCGCGCGCGCGGCGAGGCCGACGCGACGCGCAAGCTGCTGCTGCAGGCCATCCGCCTCGACCCGAAGCATGAGCAGGCGCGTCTGGACCTGGTGGACGTCCTGCTCGACGCCGGCGACCTGGGCGAGGCGCAACGCCTGCTCGGTGAAGTCGCAGCCGACGCCAAGAACCGCAGCCGCATCGACGCCCTCTCCGCACGCATCGCCCTGGCCCAGGGCGCCCCCGCCGGCGCCGACGAAGCCGCACTGCGTTCCCGCATCGCCGGCAACCCGGGCGATCTGGAAGCCAGGCTGGACCTGGCGAACCTGCTGGCGGCCAGGCAGGACTATCGTGGCGCCCTCGAGCATCTGCTGGAAATCGTGCGCCGCGACCGCGGCTTCCGCGACGACATCGGTCGCAAGACCATGCTGCAGATCTTCAGCCTGCTCGGATCGGACAGCGAACTGGTGCGCGCCTTCCGCGGAGATCTGTCGCGCGCGATCAATCGCTGAAAGTCAGTCGCCGCGATACGGCGGCAGACACGCCGCCTTGCCTTTCCCCGCACGTTTCTGCATAGTGCGCGGCTTTTCCGCCGCGCGTTCCTTTCATGCCCATCCCCGTCGACATCAGTGAAGAAGCCGGCGTGCGCTACCTGCACTTCGGCTCGGAGTGGATCCAGGGCGCCATGCGCATCGCGCGGCCTTGGGCGCTGGAACTCGACTACACGCGCGAGATGATGGCATCCCTGTTGCTGCGGCCCGAGCCGGAATGGCCGCGCAGCGTGCTGCTGATCGGACTGGGCGCCGCCTCGCTGACGAAGTTCCTCTATCGCCACAGGCCGCAGGCGAAACTGACGGTGGTGGAGATCGAACCGAGGGTGGTGGCGGCGGCGCGGCAGTTCTTCAAGCTGCCCGACGATCCGAAGCGGTTGAAAATCGAAATCGCCGACGGCGTTGAATGGCTTGCCGACAACGATAGATCCTTCGACCTGATCCTGGTTGACGGCTTCGATGCCGACGCCCGTGCCGGCGCGCTCGACACCCTGCCTTTCTACCGCGCCTGCCGCGCGCATCTGAGCGAGGGAGGATTGCTGTCGGTGAACCTGCTCGGCCGCAATCGCGGCTTCAAGGCCAGCGTCGAGCGCATCGGTCGCGCCTTCGACGGCCGCGCCATGGTGTTTCCCTCCTGCGATCAGGGCAATGCCATCGCCTTCGCCGCCACGGGGGAACCGATCCGCCAGCCGCTGACCGATCTGCGGACGCTGGCGCTGGCTTTGAGGAAGGAGACCGGCCTCAACCTGCTGCCGACGCTGGCGCGCCTGTCGCACTGGCACGCCTGCTCCGGAGGGCGGCTGGCGCTATAGCCTGGGCGCAAAAAAACGGGCGGAGCGTTCCGCCCGTTCTTTGTGCGCATGCATGAATACTTACTTGGGCATTTCAGTTTTCGGCGCGGCCTTGGCCTTCGGCTTCGCCTTGCCTTTGGCTTTGGCTTTGCCCTTCGGCGCGGCGGCAGGCTTGGCCGGCTCGGCCGGCTGGGCTGCAGAGGCCGGAGTGGCGGGCACCGCCGGCTTGGCCGCTTCGGCAGGCTTGGCTGGAGTCGCCGGGGCGGCGGGAGTCGCCGGGGTCGCCTGGGCAAACGCCAGGGTGGTGGCGGCTGCGAAGGCGGCGGCGGCTGCAACGGAAATCAGTTTGCGCATGGCTTGTTCCTTTTCTCGAATATGGCAACAGGGGAATCCCTGCCAGCCACGGACAACAGTTGTCTGCGTCTGATCCATCAACGCGGCTTCCTCGCACAGGGTTGACCGTCCCATGAAGTATCATTGAAGCGGCAAGGACCACATGAAATGATCCATATCTACGGCATCAAAAACTGCGACACCATGAAGAAGGCTTTCGCCTGGCTGGACGGCCATGGCATCGCCTTCACGTTCCACGACTACAAGAAAGCCAGTCCCGACGAAGCGCTGCTGAAGCAGTGGGCGGCGCAGGCCGGCTGGGAAAAGCTCATCAATACGCGCGGCCCGAGCTTCCGCAAACTGCCGCCGGAGAAGCAGGCCGACCTCACCGAAAATAAGGCCTATGCGCTGATGCTGGAGAACCCCAGCATGGTCAAGCGGCCTGTCATCGTTTCCGGCAAGACCCTGCTCATCGGCTTCGATGCCGACGAGTTCGCCAAGAAACTGAAGTGATCGAATCCGATTTCGTCGCCCGCTTCCTGCTCGAGGAACTCGACATCCGCGGCGCCTTCGTGCGCCTGGGCGAATCCTGGCGCAGCATGCTGGCGAAGCGCGGCTATGCCGCAACGGTGCGCGACCTGCTCGGCGAGATGACGGCCACTGCGGTACTCATCGGCAGCAACCTGAAGCAGCCCGGACGCCTCAGCTTCCAGTTGAAGGGGCACGGGCCGATCGGCTTCCTTTTCATCGACTGCACCGAACAATTGCACCTGCGCGGCATGGCGCAGGCGGCGGCCGACGTTGTGCCGGCACCCGTCTCGCAGCTGTTCGGCGACGGACATTTGTCCCTGATCCTGCAGAACGATGCGGCACGCGAGCCCTACCAGAGCCTGGTGCCCGCCACGGGCGAGAGCATCGCGGCGATCTTCGAGCACTACCTGGTCCAGTCCGAGCAGCAGCCGGCGCGTCTCCTGCTCTCCGCCGACGAACACCATGCCTGCGGCCTCTTCCTGCAGAAGCTGCCCGGCGCCGATGCGAAGGACGCCGACGGCTGGACGCGCATCGAACTGCTGGCCAAGACGGTGACGCCGGATGAACTGCACTCGCTGACGGCCGAAGCGCTGCTGGGCCGCCTGTTTCCCGAGGAAGCCGTGCGGCTGTTCAAGCCGCGCCCGGTCGTCTACGACTGCCCCGAGGACCGCGACAAGGTGAGCGAGATGCTGCGCTCGCTCGGCCGCGCGGAAGTGGAATCCGTCCTGGCGGAACAGGGCGAGGTGGTCGTGCATGACGACATCTGCAACCACACCTACCGCTTCGGCGCCGCCGACCTCGACGAGCTCTTCCCGAGCAGCGGGCCGGATATGAGGACGCTGCATTGAACCGCCAACACCTCGTCCAGGGCACGCTGCTGATGTGCGCGGTGGTGCTGATCTGGGGTGCCTTCCTGCCCGTCAGCAAGGTCGTGCTGGCCGTCATCGATCCCTACTGGCTCACGCTGCTGCGCTACGCCACGGCGTCCGCCTGCTTTCTGCTCCTGCTGGCCTGGCGCGAAGGCCGCGCCGCGCTCTCCTACGAAGGCCAGGCGGCCAAGGCCTGGGCCTACGGCAGTGCCGGTTTCGCCGGCTTCAGCCTGTGCGTCTACGAGGGATTGCGCCTGACGCGGCCCGAGCACGGCGCCATGATCCTCTCTCTCGGCCCGGTCAACATCGTGCTCTGGCAATGGCTGCGCACGCGCCATCGCCCGCCGGCGGCGGCGCTCGCCTGCATCGCCGTCGCCATAGCCGGCCTCGCGCTGGTGGTCAGCCGGGGCGAGATCGTCCGCCTGTACTCCGGCGGCAGCGCGCTGGGCAACAGCCTGATGTATCTCGCCTCGTGGTGCTGGATCGCCTTCACGCTGGGCGCGCAGAAATTCCCCGGCTGGTCGCCGGTGCGCTACACGGCGCTCACCTCGGTGCTCGGCTGCCTGACCATCCTCTTGGCGGTGTCCGCGGCGAACGGTGTCGGCCACAGCCATGCGCCGCAGGCTGGCGCATTGATCGCGCACCCATGGGCGCTGCTGTTCGTCGTGTTCGTCGTCTCCTTCGGCGCGGTGCTCATGTGGAACATGGCGGTGGTGAAGCTCGGGCCGCTCAACGCCGCGCTGTTCGCCAACTTCGCGCCGCTGGTGACTCTCCTCATCGCCGCCTGGCAGGGCCAGCGCCTGCTGCCGGTGGAATGGGCCGGCGCGGCATTGGTGATCGGCGCCCTCGTCGCCAACAACCTCGTCAACAGGCGCATCGCCAGGCAGGCCGACAAGCTGCTCGCCGCCACGACGGCGGCATTGCGGTAGCATTGCGCCATGTCGTTCGCCCCTTCCGCACCCATCTGCGACGTCGCCGCCATCCGCGACATCGAATCGCGCCACGCCGGCGCCACGCCGCCACTGATGGAACGCGCCGGCGCCGCCGCCGTGTCGCAGGCACTGACTTTCATCGAATCCTCCGGGCTGCCGCCGCTCATCGCCTGCGGGCCGGGCAACAACGGCGGCGACGGCTTCGTCCTCGCCCGCCTGCTGCGCAGCCGCGGCATCGCGCCCGTCGTCGTCTTCACGGGCGACGCGGCGCGGCTGCCCGCCGATGCGCGCGGCGCGCTGGATGCCTACCGTGCGGGTGGCGGCGAGTTCGTGCGCGAGATCCCGCAGGGTCACTTCGCGCTGGCGGTGGACGCCCTCTTCGGCATCGGCCTGCAGCGCCCCATCGAAGGCGCGCACGCCGCGCTGATCGGGCGCATCAACGCGCTCGGCTGCCCGGTGCTCGCCCTCGACGTGCCGAGCGGGCTGTGTGCCGACACCGGCCGCGTGCTGGGGTGCGCGGTGCAGGCCGACGCCACGGCCACTTTCATCGCCCTCAAGCCGGGCCTGCTCACACTGGACGGGCCGGATCATTGCGGCGCGGTGAGCGTGTTCGATCTGGGCCTCGCGCCCGAGCAGGCCCTCGCCGCGCACGGCCGCACGGTGACGCCGGATCTGTTCAGGACACGCCTGCTGCAGCGACGGAAGAACAGCCACAAGGGCATGATGGGCGGCGTCGGCATCCTCGGCGGCGCGCCAGGCATGGTCGGCGCGGCGCTGCTCGCCGGCCGCGCCGCGCTGAAACTCGGCGCCGGCCGCGTCTATGTCGGCCTGATCGACCACGCAGCGCTGGCCGTCGACACGGATCAGCCGGAACTGATGCTGCGCAACCCCGAGGCACTGCTTGCCGAGGAACATGTCACGGCGCTGGCGATGGGCCCCGGCCTCGGTCAGGGCAACCAGGCGCTCAAGCTGCTCAGGCAGTCGATCGCCGCTGATCTGCCCCTGCTGCTCGATGCCGATGCGCTGAACCTGATCGCGGCACATCCGGTCCTGGCGAACCGCGTGCGCAAGCGCGCCGCCCCGACCCTGATCACGCCGCATCCGCTCGAGGCGGCGCGGCTGCTCGGCAGCGACATCGCTGCGGTGCAGGCCGACCGCCTGCGCGCCGCACGCGCGCTGGCAGCCAAACTCAAGGCCCACACGGTGCTGAAGGGCTGCGGCAGCGTGATCGCCGCGCCCGATGCCCGGTGGTTCATCAACACCAGCGGCAACCCGGGCATGGCCAGCGCCGGCATGGGCGACGTGCTGAGCGGGCTGGCGGTGTCTCTGCTGGCACAGGGCTGGGCGGCCGAAGCGGCCCTGCTCTGCGCCGTGCATCTTCACGGCGCGGCCGCCGATCAACTTGCCGCAGGCGGCACCGGGCCGATCGGCCTGACGGCGGACGAGACCATCGACGCCGCGCGGCAGCGTTTCAACATCTGGACGCATTCCTGAGATGCGCGCCGTCCGCCGGGCCGTCCCAAGGACGGCGCAGTCAATTCTTTGGAGCCGCACAGCGGCGAACGACCGTCACCCTCGCCCTCGGGGCGGGGGCCGGGGGGTGGGCCGATGACACCCACCGCGCAGCGCCCGCTGCGCGGCATCCTGCTGTTCATGCTGTCGCTGATGCTGTTCGCCCTGCTCGACGCCACTTCGAAGCACCTCACCGCCACCTTCGCCGTGCCGCTGCTGGTGTGGGCGCGCTATACCCTGCATTTCGTCATCATGCTGGTGTTCGTCGCGCCCTCCATGCGCAGCCAGCTCGTCCGCACGGACAACCTGGGCTTGCAGGTCCTGCGCGCCCTGGCGCTGGTGGGCACCACCGGTTTCGCCATGATGGCGTTCCGCAGCATGCCGCTGGCCGAGGCGACGGCGGTGCTGTTCCTCGCGCCCCTGCTGGTCACCCTGCTGGCCGGCCCGATCCTCGGCGAGCGCGTCGACGCCAGCCGCTGGATCGTGGTTTTCGTCGGCTTTGCCGGGGTGCTGCTGATCGCGCGACCGGGCGGCGCGCTCAACCCGGAAGGGGTCGTCTGGGCGCTGGGCGGCGCCGTCTGCTATGCCCTCTACCAGGTCCTGACGCGTCGGCTGAGCCATGCCGAGCATCCCCTCACCCTGCTCTTCTACACGGCGCTGGTCGGCACGGCGGTGATGAGCCTGACGCTGCCCTGGTTCTGGTTCGAGTTCTCACCCAGCCCGCTGCAATGGCTGCAGATCGCTTCGCTGGGATTCTACGGCGGCGTCGGGCACTTCATCCTGATCCGTGCCTTCCGCCTGGCGCCGGCGTCCGTACTGACGCCTTTCGGCTACACGCAGCTGATCTGGGCGGCGCTGCTCGGCTGGCTGGTGTTCGGGCACGTGCCCGACGCGCTCACTGCATCGGGCATGGTTGTCATCGCAGCCAGCGGCCTGTGGCTTGCGCTGGGGGAACGGCGCGGGAGGCGCCGCCCGCAGGGCCGCCCCAAGGGCGGCGCAGCCAACGACACGGAGCCGCGCAGCGGCGAACTACCGTCACCCCCTTCTTCGGGAAGGGGGTCGGGGGGATAGCTGTCAACGCGCCGCAGGATAGGGATAGAGCATGTTGAAGGCGATGCTCTGGCCGAAGCCCTGCACGATGCGCACATGCTCGCGGCGGAATTCGCGGGCCTGCCGCAGGCCGCACGAGTGCGCGATCATGTCGATCTCCTTGTTCATGTTGCGGCAATAGTTGGCGACGCGCTCCGCCTTGTCGGCCACGACGAGGCCGCGCTGCAGGCGCGGGTTGTGCGTCGTGACGCCGGCCGGGCAGGTGTTGGCGTGGCAGCGCAACGCCTGGATGCAGCCCAGCGCGAACATGAAGCCGCGCGCCGAGTTCACGAAATCCGCCCCCGCCGACAGCGCCCAGGCGGCGCGCGCGGAGGTGACCAGCTTGCCCGCGGCGATCACCCGCACGCGCTCGCGCAGGCCGCTCTCGATCAGCGCATCGACGACGCGCGGCAACGCCTCGTCGATGGACAGCGCCATGTGGTCGGCCAGCGCCTGCGGCGCGGCGCCGCTGCCGCCCTCGCCGCCGTCGACGGCGATGAAGTCCGGCGCGAACGCGATGCCGCGCCGCGCCACCGCCTCGCACAGATCGTTCATCAAGCGCCAGCCGCCGATCGCCGTCTTGATGCCCACCGGCTTGCCGGTCAGTTCGCGCACATAGACGATTTTCTCGATCAGGTCGTCCGCGCTGGCGATGTCGCGATGCCGGTTGGGGCTGATCGAGTCCTGCCCTTCCGCTATGCCGCGGATGGCGGCAATTTCCGCGGTGACCTTGCCGCCAAGCAGCATGCCGCCCTTGCCCGGCTTGGCGCCCTGCGACAGCTTGATCTCGAAAGCCCGCACCGTCTCGTGCGCGGCGAGTTCCTTCAGCCGCTCTGGCGAAAGTTTGCCGTCGGCATCGCGCACGCCGTATTTCGCCGTGCCGATCTGCATGATGAGGTCGCAGCCGCCCTCGAGGTGGTACGGACTGAGGCCGCCCTCGCCGGTGTCCAGCCAGCAGCCGGCCGCCGCCGCGCCGCGCGAGAGCGCGCGCACCGCCGGCTTGGAGATGGCGCCATAGCTCATGCCGCTGATATTGACGATCGATCGGGCGACAAAGGGCCTGTCGCAATACCCCTCGCCGATCGTCAGCGGCGGCGTCGGCAGCTGCTCCTCCTCGATTACCGGAAACGGCGCATTGACGAAAACCAGCGCGCCCGGCTCGTGCAGGTTGTAGGTAGAGCCGAAGCCGATCGTGCCGCCCTCGTTCTTGGCCAGGCGGTATACCCAGCCGCGCGTCGCGCGGTTGAAGGGCATCTCGTCGCGCTCGCCGGTGAAGAAGTACTGGCGGAAGTACTCGCCCATCTGCTCGAAGAAATAGCGCAGGCGGCCGATGATCGGGTAGTTGCGCAGGACGGTATGCTTCTTCTGTGTGATGTCCTTGACGTACCAGAACACCAGCGTGACGAAGAGAACGATGGCCAGCAGGGTGCCTGCGCTGACTGAAAGTACGCTGACGAGACCGGACATGCTGCCTCCCTTGCCCACATTGTCTATTGGGCCGCCCGAGCGGCGAAGAGCGGTTAGAATTGCCGCATCAGCATAGCGTTACGGCAGAAATAATGGAAACTTCAGGGCATTCGGGGATGTTGGCAGCAGAAATCGCGCGCAATGTCGCCGCCGCGCTGACCGAGGACATCGGCAGCGGCGATCTGACCGCCCTGTTGACGCCCGCCGGGCACCCGGCGCGCGGCATCGTCGTCAGCCGCGAGGAGGCCGTTCTCTGCGGCACCGAATGGTTCGATGCCTGCTTTCGCAGCCTGGATGCCGGAGCCCGCATCCGCTGGCATGCCCGCGACGGCGCGCACATCGGCGCCGGCCAGACGCTGTGCGAGATCGACGCCGACACGCGCGCCCTGCTCACGGCCGAGCGGCCGGCGCTGAATTTCCTGCAGCTGCTCTCCGGCACCGCCACGGTAACGCGGAAGTACGTGGAGGCCGTCGCCGGCACGCAGGCGAAGATCGTCGACACCCGCAAGACCCTGCCCGGTCTGCGCCTGGCGCAGAAGTACGCCGTGCGCTGCGGCGGCGGCACCAACCATCGCCTCGGCCTCTACGACGGCATCCTCATCAAGGAGAACCACATCCTGGCCGCCGGCGGCGTGGCGCCGGTGCTGGCGCAGGCCCGCACGCTCGCCCCGGAGAGCGTCTTCATCCAGATCGAGGTCGAGACCCTGGAGCAGCTCGATGAGGCGCTCGCCGCCGGGGCGAGCATGATCCTGCTCGACAACATGGATCTCGCCAGCATGCGCAAGGCCGTCTCGCTCACGGCCGGACGCGCGGTGCTGGAATCCTCGGGCGGGGTGGATTTGTCGAAGGTGCGGGCCATCGCCGAGACCGGGGTGGACCGCATCTCCATCGGCAGCCTGACAAAAGACGTGCGGGCGATCGACCTGTCGCTGCGGCACATCGAAAAATAGTGCCTTGCCTTGCCGGGGCGAAACAGGTATAAATCTGCGACTGTCCGGGCGTTGCGGCGCGCCGGACTGACCTACAAGAAGACGGGAGTTACCTGATGCTGTTCATCCTCTACTACGTTGTCGCGATCACCGTGCTGATTCTGCATTTCACCGGTTTCCTGACGCGCCACAACCTCGAATGGCTGATCCTGGTCCTGGCCGTGACGGTATTTCCTGCCGTCATCTACCTGTAGCGTTCCACACTCCGACACTCCGCGCGGGCAACGCACGAAAAGCCCGCGCTCACGTCCGGGCGGCGATGAACGCCTTGACCGCCGCGGCATCCGCGTCCATCACCTCGACCCGCTGCGGCAGCGCCTCGATCCCTTCCAGTGCCTCCGGGCGCGTCGGTTCGCGACCGAGCGCCTCGCGAATGGTTTCGGCGAACTTCACCGGCTGCGCCGTTTCCAGCACCAGCATCGGCACGCCCTTCTCGCCCAACTCACGATAGGCCAGCGCCACCTTGAGTCCGTCGGCGGTGTGCGGATCGATCATCGCGCCGTACTCCTCCCAGGCATGACGGATCGTCGCCAGCCGGTCGGCATGGCTGCTGGTGCCCGAGACGAAAGCGAATTCGGACAATCGGGCGTGGTACGGCGTGCCGCGCAGGTCGAAGCTGTCGCCGCGATCGACCTTGTCCCAGAACTTCCTGACCACGGCTGCATCGCGCCCGACCAGGTCGAAGACGAAGCGCTCGAAGTTGGACGCCCTCGAGATGTCCATAGAGGGGCTCGATGTGACGTGGGTTTCCCGCGTCGCGCGCGGACGATACACCCCGCTGCGGAAGAATTCGTCGAGCACGTCGTTCTCGTTGGTGGCCAGCACCAGACGGCGCACCGGCAGGCCCATCATGCGCGCCACGTGGCCGGCGCAGATGTTGCCGAAATTGCCCGAGGGTACGGCGAAGGAAACCTCCTCGTCGTTCGAGTGCGTCGCCTCGAAGTAGCCCTTGAAGTAGTACACGATCTGGGCGGCAACGCGCGCCCAGTTGATCGAGTTCACCGCGCCGATCCGGTGCTTCGCCTTGAAGGCCGCGTCGTTGGAGACCGCCTTCACGATGTCCTGGCAATCGTCGAACATGGCGCGGATGGCGATGTTGAAAATGTTCGCGTCGGGCAGCGAATACATCTGCGCGCGCTGGAATTCGGACATTTTGCCGTGCGGCGACAGCATGAAGACGCGCACGCCGTGCTTGCCGCGCATGGCGTACTCGGCCGCCGAGCCGGTGTCGCCCGAGGTGGCGCCGAGGATGTTGATGGTCTCGCCGCGTTTCTCCAGCACGTACTCGAACAGGTTGCCGAGCAACTGCATGGCCATGTCCTTGAAGGCCAGCGTCGGCCCGTTCGACAGCTCCAGCAGGTGCAGGCCGGGTTCCAGCGTGGTGAGCGGCGTGATGTCCGCCGCATCGCGGCCGGGCCGGCAGTACCGATACGTCTGCGCCGTGTAGGTGCGGTCCACCAGCGCCTTCAGGTCGCCGGCGGGGATGTCGGTGATGAACTTCTCCAGCACGCGCAGCGCCAGCGTGGCATAGGGCAGTTCCCTCCACGCATCCAGTTCCGCGCGCGACACCCGGGGATAGACTTCCGGCAGGTAGAGCCCGCCGTCAGGCGCCAGGCCGCCGAGGAGGATGTCGCAGAATTCCAGGGCGGGCGCCTGGCCGCGGGTCGAGACATACTTCATCAGTTCAACTCTTCCAGCCGCAGCCGCACCACCCTGCCCTTCACCACCGGCAGCGCTTCGATGCGGGCGATGGCGGCGTCGGCGTTCTTCTCCAGCGTCTGGTGGGTGAGCATGATGATGTCGGTCTGCTCCTCGCCCTCGCCCGGCTCGCGCTGGATCATGGCGTCGATGGAGATCTGCTGGTCGGCCAGGATGCGCGTGATGTCGGCGAGCACGCCGGGGCGGTCCTCGACGCGCATGCGGAAATAGTAGGAGGTCTCCACTTCGCCCATCGCCAGTACCGGGATGGGCTTGACCGCATCGGGCTGAAAGGCCAGGTGCGGCACGCGGTGCTCGGGGTCGGCGGTGTGCATGCGGGTGACGTCGACCAGGTCGGCAATGACGGCGCTGGCGGTCGGCTCGGCGCCGGCGCCCTTGCCGTAGTAGAGCGTGCTGCCGACGGCGTCGCCCTTCACCAGCACGGCGTTCATGGCGCCCTCGACGTTGGCGATCAGGCGCTTCGCCGGGATCAGCGTTGGATGCACGCGCAGCTCGACGCCGTCCGGCATGCGCTTGGTGATGCCGAGCAGCTTGATGCGGTAGCCGAGCTGCTCGGCGTAGCGGATGTCCTCGGCCTGCAGCTTGCTGATGCCCTCGATGTGCGCCTTGTCGAACTGCATGGGAATGCCGAAGGCGATGGCCGACATGATGGTGAGTTTGTGCGCGGCATCCACCCCCTCGATGTCGAAGGTGGGATCGGCTTCGGCGTAGCCGAGGCGCTGCGCTTCCTTCAGCACCGCCTCGAACGACAGGCCCTTGTCGCGCATCTCGGAGAGGATGAAATTGGTGGTGCCGTTGATGATGCCGGCGATCCACTCGATGCGGTTGGCGGTGAGGCCCTCGCGCAGCGCCTTGATGATGGGGATGCCGCCGGCCACGGCCGCTTCGAAGGCGACCATGACGCCCTTCTTCTGCGCCGCGGCGAAGATCTCGTTGCCATGCAGGGCGAGCAGCGCCTTGTTGGCGGTGACGACGTGCTTGCCGTGCTCGATGGCCTTGAAAGTCAGTTCCCGCGCCACGCCGCTGCCGCCGATCAGCTCGACGACGATGTCCACTTCCGCATCGGCGACGACCGCGAAGGCATCGTCGGTGACGCGGCAGGCGCCGGCGGTGACCTTGTTCGCCAGTTCGACGTTTTTGTCGGCAACCACGGAAATGCGGATGGGCCGACCGGCGCGGCGGGTGATCTCCTCGGCGTTGCGTTGCAGGACGGAAAAAGTGCCGCCGCCGACGGTGCCGATGCCGAGCAGGCCTACATTGATGGGTTTCATTTGAGTGTTTTCCTGAAGCAGAAGCCGGGGATGTGCATCCCCTCGCGAAAATAGAACTTGTGAGCCGCGGCGCGCTGCGCCCCGGAATCGAGCGCCAGCACGTCGCAGTCGAGCTTGCGCGCCTTCTCCTCGAGATGCCCCAGCAGGGCGCGGCCGATGCCGCGCGAACGCCGCGCCTCGTCGGTCACGAGGTCGTCCACGTAGAGCCGCCGGCCTTCGTAGGTGTTCTCGATCAGGCGCCACAGGGCCACGCCGACGACGGCCTCGCCGTCCGCGGCGACCGCCAGGCGCCCGCCATTGGCGAACACCTGCGCCAGCCGCCCGGCATAGTCGGCCGGCAAGGAGGTGCGCAACTGGCGGTGCACGCCCTCGGCGCGGCCGAGCCAGTACGGCTCGGCGACGCGGCCGCTGTCGTCGGTGACGTCTATGGCCCTCATGCCGCGTGCCGCTGACGGTAATGTTCGAGGAAGCGCGCAATGCGGCCGATGGCTTCGCCCAGGTCGTCGATGTTGGGCAGGAAGACGACGCGGAAATGGTCCGGCGTCGGCCAGTTGAAGCCGGTGCCCTGCACCAGCAGCACCTTTTCCTCGAGCAGCAGCTCGAGGATGAACTGCTGGTCGTTGGCGATCGGATAGACCTTCGGGTCGAGGCGCGGAAAGAGATAGAGCGCCGCCTTCGGCTTGACGCAGGAGACGCCGGGGATCTGCGTGAGCAGTTCCCAGGCCAGGTCGCGCTGCCGCGCCAGGCGCCCGTCCGGCGCGACGAGATCGAGGATGCTCTGGTGCCCGCCCAGCGCCGTCTGGATGGCGTACTGGCCCGGCACGTTGGAACACAGCCGCATCGAGGCCAGCATGTCGAGGCCCTCGATGTAGTCGCCGGCATGGCGTTTCTCGCCCGAGACCACCATCCAGCCGGCGCGGAAGCCGCAGGCGCGGTAGTTCTTCGACAGGCCGTTGAAGGTGACGAAGAGCACGTCGTCGGCGAGCGAGGCGATCGAGGTGTGCGCGGCGCCGTCGTAGAGCACCTTGTCGTAGATCTCGTCGGCGAAGATGATGAGCTGGTGCTGGCGGGCGATCTCGATGATCTCGCGCAGGAGGTCGTCAGGATACAGCGCGCCGGTCGGGTTGTTCGGGTTGATGATCACGATGGCGCGTGTGGCCGGGCCGATCTTGCCGCGGATGTCGGCCAGGTCGGGCAGCCAGCCGTCACCCTCGTCGCACAGATAATGGCGCGGCTTGCCGCCGGACAGGCTGATCGCCGCCGTCCACAGCGGATAGTCCGGCGCCGGCACCAGCACCTCGTCTCCGTTGTTGAGCAGCGCCTGCATGGCCATGACGATCAGTTCCGAGACGCCGTTGCCGAGGGTGATGTCGTCGATGCCGACGCCGGCGATGGCCTTCTGCTGGCAGTAGTGCATGATCGCCTTGCGCGCGGCAAACAAGCCCTTCGAATCGGAATAGCCCGAGGCGTCGCGCAGATTGTGGATGACGTCCACGACGATCTCCTCCGGCGCCTCGAAACCGAACGGCGCCGGGTTGCCGATGTTAAGCTTGATGATGCGGTGCCCCTCCTCCTCGAGCTGGCGGGCGCGGGCAAGCACGGGGCCGCGGATGTCGTAGCAGACGTTGGCGAGCTTGGTCGATTTGAGTACCGGCTGCATCAGAGCAAACCATCCTTTCGAAACATGTCTTTTATCCCGCGCACGGCCTGGCGCGTGCGTTCCTCGTTCTCGATCAGCGCGAAGCGCACGTGGTCGTCGCCGTACTCGCCGAAGCCGACGCCCGGGCTGACCGCCACCTTGGCATCCGCCAGCAGCTTCTTGGCGAACTCCAGGGACCCGAGCTTTTCATAGGCCGGCGGAATCTTCGCCCAGATGTACATCGAGGCCTTCGGCACCTCGACCATCCAGCCGGCCTCGTGCAGGCCTTTCGCCAGCACGTTGCGGCGGTTCTGGTATTTCAGCCGCACCTCCTCGACGCAGTCCTGCGGGCCGTCCAGCGCGATCACCGAGGCGACCTGCAGCGGCGTGAAGGTGCCGTAGTCATGGTAGCTCTTGATGCGCGCCAGGGCGTTGCAGAGGTCCTTGTTGCCGACCATGTAGCCGATGCGCCAGCCGGCCATGTTGTAGCTCTTCGACATGGTGAAGAACTCGACGGCGACGTCGCGCGCGCCCGGCACCTGCATGATGGACGGCGCCTTCCACCCGTCGAAGACGATGTCGGCATAGGCGAGGTCGTGCACCACCAGGATGTCGTGCCGCTTCGCCAGGCCCACGACGCGCTCGAAGAAGTCCAGCTCGACGCAGCGCGCGGTCGGGTTGCTCGGGAAGCCGAGGATCATCATCTTCGGCTTCGGCGTGCACTCGCGGATGGCGCGCTGCAGTTCCTCGAAGAAATCCACGTCCGGCGTCATGCGCACCGAACGGATGTCGGCGCCGGCGATGATGGCACCGTAGATGTGGATCGGGTATGAAGGGTTCGGCACCAGCACCGTGTCGCCGCGGTCCAGCGTGGCGAGCATCAGGTGGGCCAGGCCCTCCTTCGAGCCGATGGTGACGACGGCTTCCGTTTCCGGATCGAAATCGACGTCGTAGCGGCGCTTGTACCAGTCGCAGATCGCCTTGCGCAGCCGCGGGATGCCCTTCGACACCGAGTAACCGTGCGTGTCGCCGCGCTGCGTCGCCTCGACCAGCTTGTCGACGATGTGCTTCGGCGTGGACCCGTCGGGGTTGCCCATGCTCATGTCGATGATGTCCTCGCCGCGGCGGCGGGCAGCCATCTTCAGCTCGCCCGTGATGTTGAAGACATAGGGCGGCAAGCGCTTGATTCGCGAAAACTCTTTCATCTTCCTTGGGATCGGGACGGGCCGGAGAACCCCCGCTGCGGCACTGCGTCGGGAAAAGCTATAATGTTACCCGAGGCGATTCTCCACGACAAATCAGAAACCTAGCTGTCCTTCATGAAACTTCACCTCGACAACCCGGCCAGCCGGAACCTCATCACCGGCCATGGCGCGGGCTATGTCGCGATCAACCACCGCCATTTTGAAAGCAGCCTGATCGTCCTGCCCGATCGCCTCGTCCAACCCTGGGGCGAAGGCGGCTTCGAGGGGCTGACTGAGGATGATTTCGCCGCGATCCGCGCGCTCGCACCGGAAATCCTCCTGCTCGGCACCGGCAGCCGCCAGCGCTTTCCCGCCCCAAGCCTGCTGCGCCCGCTGATCGAGACCCGCATCGGCTGCGAAGTAATGGATTTGCCTGCCGCCTGCCGCACTTTCAACATCCTCATGACTGAAGGCCGGCGGGTCGCCGCCGCCCTGCTCATCGACTCCCCCGAATCGTGAAACTCGCACTGAAAGTCGATGCCGCCACCTACCGCGGCACCCTTGTCGGCGTGCCGCGCCTGGTCGAAGCCCTGCGCCAGGCGCAAGCGCAGGCAACCTTCTACTTCAACCTCGGCCCCGACCACAGCGGACGCATGCCGGCCGCCCTGCTGGCGGCATCCCGCACGGGGGCCTCGGCCCTGGGCCGCCACGGACTGGCGACCCTGTTCTACGGCACCTTGCTGCCCGGGCCTGACATCGGCTTGCGCTGCATGGACATCCTGCGCGGCGTGCGCGGTGCGGGATTCGACACGGGCGTGCAGGGCTGGGACCGCGCCGCATGGCAGCACCGCGCGGCCACCGCCCCGCCGGCATGGACTGCGCGCCGCATGCAGCGCGCCATCACACGCTACGAAAAGATCTTCGGCGAGGCGCCGAAAACCCATGCCGCAGCCGGTTGGCAGATGAACCCGCATGCGCTACGACTGACCCAGCGCCTGGGTTTCGGCTACGCCTCGGACACGCGCGGCACACACCCGTTCATTCCCGTCTGGAACGCCGAGGTCACGCTCTGCCCGCAACTGCCCACCACGCTGCCGACCCTGGACGAACTGCTGGGCCGCGACGGCTGCAGCATCGACACGGTGCCTGAGCGCCTGCTGGCGCTGACCGGGCAGCCTCCGACGACGGGCCATGTGTTTACCTTGCAGGCGGAACTGGAGGGCCAGAAATTGCTGCCCGTCTTCGTCAAACTGCTGGATGGCTGGCGCAAGCAGGGTTACGAGCTCGTCTCGCTCGGCAGCCTTTTCGAGTCGATCGATGCAAGCCGTCTGCCGCGGCATGAGCTGGTGCGCGGCACGGTCGAAGGCCGCGCCGGCACGCTCGTCCTGCAGGGGCCGGAGTTCCTCGCGTGAAGCGTCCTTGCGCTTGCGCACGCCGCGGATTTCATCAACAATGCAAGCGAAGATGATGGTCGACCACCCCGTGCCCGAATTCGCCCTGCCGGCGACAGGCAACCAGACATTTACCCTGTCCGAGGCGCAAGGCAGCACGCTCGTCCTCTATTTCTATCCAAAAGACAACACGCCCGGCTGCACCACCGAGGCCGCCGAGTTCCGCGACCTGCATGCCAGCTTCCGCAAGGCAGGCTGCGCCATCTACGGCATCTCGCGCGACAGCCTGAAGTCGCACGAAAACTTCAAGGCCAAGCTGAAGCTTCCCTTCGACCTGCTCTCCGACGGCGAGGAAACCGCCTGCGCCCTCTTCGGCGTCGTCAGGCAGAAGGTGCTCTACGGCAAGCCGGTGCGCGGCATCGAGCGCAGCACTTTCGTCATCGACGGCGACGGCGTGCTCAGACGCGAGTGGCGCGGCGTCAAGGCGCCCGGTCATGCCGCCGAAGTGCTCGAATTCGTAAAATCCCTCAAGAGAACTTGATGAACGCCAAGAAGCATCCCGCCACGAAGCTCTTCGTCCTCGATACCAATGTCCTGATGCACGACCCGACGAGCCTGTTCCGCTTCGAGGAACACGACGTCTTCGTGCCGATGATGACCCTCGAGGAACTCGACAACAACAAGAAGGGCATGTCGGAAGTGGCGCGCAACGCCCGCCAGGCCAGCCGCATGCTGGACGCCATCGTCGGCGGCTTCGAGGATCACATCGAGCGCGGCATTCCGCTCGACGAGCCCTCTTCCCAGCTCTCCAGCGGCCGCCTGTTTCTGCAAACCGAGCCGATCAACGGCGCCCTGCCCTCCACCCTGCCGACCGCCAAGGCCGACAACCAGATCATCGGCGTGGTGATGCACCTCGTCGGCAAGCAGCCGCAGCGAGAGGTCATCCTC
>WBZL01000843.1_pt2 | contig 18690 bp, 18 predicted proteins | sample 5204291 | NCBI WGS metagenome assembly WBZL01 (sample SAMN12344345, study PRJNA552823) | activated sludge metagenome | biome: Activated sludge suspended growth; feature: Nitrification reactor; material: Wastewater; isolation source: activated sludge from nitrification reactor of wastewater...
GTCGACGCGGGGCTTGTAGTAGTAGCCCTCCATGAACGCCCGGCTGGAGAGCTGGATCAGGTTGCGGTAGCCGGTGGCGTTCTCGGCCAGGGCGGTCAGGTGGTAGTAGAGCTTCTTGCCGCCGTCGGCGTCACCACCGGAGTCGTCGACCTTGCCTCGCCGGTTGGGTCGCTCCAAGCGAGAGTCGTAGGCCATGTAGAGCTCACTGCCCAAGATGGGCTTGATGCCGTTGGCGCGGGCGGCCTTGTAGAAGGGAAGGATCCCGTACATGTTCCCGTGGTCGGTGATGCCGATGGCCGGTTGACCGTCGGCGGCCGCGGCGGCCACGACCTCCTCTACACGGGCGGCACCGTCGAGCATCGAGTACTCGGTGTGCACATGGAGGTGGGTGAACGAATCTCCCACGTGACGTCCTCCCGACGCGACCGGCTGCCTCCCGAAGGATGGCTTCCCACAGGTAATCCACAGCAGTTGTCCACCGCATGTGGATGAACTACACGGCTGTCGTTCGACGGTACCACCCTTGCCGCCGGTCGGCCTCGCCCACTGGGCACATCAGGGCTTGGGCGCCACCACGGTGGTCACCCGGGGTCGAGATCCCTCCCCCACCGTCACGTATCCGTCCGCACCCGGCAGCAGGGCGATCGCCTCACCTTGGACCTCCAACGGCGAGACGCCTCGGCATCGTCGGGTCTCGTCACCGAGGGCACCCATAACGGTCTGGCCGGCCGGCACCGACACCACGAACACCGACCCGTAGGTGCGCAACACCATCACCGAACCATCACCGGACAGGTCGGCGGCGGTGAGCATGCTGGTCTCGCCGTTGCCCACCGGGAACACGCCGACCGCCTCCGCCACCACCGCTGCTTGCGAAGGGGGGCGACTGGTGGCCTGGGACACCCGGTAGACCCGACTACGACCCGGTTCCTTGGTCATCAACAACACCGACCCGTCGACGTCGGCCACCACCGCCTCCACGTCGTGAGCCCCGTCGGGGTAGGCCACCACGATCGGTTCGGCTGCCACCGACGTGGAATCACCGAGTGGGACTGCAACCCGATACAACGTCACCGAGGCGCGAGCGATCCGATTGTCTCCGGTGTCGGCCAACACCAGGATCGGACCACCAGGGCCTCGGGCCAGGACCATGTCCTCCCAGTCGACGTTCTCGGCTCCATCCACCGTCACCGTCTGCACCGTGGGCTTCCCGTCAGTCCCCGAACGGATGGCGAACAGTCGGGCGCTGTCTCCAGAGTCGTTGACCACCCACACCGTTCCAGCGTCATCCACCGCCACCCCCGATACCTCGACGAGCCCGGAGTCGAGAACGGGCACCGACATCGATGCCAGCAACTTCTCGTCGCAGGCGGCACCGGCCAGATCTCCGCCCTGTCCCGCCGCGATCACCCCTCCGATGGTGTCGGGTCGCGGGGTCGTTCGTGACGTGGCCGGGGATGGCGATGTGGTGGATGCGGCATTCGAAGTGTTGGTCGACGAGTGAGAGCTGGCCCCATCCCCGAGGTCGCGGCCACCGTTGGCGGCGCCGAAGCTGACCAGTCCCACCGTCAACGCCACCGCAAGGGCCATGACCAGGGCAGTCATCAAGGCCACCGCCAGCCCGGCCACGACGACGGCGGGAGATCGGCGGAACAGGACCGACCGCCGAAGACCCCCGGTGGGGGGACCGGTCACGGTCCTAGAGGTAGGTGCCGGGGCGTACGTCGGCTCCGGGTACCGACCCGGCAACGGGGCCCTCGGCCATTCCTGGAAGCTGGCGCTTCACGTCCTCCAACTGGTGACGGGCCGCCATCTGCTGGGCGAACAACGTGGCCTGGATGCCATGGAACAAGCCCTCGAGCCAGCCCACTAGCTGGGCTTGGACCACCCGCAGCTCGGCTTCGCTGGGCGTGGACGTGCCGCCGAAGGGCATGGCCACTCGCTCCAGTTCGTCACGCAGGTCCGGCGACATGGCCGACCCGAGCTCACGTACCGAGGTCTCATAGATCTCGCGCAGGCGGTCCCGGGCGGGTTCGTCGAGCTCGGCACCGCGCACCTCTTCGAGGAGCTGCTTGATCATCGAGCCGATGCGCATGACCTTGGCGGGTTCCTCTACCGCCTCGCGCCGTTCCTCGGTATCGACCTCTCCGTCTGAACCCCCTGCTGACGGTGCTTCCACCAGCTCACCACGGGCCAGAACCGGCTCCTCGGGGTCGGTGCTGGGCACTCCCGATCCAGGCTCGGTCGCCGTGGGCACGTCTGTCATCGGGATACTCCTACCAGTAGTGGAACCAACATCTCAGCAGAGGTGAGTGACCCGTGGCGGCCCACCAGCACGTAGGGGCCGGTATCGGCCTCGTCGTGGTAGGACACCGCGTCGCGAGCCACGAGGGCGACATCGCCGAGGCGTTGCCTGGCCTCGTCGGTGACCATCGGACCCCACCAGCCCTCGTCGATCGTCTGGTCACGGGAACGTACCCAACCGGTGTCTCCGTGATGGGCCTCAACCGCGGCCGCCAGCGCCTCGACCCGACCGGGTCGAGCGTGAAGCCATCGGAACCGACCTTCGCCCGATTGGAACGACAGGTGCGAGACCACCTCTGGGTTGAGGTTGATCACGTTGTCACCCACGTCGACCTGACCGTGATCGGCGGTGATCACCAGAGCGGCCCCGGCCGGCAGGAAGTCGAGGATGTCACCCACCATGCGGTCGGCGTAGGCCAGCTCGGCGTCGAAGTGGTCCCGCAGGCCGTACTCGTGAGACACCTTGTCGAGCCCGTCGTAGTAGGCGTAGACAAACGGCTCGCGTTCAATCAGGGCCTGGCGAAGCTCCCACAGCAACACTGCGTTGGTGCGATAGCCCCGGAATCGGATGTCGCACAGGTGGGCGCCGCTGAAACCGGAGTGGGCGAACTCGGCCTTGGTCACGATCCTGGGTCGTTGGCCCAGGAACGATGGGTGCGGTTGGAAGGTATTGGGATCGAGCCGCTTGCGGGCGTCACCCAGCACCGGGGTGGACCACCGCAACACGTTCAACACGTCGTGGTCGACCGCCACCCGATAGCCGACGACCCCATGGACACCGGGCGGCAACCCGGTGGCGATGGAGGTCAGTGCGGTGGCGGTGGTCGACGGTGAGACGCTGGTGATCGGCCCACCCATCAGCGAACAGAGGTTGGGCGCCAGGTGTCGACGTTCCTGCAACTGCTCCCAGCCCAAGCCGTCGAGCACCAGCAGCACGACCTGGTCGGCCTCCATGGCAGCAGCGGGCATCCACGCCCCAGGCTCGGTGCCCGATCCGTGGGTCCCATCCAGCAGGGCGGGCACGATGTTGGCGATGCATCCCCCGGCGTAGTCGGGGAGGACGGGTTGATCCACGGAGGTCCTTTCGGGTTACCCGGCGTCAACCTACCGCCGAGGCCCCGAGCCCACCACGCCGACCTCGTAGACTCCCGCCGGTGAAGGTGTCCACCCGGGGTGACTATGCGGCGCGGGCCCTGCTGTCCCTCGTGCTCCACGGTGACGGGAAGCCAACCTCGGTCCGAGACATCGCGGAACGGACTGCGCTTCCCCAGCCCTACCTGGAGCAGATCCTGCTGGCCCTCAAGGGTGCCGGCCTGGTCCGGTCCAAGCGTGGCGTCGGCGGCGGCTACGTGCTGGCCCGTCCCGCCGAGGAGATCACGTTGGCTGCCATCGTGAGCGCGGTGGACGGACCCATAGCCGTGGGCGATTTCGGTGAACCGCACCAGAACGGGGCCTGTGACCACGAGGGCCAGTGCGTGCTGTTGGCGGTGTGGTCCGACGTGGGTGAACAGATGCGCCAGATGCTCGAGGGCCGCACCCTGGCCGACATCGCGGCCATCACCAGGGGCGAAGCCCCCTGGCCAGACCCCGTGACCTGACACCTGACACGGGCGACCTGACACCGGCGACCGAGCGCCGCCGGAAGGCTGTGCCAGTCGGCGGGCCCAGGGTCAGACGGCCAAGCTCTCGAGCACGGCCCTGAGGTCTGGGGCCAACGGAGAGTCGAAACCGACCCGCTCGCCGGTGCCGGGATGGTCGAAGGCGAGGTGCTCGGCGTGAAGGAAGGGGCGGTGCAGATCTATCGACTCCCGCACGCCCTGGTAGCGGTCGTCTCCCACCACCCGGTGACCGATGGCGGCCAGGTGGACCCGGATCTGGTGGGTGCGACCGGTCTCGAGCCGACACGTGACCAGCGCCGTCTCGGCGGGCTCGGTGAAGACCTGATCGACCTGATAGCGGGTACGGGCTTCCTTGCCGGTCGCCACTACCGCCATGCGGGTCGGGTGCCGAGGCGACCGTCCGATGGGGGCGTCTATCAGCCCCCGTGACGATTCCGGATGACCCCAAACCAGGGCCCGGTACCGGCGTTCCACGGTCCGCTGCGACAGTTGACCGACGAGCGACTCATAGGCCAGCCCGGTGCGGGCCACCACCAGCAAGCCCGACGTGCCCCGGTCGAGACGATGGACGATTCCGGGCCGGGCCGGATCACCGACTTCGGCCATTTCGGGGTAGTGGGCCAGCAGGCCCGCCACCATGGTGCCGTGGTCGTGACCGGCCCCCGGATGCACGACCAGGTCGGCCGGCTTGTCCACTACCACCACGTGCTCGTCGGCGAACACCACCGGAACCTCAACGGCCGGATCGGCTTGCGGGGTGACCTGTGCGTCCGATTCGGCCACATCGACTTGGATCAGGGCGCCTTCGGTCAGCTTCACCGACCCCTTGGCCGCCACCACACCGTCGACGGTCACCGCGCCGTCGACCAGCAGAACAGCGACCTCCGAGCGCGACAACCCGGTGATCATGGCCACCACTCGGTCCAGCCGTTGGCCAGCCAGGACTTCGGGGACGTGCTCTGAGTGAACGGCCACGTCAGGGCGCCCGCAGGCCGGCGACCACCAGCAAGATGGCCCCGACGACCACGCCCATGTCGGCAACGTTGAACACGGGCCACCACTGGAGGTTGATGAAGTCGACCACCGCACCGTGCATGAACCCCTGGTCACCCCGCACGGCCCGGTCGATCAGGTTGCCAACCGCTCCCCCGCCGATCAGACCGGCGGCCACCGCTCCCAGAGTGGTCCGGCTGGTGCTACCCAGGGCTAGGGCAAGGACCATTCCCATGGCGATGACCGTGACCCACGGTCCGATACCCCGACCGCTGCCCATTCCGAACGACGCCCCCGTGTTGAAGGCCAGTTCGAAGCGGAGCGATCCGACGACGTCGATGATCCGGCCTCCGTCGAGAGCAGACAACGCCCAGGACTTGGATGCCTGGTCGAGCACCAGAACGACCAACCCGACAGCCGCAAACATCCCGAGCTTGCGGGGCGGCACCGCAACCGTGTCGACCTCGGATACGGGGTCTGCCACAGAATCGGGGCCGAGGACCGAGTTCCCGTCTTCGGTCGCATCCATGGCCGCGCCCGGGGCGGTCCCCGCGGTTGGAGCGTCGCCGGCTTCCACGTCGCCGACAGGCGGAACGTGGATCTGTTCTGTCCCGTCGCTCATGTCCTTAGGTTCCTAACGGATGGGTCCGGTCGTCGTCGAGGAGGTTGATCAGCCCGAAACGTCGTCTCGGCCAAACAATGCAGCGTGCACGGGTCGGCTCGCCGATGCACACGCCTCCTTAGGGTTCTAGCGGATAGGTCCGGTCGACGTCGCTACGAGGTTGACCAGACCGAGGCGTTGCTTCGGTCTAACCATGCCGTGCCTACCGGTCGGCTCGCCGATGCGGTCGCTCCGAGCGTGGATCGCCCGGCCGGCACCTGCCAGATCGACCGATGACGACCGATCGTTCCCTTCCCTCCCCGTCGGCTGGTCACCTGCGTCCCAACCCGCCCACCTTGTACTCGACGCGCTGGCGAGCCCACGGGATCGCCTCGAGTCGGGCTTCGGGGATCGGTAGCCCGGAGGTCTCACAGATCCCATAGGTGCCCGAGTCCAGCTTGGCCAACGCGTGGTCGATCTCAGACAGAACCTCCAGCGCCTGCGCGGCCATCACCAGGTCTCGTTCCCGTTCGATGCTGAGCGTGTCTCCCTCACCCGACTCTTCGTCGAACTGCACGTCCCCGGACTCGAAGTCGGCCACAAGAGACTCGGCCTCGGCCCGCAACGACTCGGCCTGGTGGACGTAGATGGCCCGCTCCTCCTCGAGCAGCGCTCGCTGAGCCTTGAGGAACGCGGCTTTGAACGGTGATCTGGCCCGGCGGCCACCCTGGTCGGCTCCGGCCTTCCCCGCGCCGCTGGGGCCCGCATCCTCCTTGACCGCAGTCGTGCTCACCCCGTTGGCTCCAGGCCCCGACTTTGCCGACGCAGCCTTCTTTGCCGGGGCCTTCTTCACCGGCACAGCCTTCTTGACCGGCGCAGCCTTCTTTGCCGGGGCCTTCTTGACAGGCACAGCCTTCTTCACCGGCACAGCCTTCTTGACCGAGGCGGCAGTCTTGGCCGTCCCTACGTCGGCCTTGGTGCGGTTGGTGGCCATTGGTCCTCCCCAGGGATCAAAAGGTGCCGGACCATACGACTAGGGAGGGCGTTCGTCAACGAGGGGCTGAAGCAGGAGGACAAACCAGAGGTTTGGGAGTAGAGCCCGCTGTGGCGAAGCCAGGTTCAGCGTCGCTTGCCGAAACGCCAACCGCGACGGTCTTCACCGTCGTCATCGAGGAAACCCGGGGTGGCGGTGTCGGTGGCATCGTCATCTCGGGGGCCGAGCGGGGTCTCCTCGGCCATGGCCTTGCGGAGCTCGGCCAGGAAGGCATCGTCGGAGTCATCGGGCTGAGGCTGGGGCGGCGGGTCGGTGAATCCCAGTTCCAGGACCGGGACCGGCGCCGTGGGAGGACCGCCGTCACCAGGTTCTTCATCTCCTGGCTCGTCGCCACCTCGCTCCTTATTGCCAGACCCGTCGACGACGGGTTCAGCACCGTCGGGATCGCCCAGATCACCGGCGTCGCTCCCGGAACCGAGTGCAGGCTCATCGGCGCTCGGCGTGACGTCACCGACGGTCTCGGGGGCAATCGCCCCAAAACTGTCAGCGCCCACCGAATCGTCGGATTCGTCGGTATCGGTTGCGGCAGCATCGGGAAGCCCGGTCGATCCTGTGGATTCGAACAGCTCAGCGGTTCCAGGCGAGGCGCCACGTTCGCCGACCGGGATGCTCGCAGCTCCTTCTTGAGCCTGAGCCGAGCGAGCTTCAGCCAACACCGGGTCATCGGCATCCTCCGAGGCCATGTCAGAACCGTCGGCGGATGCCATGACCACATCGGCGCCGGAGCCATCAACGCCGCCATCTTCGATCGACGGCGATGGCGCCGACCGCTCGGACAGGTCGGATGGCTCAGACAGGTCGGACAGGTCGGGGATGACGACCGCCCGCAGCTCGGGCATGGGCGCCAGACGGAAGGCCGCCGGGTCCTCTAGCAGTCGCTGAAGCTCAGACGCGGCGCTGCGGAGCTGGACCCGCTGTTCCTCTGCGTGGCTCTCCAGCACCGACACATCTGAGCGCAGGTTGTCTCGCGCTTCCTCCAGGCTGCGGATCTCGGCGGCCAAGCGGCTCCGGGCTTCGCCGCGGGCGGTCTCGATCTCGGCGTCGATCTCTCGGCGTCGTTGTTCGGACTCGACCTTGGTCGACTCCTCCAAGCGAGCCGCCTCGGTCCGGGCAACGGTGACCAGAGAATCTGCTTCCTCCCGCGCCTTGGTCAGCAGGGAATCCGCTTCCTCTCGGGCTTCGGCTACCGCAGCGTCGGCCGTGCGCTGAGCGAGCACCAGCGTCCGCCGGGCCTCCTCGGCCACCGCCTCGTCGTCTACAGCAGGAGCCGCAACCGGAGCTGGCATCTCGGCCAGACGGGCCTGCACCGCGGCCTCGACCTTGGCGTCGACTTCAGCCTGGATCTCAGCCTCGCTCCGGCCCGGCGCGCCGTCACCCTCACCAGCACCGGACACCTCACCGCCAGCGGCCTCGGCCAGACGGGCCTCCATCGCCGCGGCCATCTCCACGGCCTGATCGAGGAAATCGTCGACCTCTTGCTGGTCGTATCCCTTACGAGTGGTGGTGAACTTGGCCTGTTCCAGCAGCAGCTTCAGCGTTCGCTCCATGGGGGGCGAGCCTACCCATGCTGAGTCAGGGCTCGTACCCACGCTCCTCGAGACGTCGCCGCTCGTCGGCCGACACCTCTACGTTGCCCGGAGTGAGCAGGTACACCTGGTTGACCAGTCGTTCCATCTGACCGCCGAGGCCATAACAAAGGCCGCTGGCGAAGTCTATGAGGCGACGAGAAAGGTCGCGATCTGCACCCTGGAGGTTCATGACCACCGGCTGGTTGGTCTTGAACTTGTCAGCCACGTCCTGAGCCTGGTTGAACGAAGCCGGAACCACCACGTGCGGCTTGGAGTTGGCGGTGATCGGAACCGGGCGGACCACCTGGGTCCGGGGCCGGCCTACGCCCTGAACGCCAGCCGGCGTCGTAGCAGTGGGCTGCACTGGAACCGGCACCGGCGTAGGCATCACGGCCGCGCTGGGCATGGGCAGCGGATCTCGGTTGAGCTGGCCCCTGGTGGAGATGGGTCGGACCTCTCCCAAAGCCGACGGTTCGTCGAAGGCGTCGGGCAGTGGTTCTGGGGCCGAGGGGCCGGATGAGGCCGCTCGCGGGGCCGACTCGCCCCGATCGGGCTGAGGCGCGGCACCATCTACGTGATATTGCTCGTAGTCGGCGTCGTCACCGAGACCGAGCTGGATCAGCACCTTTTTCAGCATCGTGCCAATTCTACCCGTGGCTGGCGTCCGAAGGCGGCACCCAGGCCACCGCCACCTGTCGGCCTCGCTCGCCTCGCGCCCGATGGGACCAGTGGTTCGGGCTGCACGCCGTGCACACGCCGACGACGGCAAGGGGCACCTGATACTCGGCCAGAGCCGCCGCCACCGTTGCGGGCACGTCCAACGCCGGCGTGCCGTCCCAGGTGGTGGAGCAGACCTCGGGACCGAACCGTTGCACCATCGAGTCGAGGTCATCGGCCCCGAAGGCGTAGTGGTGGGCGGCGATGGTGGGGCCGAGAACAGCGCGACGGACCGGGCCCAGATCTGCCAATGCCTCCACGGCACGACCCACCACACCGGCCAAGAGCCCCCGCCAACCGGCGTGGACCACACCAACGGCACCATCGGCCAGCAGGACCAGCGGGGCACAGTCGGCAGTCGCCACCGCCACCACCGCACCCGGCACCGAGGTGACCGCGGCGTCAGCCGCCATACCGGCATGAGCACCCGGTGATCGCACCACAACGACGTCGGCACCGTGGACCTGACGGAGCCAGGTCCACGGCAGTGGTGCCACCGCGTCCCGTCGGGTCGCCAGCACCGCGGAATCGCCGGTGACGGCCAGATCCCCGTGGGAACGATCCGTGAAGACGAACCGGCCCTCCGACGGCATCGGAGCCAGTTTGTCGGTCAGCGCGCTCGACAGTGCCTTGACCCGCGTGTGGTCAGCGCAAGAAGGAGGGGACGTCGAACTCGTCGCCGTCATCTGGCTCGTCGTCGAAGAGATCGCTGGTCCGCACCGGGCGGGCGGCGGGCACCTCACCAGTGCGCTCCGCGGTACCGGCCCGACGCGGTTCGCGGCCGGCCTTCTCGTCCCAGCGGTCGAAACCAGCGGCGATGACCGTGACCCGGACCTCGTCACCCATCTCGTCGTCGATGACGGTGCCGAAGATGATGTTGGCATCGGGGTGGGCCACGCCGTGGATGACCTCGGCAGCCTCGTTCACCTCGAACAGACCCAAGTCGCTGCCACCCGCAATCGACAACAGGATGCCACGCGCCCCCTCGATCGATGCCTCTAGCAAGGGGCTGGAGATGGCGGCTCGGGCCGCGTTCAGGGCCCGGCCTTCACCGGTGGCGTGACCGATGCCCATCAGGGCGGAGCCGGCGTTGGACATGATCATCTTCACGTCGGCGAAGTCGGTGTTGATGACACCGGGCGTGGTGATGAGGTCGGTGATCCCCTGTACGCCCTGGAGCAGCACCTCATCTGCCATCTTGAAGGCGTTGATCATCGACGTCTTCTCGTTGGAGACGGTGAGCAACCGATCGTTGGGGATGACGATCTGGGTGTCGACCTTCTCCTTGAGCTTCTGGATGCCCGACTCGGCCTGCACCGACCGACGACGACCCTCGAAGGAGAACGGACGGGTGACCACGCCGATGGTGAGCGCCCCGATGTTCTTGGCGATCTCGGCGATCACTGGGGCCGCACCCGTTCCGGTGCCACCGCCCTTACCGGCGGTGATGAACACCATGTCGGCGCCCTGGAGCACCTCTTCGATCTCCTGGCGATGCTCCTCGGCCGCGGACCGGCCGACCTCGGGATCGCTACCTGCACCGAGGCCTCGGGTGAGCTCCCGACCGATGTCCAACTTGATGTCGGCGTCGCTCATCAACAGGGCCTGGGCGTCGGTGTTCACCGCTATGAACTCGACGCCTTTGAGGCCGGCGTCGATCATGCGGTTGACGGCGTTGACACCGCCGCCACCGACGCCGACGACCTTGATGACGGCCAGGTAGTTCTGCGGGTTGCCAGCCATGGGTGCTACCTCCACGAGGATGGGGTGAGGCCGGACCGGTTCGCCGGGCCGACGGGAGAAGGATGGATTGGTTGGTACAGCGAAGTGGGCCGCGCCCAACCCTCGACCTTTGGTCGAGGGTTATGTAAACCTCGATGGATGGGCGACATTATGCACCCCCTGGATCGAGGTCGGTCAAGGACGCAGCTTCGGCCCGCTCGGTGCCGGGCTTCGGGGTGACCGAAGGAGAAGACGGAACCCGAACGTCGAGGGCGGCGATGGTGGACCGGTCAGCCTGTTCGAGCAGCGCTTCGATGGCGACGAACTTGGCCCGGATGCGGCTGGAATCCCCCACACGCACCGTTATGCCATCTCGGAGGGTGAGCCAGACGTCTGAGCGTTTCAGCTGCCCCGACTCCACCTCCTCGGCCAGCGAGCTGGGGATGGCCGCCAGCACCTCGAGCACCAGACGCTGACGCCGATCCAGCTGGGTCCCGGGCGGGCCGAACTGGACGCCTATCAGGGGCAGGTCGGAAGTGGTCCCCGGTACTGCTGCTCCCAGAACCCGCCCCGACCCATCGGCCGCGACGCCGGCCGTGTCCACCGCCACCGGAATCCGAGCATCGACCACCACCGAAACGGTCCCGGGCCAGCGCCGTTGCACGACGACCGTGTCGACCCAAGCCAGGGCGGAAACCCGCGTTTCGACTGCGGCGACGTCGACATCGAGCAACGGAGTACCCCGTTCCACATCCGCCGCCTGAACCACATCAGCGCGGGCTCGACCGGCAGCCCCTTCGACTAGGACATCGTCCACGTCGAGTGCTGCGGTGCGGGTGAGGCCGTAGGCGCCGCCCAGCGACACGAGGATCAACGCCCCCACCGCCACCCGGCGGAAGCGCCGTCGCTGCCGATCACGGGACACCTCGTCTCGACGGGCTTCCAGCCGGGGGTCGATGAACGACTGCGGCCGGGAAGATGCCGACCGACGACGCTCGAGGGTCCCGGTGCTCATCGGCCCGCCTCGCCGCTGGCCGAATCGGGGCGTTCCCCGCTGAGCTGGTCCGGGGTGAAGCCGACCAGACAGGTCTCTGCGTGCAACGTGACGCCGGCCGAGTCTCGGACCCGTCGGCTGACGGCGTGCATCAACGCCAACACGTCGTCGGCTGACCCGCCCGGGTCGGCCTGGATGAAGTTGGCATGCTTGGTGGACACCTCGGCGGACCCGACCCTCAGGCCCTTGGCTCCGGCCTGGTCGATCAGGCGGCCGGCCGAATCACCCGGGGGGTTGGTGAACACCGATCCGGCGTTGGGTCCACCGGGCTGGTTGTCACGACGCCAGCGCACGATCTCGGACAGCTCGGCTTCGGACCTGGCCTGGTCTCCCTGGGCTAGACGCAGCTCGGCCCAGGCCACCACCTGGTGTGCCGCCACCGAGGAGGTGCGGTAACCCAGGTCGAGATCGGTCGGCATCACCTCTCCATCCTCGCCCAGCCGGAGGTCCACGACGCGGACCCTCGCCAGCGACGCCGCGATATCGGAACCATGGCCTCCGGCGTTCATGCGAACCGCTCCGCCCACCGTGCCGGGAACGCCGACCGCCCACTCGAACCCGGTGAGCCCAGCGGCCACCGTCATGCGAGCCACCACCGGCAAAAGGGCGGCGCCACCAGCGCGAACCGTGGCCCATCCATCGACCGTTTCACCGACGGTCACCTCGGCCAGGCCAGCACCGAGTCGCACGGCCAGGCCACCGAACCCGGCATCGGCGACCAACAGGTTGGAGCCCCGCCCCAAGACCACGACTGGCAGCGGGGCCCGGGCGACCACACCGGCGAGGGTGAGCAGTTCAGTGGCGGAGTCCACCGAAACGAATCGGGCGGCCACACCGCCGACCCGATAGGTGGTGAGCGGGCCGATCGGTTCGTGGTGGCTCACCGCCAACCCAGGCCCCGTGGTCTCGGCCAGCGCCCGGTCGAACCGAGACAGTTCGTCCTCGGTTGCCGCGCCGAACAGGTTGTCGAATCCGGTGCTCATGGGTAGCTCAGGCCCCCTGGTCACCGGGTTCGACAACGTCGTCTACATCCCCGTCTGCGTTCCCGCCTACATCCCCGTCTACGTTCCCGTCGACAGTGTCGACAGCACCTTCCCCCGCCACCTCTCCACGACCGATCCCCGAGATGTCCGGCGTCGACGGAGCCGGAGAGGGTGACGCCAACACGGTCAGCAGGCGAGGACCGAGGAGGTGGACATCTCCCGCCCCGATGGTGAGGACCAGGTCTCCCGACCTCACCGTGGTTCGCAACCAGGCCAGGGCATCGTCCAGGCCCGGAGTCCAACCCACCGTGACACCTGGGCGAGCCTCCAGGGCGGCATGGGCCACCGTGAGGCCCGTGACACCCGCTACCGCGGTCTCGCCAGCGCCGTACACGTCGGTGACCGCGACGACGTCGGCCATGGCGACCGCCGCGCCCTGCTCGACTCCCAACGCCTCGGTCCTGGAATAACGGTGGGGTTGGAACACGGCAACCACACGATCCCAGCCCGCTTCCTGAGCCGATGCGAGCAGGGCGCGGATCTTGCCCGGGTTGTGGGCGTAGTCGTCCACCACGGTGATCCCGTCGACCTCGCCCACGACCTCGAAGCGTCGAGCCACACCCCGATACCGACCCACGGCAGCCACAGCCCGCTCCACCGGGATCCCGTGGGTCGCCGCCACCGCCACCGCCACCGCCGCGTTGCGGGCGTGATGGCGCCCAGGGGTGCCGATCTCCACTGGTCCCACCTCGATGCCACCGTGGGTCAGGCCGAAGCTGGTGGTGAGCCGCTCCACTTGCACCGAATGGATCCGCCAGTCGGCCCCGGCACACTCCCCGACCGTCACCGCGTCGTGACGAGCCGCCAGCTCCACCGCCCTCGGATCGGCCCGACCGCTGCCGTCGGGGTTGTCTATGCACACCACTCCGACGGTGGCCTGGGCCAAGAAGCGATCGAACCCGGCCTCGATCGCCTCGATCGAACCCCAGAAGTCGAGGTGATCCTCCTCCACGTTGGTGACCACCGCGGTGTGGGCACCGAGCCGCTCGAAGGATCCGTCGCTCTCGTCGGCCTCCACCACGAACAGACCTGCCTCGCCGCCCCAGCGTGCCGCGGCGTCGAGGGTCACGGGCTGGGCACCGACCAGGAACGAAGGGTCGGCCCCGGCCTCGTCTAGCAGTGTGGCCAACATGGCGGTGGTTGACGTCTTGCCGTGGGTGCCAGACACGGCGACGGTGGGCCGCAGGGCGCAGATACCAGCGAGGATCCCGGCCCGGTCCAGCACCAACGCACCGGCCGCAGCCAGCTCGGCCACGGTCTCGGGAGCGGGTCGGAACGCCGTGGAGTGGGCCACGAGGTCAGCGGCCATGGCTTCGGTCGTGGTGAACAGGTCTGCTTCACCAACTGCTTCGACCCCGACACCGGCAGCGTTCAGCGCGGGCCAGGCCCCGGTGACGACCACATCGGTCCCGGTGACGACATGACCAAGCCGGGCCAATATCACCGCGATGGCGCTGACGCCGGCGCCGCCCACCCCCACCAGGTGGATTCGGCGCGGCCGGCTCAGATCCACCGCCACCCCGGTCTCGTCAACCACGGGCCACGGCCTCGACCACCTCGCCGGCCCGCTCTGCCGCGTCGACCTTGGCCGCCCCACGCATGGCGCGGGCCATCGCCTCCAGGCGATCGGGGTCGCCCAACAAGGCTGTCAGCTCCGTCTCGAGCCGGTCGGCGTCGAGCTCGGCGTCGGGCACAACGACCGCGCCGCCGGTGGCGGCCACCGCCTTGGCGTTGGCCATCTGGTGGTCTCGGGTAGCGATGGGGAGAGGAACCAGGATCGATGGCAACCCGGCCGCCATCAACTCGAACACGCTACCGCCAGCACGGGTAACCGCCAGATCGGAGGCGTCGAGCAGGAGGTGCATGCGGTCCTCGTATCGAACCTGTTGGTACACCAGCCCCCCCGGTGGCGGCACCGGCGCGTCGGCGGTGAAGTCGTGGAAGTCCCGCGAACCGATGACGTGGCGGATGGCCAGATCGGACCGATCGGCCCACCGTTCCGCCAGGCCCTTGACGGCCTCGTTGATCCGCCTGGAACCAAGCGAGCCCGCGAAGACGCCGATGACGGTGCGATCGGCGGGCAGGCCCAGAGCGGCCCGGGCCGCGGCCGGGTCGGGATGCTCGGCCATCTCCCTGATCTCAGGTCTCAGCGGGTTACCGGTGACCACCGAACGAGGGAGATCGGTACCGGCGAAGGACACCGCCGCAGCCCGGGCCACCCGTCGTAGCAGCCGGTTGACCGCACCCGCCTTCTTGTTCTGCTCCAACAACACGATCGGAATCCGCAAGAGCACAGCCCCCAACCCACAGGCGAAGGAGGCGTAGCCCCCCAACACCACCACGACCGACGGCCGATGACGGCGAACCAGGGCGAATCCCTTGAACATGGCTCGTATCAGGTCGACGACGGCCACCACGTTGGCCGGGGTGAGCCGACGCTGGATCCCGCGCCCCGGCAACAGGTCGACCGCGAACCCGGCCTGGGGGACCATGATCCCCTCTGGGCCGCGGGCGGAGCCCACGAAGTGGATCGAAGCCGGGTCACGGCCACCGGTCACCAGCGCTCGGGCCAAGGCCAAACCGGGCAGGAGGTGGCCTGCCGTTCCTCCTCCGGCCACGACAGCCCACGTAGCCACATCGCCGCCGCCTGCGGATCGACCCGACGGGGAAGGCGCCGGTCGCTCCGAGTCGCCGTGTGCCGCTACCGGCTCGTCCCGCTCCGACATCAGTGGGTGACCCCGGTCTTGGTCCGGGCTCGCTCTCGACCGACGCCACCGCCGCCTTGGCGGGTTCGGCCGCGACGGCCAGCCGAGTTGACACCGTCGGCGGGCCGCGACGCCGGATGGCGGGCGATGTTCATGAGCATCCCCACCGCGGTGAGCGTCACCAGCATGGACGAACCGCCGTAGGAGATGAACGGCAACGGAACACCGGTGATGGGCACCACCCCCACCACCGCGGCCATGTTCAAGAAGGCCTGGACCGAAATCCACGTGGTGATTCCCACCGCCACCAGCATCGAGAACCGGTCGGCGGCCTGCGACGCGATGTAGGCGCCGAGGGCAGCAAAGGCCACGAACAAGAACACCACCGTCATCGCTCCCAGCATGCCGAACTCCTCGCCGATCACCGCGAAGATGAAGTCGGTCCAGGCAAATGGCAAGAATCCCCACTTCACAGTGGAACGACCCAGGCCGCGACCCAACAGTCCACCGTTGGCCATGGCGACCAGCGACTGAACATTCTGGAGACCGTCTCCATAGGGATCGCTCATGGGGTTGAGGAAAGCCATGTACCGCTTACGGCGAAATGGTTCGATGGCCACGAACAGGCCTGCGCACAGCGCGAAAACTCCCGCGGTGGCGGCCAACGGGCGAGACGGTGTGCCCGCCGCCCACAGCACCGCCAAGGTGGTGAGGCCGATGATGATCGTGGTGCCCAGGTTGGGCTGGGCCATGATCAGCGCACCGATGAGCACCAAGTAGGTGAGGACAGGTGCCAGCCCCCACCGCCAATCGTCGATGCGGTGCTCGCGACGGGCCAGCAGGTCGGCCACGAACAGCAACAACGCGAACTTGACGAACTCCGAAGGCTGAACCTGTACGGGTCCCACCGCCAACCACCGGGTGGCACCGTTGTTGGTGACACCCACCCCGGGAACCACCACCGCCACCAGCGTGGCGACGGAGATGCCCAGCAACAACCGAGCTCTCCGACGCCAGAAGTCCAACGACACCGACATGGCAACCAGCAGACCGATGGTGCCTAGGAAGGTCCAGACGATCTGCTGTTGGAAGTAGGTCCAGGGGATGCCGTCCTCGCGCACCGACACCACCGCCGACGCCGACATCACCATGACCAGCCCGATCATGTTGAGCACCGTGACCAGCGCGGCCAACACCCAAGAGGTGCCGGTGGCGGTTCCGGGCATGCTCCAACGAGAGGCGACCCGACGGGTTGGGTGGCCCCGAAGCGAGGGATGGGCGATCGATGTCATGGCTGGACCCTCACGGCGCGGCGGGGACGGTGGGCACTGCGGTGTTGACGACGGGAATGGTGGCGAAATCGGCGTAGAACATGCCGAGCGCCAGAGCGGTGGCCAGGCCAGCCACGATCCAGAAGCGAACGATGACGGTGGTCTCGGGCCAACCGCTCAGCTCGTAGTGATGGTGGATCGGAGCCATGCGGAAGATCCGCCGTCCTCCGAATCCCCGGAATGAGATCACTTGGAGGATGACCGAGATCGTCTCGATGGCGAACAACGCCCCCACCACCGGCAACAGCAGCGCGGTGTTGAGCGTCAGAGCCAGGCCGGCCATTCCCGCCCCGATGGCCAGCGACCCCGTGTCACCCATGAATATCCGGGCCGGGAACGCGTTCCACCACAAGAACCCGGTGCATCCGCCCAACATCGCCGCCGCGACCACGGCCAGGTCCAGGGCATGTTCCACCTGGTAGATCTCGGGGTTGCGGAACGCCCAGAACCCGATGATCGTGAACGCCGCGAAAGAAAAGATCGAAGACCCGGCGGCCAGCCCGTCCAAGCCGTCGGTGAGGTTGACGGCGTTGGTGCTGGCCATGATGAGCAGCACGGCCCACACCACCCAGCCAACGCGACCGAAATCGATGTTGAGCCAGTTCGAGTTCACGAACGAGTCGTGGCGGGTGAACGACAAGGAGGTGTGGACGCTGGTGAACGCCACGGTCAACGCCCCGAAACCGACGGCCACGCTGAGCAGCCCTAGGACCTTCATCCGCTTGTTCAGACCGAGGTTTCGGGCAGTGCGGATCTTGATCCAGTCATCGAGGAAGCCGACGATTCCAGCCCCGACCACCAGGGCCAGCACCAACATGCCCGTTCGGGTGAACACCACCCGGCTACGGAGGTGCGCGACCGTGTAACCCACGACGGCCCCCACCACGATGGCTATGCCTCCCATGGTCGGCGTACCTGCCTTGGTGTGGTGCCCTTCGGGGCCTTCCTCACGGATCGGTTGGCCGATGCCGTGCTGGCGGAGCCACTCGATGAGGTAGCGGGTGCCGACCAGGGACACAGCCAGGCTGAGACCTCCGGCCATGAGCAGCGCGATCACCAGGCCCCCTCGGATCGACGGGACCGAAGTGCCGACGACAACACCTCACGGTCCACGAACGGCGTCACCACGTCACCGATGGTCTGGGTGGTCTCGTGGCCCTTACCGGCGATCAACACCACGTCCCCCGGTCGGGCGCGGTCCACGGCCAGCCCGATCGCCGTGGCCCGGTCGGGTTCCACGGTCACGTCGGGATGGTCGGCCAATCCGGTCTTCACGGCTGCCATGATCGCAGCCGGGTCCTCGTGTCGGGGGTTATCGGTGGTGAGGACCACAACATCGGCGAGACGGGCCACCACCTCTCCCATCTCGGGACGCTTGGTGGGGTCACGGTCTCCCCCCGCTCCGAACACCACTACCACCCGGCCTTCGCCAGCCAGCTCCCGGGCCGCCACCAGCAGGTTGTCCAGGCCATCGGGGGTGTGGGCGAAGTCGACGGCAGCCAGAAAAGGCTGGCCCTCGTCGACCATCTCGAACCTGCCGGCGATGGGACCGAGGTCGGCCAAGCCTTGGGCGATGACCGAATGGGGCACACCGAGCAGATCGGCGACGGTGGCTGCGGCCAAGGCGTTGAGGACGTTGAACCGCCCCGGCATTGCGATGCTCACCGACTCCCCCCGCCAGACGAACCGTGAACCCGATGCCGCGATCTTCAGGTCGGCGGCGTCCTCGATCGAGTACCCGATGCTGGGGATCTGGGCCGCGTCCAGCAGAAGCCGGCCGTGGGGGTCGTCGGTGCACAGCACCGCCTGGTCGCACAGCTCAGGGGTGAACAGCGCGGCCTTGGCCTGGAAGTAGGCGGCCATGTCGTGGTGGTGGTCGAGGTGGTCTCGACTCAGGTTGGTGAAGACACCGACGCGAAAGCGCGTTCCGTCCACGCGGTGCAGATCCAGGGCGTGCGAGGAGACCTCCATGGCCACCG
>WBZL01002317.1_pt1 | contig 18680 bp, 11 predicted proteins | sample 5204291 | NCBI WGS metagenome assembly WBZL01 (sample SAMN12344345, study PRJNA552823) | activated sludge metagenome | biome: Activated sludge suspended growth; feature: Nitrification reactor; material: Wastewater; isolation source: activated sludge from nitrification reactor of wastewater...
CCGAGCTGCTGCGCCGCGGCCATCGAGGTGTCGCAATCCTCGACGGCGAAGTAGATCATCCAGACATTCGGCGCCTCGGGTGGGACGTTTGGTGGCATCACCATGGCGCCGGCATTGCTCTTGTCCTCGCTCTGTTTGGCTGGCACGTTCGCCACCCAGTAGTCCGGGCTGGGACCCTCGGTCCACTCCCAGCCGAACACCTGCTCGTAGAACGGCAATACCGCCTTGGCTGCGCGCGACTGCAACTCGTTCCACGTCAGCGTGCCCGGCTTGTTGAAGACATCGGCGCCCTGGTGCTGGTTGGGCTCCCAGATCCCCACCATCGCTCCCGACGGGTCGGCGACCATCGCCATCCGGCCCTGCTCCATCACGTCCATCGCGGGCATCGAGACCGTGCCGCCGGCCTCCGCGACCTTCGCGAGGGTGGCATCGGCGTCCTCGACGATGACGTAGGAGTTCCAGAACGCGCCGACCTCGTCCGGCACCCCGGGCATCATCGGGCTCATACCGCACACGAGCTCGCCATCCTTGAAGAACTGCGTGTACGGCGGACCCATCGGGGTGGGCTGATCCACGTGGGTCCACCCGAACAGCCCCTCGTAGAACTCGGCGGCCTTGGCGGTGTCCCTGGTCATCAGATCGACCCAGCCGAACAGACCGTTGGGGTAGCGCATGTCTTCTCCTCTCGACGTCTCACAACGTATCGCCGGGGTCCGACACAAGTCAGCGGTTCGTCCAGCATCGATGCAGACCAACCAAGGGGCGCGAGCGCCCGCCGCGGTCTAGGTTTGATCACACCGAGAGGAGATTCACATGGCAGTGATGGCGATCGATCAGGGGACGACGTCCAGCCGCGCGATCATCTTCGACGAGAAGGGGACGCCGCTGGCGGTGGACCAGGTCGAGCATCAGCAGATCTTCCCGCAGGCCGGTTGGGTGGAGCACGATCCCGTCGAGATCGCCCGCAACGTCCGCGAGGTCATGGGCGGCGCGCTGGCACGCTCCAACCTCTCGTTGACCGACATCAAGGCAGTTGGGATCACCCAGCAGCGCGAGACCACTGTGGTCTGGAACCGTCACACGGGCATGCCGGTCTACAACGCGATCGTCTGGCAGGACACCCGCACGCAAGCCATCTGCGACGAACTGGCCCGGACGGTCGGCGAGGACCGTTTCCGGCAGACCACCGGCCTGCCACTGGCGACCTATTTCTGCGGGCCGAAGGTGCGCTGGATCCTGGACAACGTCGAAGGCGCTCGGGCGCAGGCCGAAGCCGGTGACCTGCTGATGGGCACGATCGACACCTGGTTGATCTGGAACGGCACCGGCGGCGAGGTGCACATCACCGATCCGACGAATGCCAGCCGGACGCTCATGATGGACCTCGACACCCTGCAGTGGGACCCGGAGTTGGTGTCCGCGATGGGCATCCCGATGTCGATGCTGCCGGAGATCCGCAGTTCGTCGGAGATCTACGGTGAGATCAAGTACCCGCGCTCGATGGCCGGCGTTCCGATCTCCGGCATCCTCGGTGACCAGCAGGCGGCGACGTTCGGCCAGGCCTGCTTGAGCCCGGGTGAGGCCAAGAACACCTACGGGACCGGCAACTTCCTGCTGCTCAACACAGGTACCGAGAAGGTGCTCAGTCAGAACGGCCTGTTGACCACCGTCTGCTACAAGATCGGCGATGCCGCCCCGGTGTATGCACTGGAAGGATCCATCGCAGTCACGGGCAGCCTCATTCAGTGGCTGCGTGACAACCTCGGACTCATCACGAACGCCGCCGAGATCGAGGAACTCGCGCGCGGCGTCGAGGACAACGGTGACTGCTACTTCGTGCCGGCGTTCAGCGGCCTGTTCGCGCCGTATTGGCGTGGGGATGCGCGCGGTGCGATCGTCGGGCTCACCCGCTTCATCAACAAGGGCCACATCGCCCGGGCAGCGCTGGAGGCCGCCGCGTTCCAGTCCCGGGAAGTGATCGAGGCCATGCAAGCCGACAGCGGTGTGGAGCTCACCTGCTTGAAGGTCGACGGCGGCATGGTGCTCAACGAGTTGCTCATGCAGTTCCAAGCCGACATCCTCGGTGTACCTGTGGTGCGCCCGCAGACGATCGAGACCACGGCATTGGGTGCGGCGTACGCGGCGGGCCTGGCGGTGGGCGTCTACTCCGGCGAGGACGAGATGCGGGCGAACTGGGTGGAAGGCAAGCGGTGGGAGCCGCAGATGGACGCCAAGGATCGGGACTGGTTGTTCCAGCGGTGGCGGCAAGCTGTCACGCGCACGTTCGACTGGGTGCCGGTCGGCGACAAGGGGATGGGCTGAGGCCTAGACCGGGTCGCTCACTCCGCTCATCACCGGCTCGCCGAGATCGAGGTCCGGGAACCATTCGTGCAGCGCGTCGCGCACGCGCACATCGAGATCGCCGAGCACCTCGGCGATCTCGGCGGCCGACGCGGTGTCGATCTGCGGCACGTCCCAGCGCTGCCCTTTCACCCGCGCGTCGCCGATGACGATGATGTGCTGTGCCCGGTCGAGCATCTCCGGGGTCACGGGTTTGGTCTCGTCGATCAGATGAACGCCGTGTGCGGCTAGCCCAGCCACGACGTCCGGCAGCACGCCATCGGCCGGTGCCAGGCCCGCCGATTCCACGAACAGCAGGCCCGGAGCGTAATGCCGGAACAGCGCGGCGGCGGCTTGCGAACGGCCCGCATTCTCCTGGCAGACGATAAGCACCTCCGGCCGCTGCTGGAGTGCGGCTTGCGCCGCTGGCATTTCGGCCTGCGCGCTCTTGAGCGCTGCCCGTCCGACGAGGACCGGCAGGAACGTCGTGACGGTCGACCGGGCGGCCATGTCGTCGTAGAGACGGTCCACGATTTCGGTCAGGCGCTCGCGCGGAATGACTCCCTGGGTGTGGTTGACCAGTCCATCGACCACATTGCGCAACTGAGTATCAACGGCGGCATCACGACTCATGATCACGATTGTGGCCCGGCCGGCTCCGGTCTTGCCCGCCAGGTGCCACGCGCCACGCCACGTACTCCTGATCGCGGCTCATGCCCACGCTTTCGTACAGCCGGGTAGCGCCGGTCTCATTCGTGGCGTCGCAGTGCAACGAGGTGCCGCGCAGGCCCTTGTCGTGATCCCGCCGGAAAGCATCGCGCAGCAAGTAGGTCGCGATGCCCCGGCCGCGGTACTCCCGCAAGACGCCGATGTTCTCCACGTAGCCCAAACCGTGCGCTGCGTACCGGTTGCTCGCGATGCAGACGCCGACGCACTGCGGCCCGTCGCACACCAGCCGCCAGCGGTCGAAGTCCGTGGTCTCGTTCACGCTGTCCTGCCGGAACAGCTCCAGGGGCAAAGGGTGGGAGTCGTAGTGGTCGCGGAAGGCGGCCGTGATGACGCCGTGCATCGCCTGCCAATCATCGTCGGTCATGCGGCGGGCGGTCAGGCCCTCGGGAGGCGAGCCGGGTTCCGGCGCGTCGTCGAAGTCCAGTCGCATCCGCAGGTATGACCTGTGCGACTCGTACCCGAGGTCCTGCAGGGTTTGTGCGACATCGTCGTCGTTGCCGAAACTCTCGCACTTGAGGTAGTCCCCGGGTCCGAAGGGCAGCGTGCTGGCGAAGGCCTGACCACCATCAAGCAGACAGCGCGCCACCTCCCCGCGGTTCGGCAGCTGCGGGCTGATGAACAGGTCGGTGTGCAGTCCGCGTCCGTGTTCCAGGCCGTCGAAGGCCAGCATGGTCGCCACGAGCTCGTCGCCGTCCCAAAGCCCCACGCAGTTACGCGAGCCCCGCAGTTCCGGCGACGTGAGCACACCCCGGATCTCGGTGTCATTGGTCTCTGTGCGGCCGAAATACTCGACCTCCATGTCGCGCACGAGCTTGGTGAGCGCTGCTGTGTCGGCAGTCGTCACCTGCGTCGTACGCAGACCTGCCGGAACCCCCGTGACAAACATCGGTAATGTCACCTGTCTAGGCAACCACGGTCATCCCCGGCTCTGCCAGCGGGTTCGAGGCTTGCTCCCGATCCGTGCGTAATGTGGCAGATAGCGGACAAATCCCGCAGGTGGACATACTGATCGGGTGCGCATCGTCCTGCTTGCCTGTGGCCTACTGCTGGCGGGGTGCGCCGGAGGCTCGCCGGCCACCCCGAGTGTCGCGCCGTGCGACCCCGGACCGCCAGGGACACGGCAGGTGACGCTCGGACAACGCAGCTTCCTGCTGCATGTACCGCGCGACGTGCGTAACCCGGCACCTGCCGTTGTAACGCTGCATGGCCGCGGTTCCAACGCCCAGGAGCAGTTGTTGCTCACCAACTTCGAGCAGTTGTCCGAGGAGGGCCGGTTCCTGGTGATCGCGCCGAACGCGATCGGTGGCCGCTGGGATCTGACCGGGCCCAAGGACTTCGCCTTCATCGATGCCGTGCTCGCCGCTGTGCCCTGCCTGGACCGCAGCCGGGTGTACGCATCGGGAATGTCGATGGGTTCGGCGATGACGTTCGCGTTGGCCTGCGCGCCACAGCGGCAGTTCGCGGCGTTCGGCGGCGTCGCGCTGACCGGCTACCGGCCGGTCTGCGACTCGGCTCCGCCCGCGCCCATCATCTACTTCCACGGCACGGCTGACCCGATCGTGCCGTTCCGGGGTGGTGTACCGCAGGGTGAAACCGTCACCGTGCAGCCTGTTCCCCGCGCGATGCGTCAGTGGGCCGCGCACAATCAGTGCACGCAGGACACAGTGGAACGGGACAAGGACGTCACGCAGCGGGAATGGACCGCGTGTGCGGACAACGCCGACGTCGACTACTACCGCGTGCGTGGCGGTGGCCACACCTGGCCCGGTGCTCAGCCGTTCATCGCCGATGCCATAGAACAGGCGCTGGGCAAGACTACGCAGACTGTCAATGCCAGCCGGTTGATGTGGCAGTTCTTCGAGGGCTACTCCTTGGACTAAGCCGGGGCACAGCGATCGCCTTTGACTCGCCCGCGCATTGTGCGCGTCCCCAGAACGGGGGACGCAGACACGAGGGCTGGTTCACGTGCCGCTTTGTACTGTCGGGGCACAGACTGCCGCGCTCTTCTAAAGCGGCACAGACTGGGGGCTGGGAGACGTGTCGATGGAGACCTCCGATCCGTGGGAATCCAGCAACCACGGCGCTTTCGCTGACGATGACTGGGGCACGGCGAGTTCGACGAGCGATGACTGGTCGGGGGATTTCGACACGTCCGACTTTGCAGGGCTGCGACCCACTCCCGTGGCGCCGTTGTGGATGGCGTTGGGAGCGGCCGCCCTGGGACTCGCGCTGGGAGCCGTCGCGCTGGTGACGACCGGATGGGCGACGTCCTTGATAGGAGGTTCGACAGCACTGTTGGCGGTCTTCGGCTGGCTCAGTGCGGGAATCCTGAGCGCCTTGGGCTTGGCCACCTACCAGTTCAAGGAGATCAAGCGGGGCTCATCGGCCTTCTATGAGCCGAACCCCATCGTGCCGAGCCTGCGAATCATCACGCTGGCGTTTGGAGCATTGGGCGTCATTTCCACGTCTTTCGTCTTCGCCACCTGGTTAGCGAGGCAGTAGTGCACCCCATCTCAGTCGTGCGATCAGTGATGCTGTGGGCTCTGCTGTGCTGCCTGTTCAGTGGAACGGCAACGGCGCACGCTGCCGGAACGGACAACGTCGGAGCCATGGTCCAGTCGTTCGGGAAGTGTGTGGGTGGTGAGGGCAGGGCCAGCGTCCTGATTCTCATGGACCAGTCACAATCACTGCGGGCAACAGATGCGCAGAATCTGCGCGCGTCAGCGGCCAAGGACTTCGCCGAGCAACTCAAGGAGTTCGCCCAGGACACGCAGACGGATGTTTCCCTGGCAGTGGCCGGTTTCGACGGCCGCTATCACGAAGGTCGCTGGATGGCACTGACCGATCCGAACATGGGGCAAGCGGGTGCCGAGATCGAATCGGTCGGACGCCAGTCGGATGGGCAAGGAACCGATTACGTCAGCGCCCTGCAGGGGGCCTCGAAACAGTTGGCGCAGGACGACAGCAAATGCCAGCTACTGGTGTTCTTCACCGACGGCAAGTACGACGTGGATGGTAGTTACGGCCAGCCGGGATACTCGGACAAGCCTGACTGGGCGGCGGTGATGCAGGACGGCCGGGAACTGCTCTGTAGCCAGCGGGGCGGACCGGTCACCACGATGCGCAAGCAACATGTCTACGTGGCCTCAGTCGGCCTCAGGGACCCTGCAGACCCGGCCGCGTTCGGACTGTTGCGGCAGGTGACCGATGGCAGCGATGGCTGCGGCACGCCCCCGTTGGACGATCACTGGGCCTTTCTCGAGGCAGCTGATGCCCGAACTTTGGTCTTCGAATTGGGGCGCGTTGCCAATGACAACGTTCGCGAGCAACGTACCGACAAGCATGGGACGAGCATCATTCGGTTCGGTCTCGACCCGATCATCACTACTGCCTCGGTACTGGCCGATGCCGGCGACCCGCGGCTTAAGGCGATTCTGGTCAACCCGAGCGGCAAGACGATCGCATCGAGTGAGCAGCCTGGCGAGTTTTCCACGAAGGCGCTGTCCGTCCGGGTCGCCGGCGTAGCGCCAGCCATCACTCGCTTCCGGGTCCGAGCCGACGATGGTGAGAATCTGGCCGGTACGTGGCAGGTGCGATTCCTGCCGAAGAAGCATGAGCGGGTTGCTGCTGGCAAGATCACCCGGACGAATGTACGCATTGACACGGACCTGACGCCTGACTGGACCGATCCCGTGGACACGATGTCCATGGGACAGACGACCACCATGAAGGCGCAGGTTGTCAGTCGACGGACAGGACAACCGGTAACAGCATCGGACATCCCAGGAGCGTTGCTGAGTCTGGAATACCGTGCCAGTTCCGGTACCAGCACCGACGTGGTGGCTCCCAAACCCTTGGCGGACTGGGCCGCGGGAGTGCCGGTCGAGTTGGCTGGCATGCAACCCGGCTCGGGCAGGCTGGTGTTCGTTGCGTCGATGAAGATGAGGGCCAAGCCCCAGACCCAGTTGCATGACCAGGTGCGCTCCTATCCCATCCGGGTGCTACCCCCAGCGCAGTATCCGCAGGTTTCGGACCAGCGATTGCTGCTGGGTGGCACCGAGGCTGTCGAGGGGGTGAAGTCCGCCTCGGCGGCGGTGAGCGTCACCGGACCTGGATGCGTCTGGCTTGACGCCTCAGCATCCGCCTTGGACGTCTACCCGCAAGGCATGTCCGACGGCGCTGTCACGCTTGCCGCGCCTACCCAGAGCCAGCAGGATTGCCTGCGCGTTGAGTCCGGACAGACGGCTGCGTTGGTCGTCTCAGCGACGCCGACGACGCCAGGCAATGGGGCCATGTTGGGTCATGTCGCGGTCATGACTGCCCCCCTGGACGACAGTGGAGCTCCGATTCCGGTCACGATTCCCTTTGAGGGTGAATGGGTGAAAGCGGTCAACCGAGGCGTGCAGTTCTGGGTGCTTGTTGGCGCCCTACTTCTCGGAGTGGGCATCCCGCTGGGCCTGCTGCTGGCGATCAGGGCAGCCACAGCGAAGGTCAGGATCGCCAGCCCGGAGACCGGCGATCTTGTCTACATCGCTAAGCGTCTGGGCATCCAACCGGACTCGATCGAACCCGCTGCCTTCGATCCCAAAGAGGTCAGGAGAGTGGGCGACGGCTCCGTGGAGACGGTGCGGGAGCTGATGGTGGAGGGTGTGGCGCTGCGTGCCAAGGTACTGGGCAATCCCTTCGCCGTAGCGAAGGTCATCGCAACGTCTGCGGAACTGGATCTGGTCAGCGACCTGTCGCAGGCGCGTGGCGGATCGGTGCAGTTGCCATTGGACTTGGAAGGGCACTGGGTCGGCTGGCTCGACGGTGACCAGGCGTGGGTCGTCTACTTCTTCTCGAACCACGACATCCGGTCGGACATGCATGACCTGGCAATGCGGCTCAACGATTCCCTCGCCGAGCACGTGGCCTTGTTTCAGCAACCTGACGAGACGATGGCCACGGTATCTGCCGGGGGCTCGGCCAGCACTTCCGGGGACGGTCAATGGGGCGACTGGGCGGGCACGGGTCAGTCAGCGCCAGCCGCGGGCGATTGGGACGACTGGGGTGGTCCCGGTGACGCGGCGAGCACCCAGCCGGGCAGCGGCACCACCGATGGCTGGGATGACTGGGGTTCGCCGAAGCCGTAGTCAGCTGTCCCCGTGATGTCGGGCCACGCTTTGCCAAGGATTTCGCCAACTCCCTGTCCTTGTGCGGGGGTACTTCCCTAGCTGATGTCCCACACCAGTGGCCTGCGTACAGTGGCCGGGATCCTCTTGGCTGGGTGACCTTGGACCCAGACTCGACCGTCACGCCACTCCACCTCGTAGTAAGCGCCGTATCGTCCACTTGCGTCCTTGAAGATCGACTGTTCTGCCCATGTGCGCCGGTTGATGTAGATCGAGGTGTAGCCGCTGCCGTCTGCATAGCCCTCGAGCCAGAAGTCAGGGCGGCCGTCCTTGTTGACGTCGATAGACCGGATGCGGGTGAACACAACGCGCTTCATCGTGATTAGTCGCTCGGACTGCCAGCGGTGCCCGTTCCAGGACCGCTGATAGACAGACCTACCCTTAGTCGCAAGCACCCACGGATCTTCGGCGGGCGTCCTAGTCGGCACCAACCTACTCCACACGCTGGACGTGTGACCGCGCTTGCTCTTCAGACTCGCTCGCGCGGACTTGTTGAACTGCCGCGCGAGCATCGCGGTGGTAATTGAAGGACTCGCAGACGGTTCGGCGACCGGGGCAGGGGTCGGTGGACGTTCGACTCCGCGCACCCACTTCACTGTGGCCACCCCGGCCGTCCCGATCTCGACGGCGGCCTTCCCCAAGGAGTTACCTGAGGACCGGTTCTTCATCTCGCATTCGATGATCTGCCCACGTGTGATCAAAGCGTTGGGACAGACGGTGGTGATCGGTGCCGTATAGCCCTCTGAGTCGAGGTAGCTCGAGACGACCTGGGAACTTCGCTTGCCGCTCACGTACTGCAGGCCGAGCGCCTGCCAGGCAGCAATGCCGGCCACGAGGACAACCGCAAAGGTGGCGATGACAAGGACTCTCCAGCGGGACTTGCGGATGGGTTGTGCAGTACGGGTCGCCCATGGGGCATCAGGCCCGGTCAGCTGCGCGGGTTCGACGGACCTCGCGGGAACCGGGATCTCGACTGGCGCAGCTGCCACGGAGGCAACCGGTTCGGGTTCTCGAGTCCCTCGCTGGGCTCCGCAAACCGGGCAGATCTCCGCCTGATCAGGCAAGATCGCGGAGCAGCGTGAACATCGCAAGCCGGTTCCTTCCTAAGGCAGTTCGCTCAAGACCGTATTCGCATGAGAGCGGTCGGCGCGCCGGGTCGGCGTCCCCTCAATGGGGGACTCGCAGGGGCTGTGGAGCGACTGCGCCTGCGGTTAGGTTCGGGGCAGATCTGGTGGCTGCCCTATGTGGCGTGCGCCGCTCGACCTTCGTCGGTCTTGTGAGGGGTGGAAATGGCGTATCAGCCGATGCTGGTGATCGGATGCGGTGGTTCAGGTGGGGCGACCATCCAGTACATGATGGACAACCTGCGCACCGAACTGTCACGGAAACTGGCCAAGGAGGGTCATCCGTCCATCGATCGGTTGCCCGGGGCCTGGCAGTTCGTCCATCTCGACGTCCCCTACTCAGCGGACGACTCCGAACCCAATCGGCCTCCCGGCGTCCATGAACAAGGTGGCATGTACGTGTCCTTGGCTCAGCCGGGACTCACCTGGAAGATCGTGGCCGATCAGGTCTGGAACAAGACCCGCCACACCCGTCCCGATCTGACATCGGGCTGGCTTCGGCTGCCGGACAAGAGCGATCCGCCGCTGTCCCAAGGGGCGGGTCAGGAGCGAGCGGTCGGGCGCGGCGTGGCGCTCAACTCGGCCAAGACGATCTACGAAGCGCTGAAGACTGCCCGGTCGAAGATGTACGCGGAGCATGGCAGGAACGAACTCACAGATCTGGCGCAGCGTCTGGGTGAGTCCGTCAGCCCGGCCGCCCTGGTGCTCATCGTTTCCTCGATGGCAGGTGGTACTGGGGCGTCCATGGTGCTGGACGTTCCCCGCATCCTGGCGTCCATCGACGGGCAGCTCGGAGCCAGCACCGCCATGTTCCTGTACACCTCGGAAGTCTTCGAGGGCATTCCACCGCAGGCTAGGCGAGGCGTGGAGGCCAACGGTCTGGCGATGATGGGTGAGTTGCTCGCGACCTCCATGGGAGCCTCTGAAGCGGACTCCGAACTGCTGGGAATGCTCGGCATCAACCCCCCCAACACCCCGACGATGTACCGGCGCATCTTTCCCATCGGGTCCAAACACGGCCTGCAAGGCGCGACCTTCGGCGATGGGAAACTCGAATCCATCTACCGGGCAGTGGGCGTCGCCCTTGCGGGTTTGACCGCCTCGGCATCGGCGGTGGACGCGTTCCGCACTCGTGATCTGGGCAACCCGTCCCCGACCCCGCTGGATGAGCGGTGGATGGGGGAAGGCGGTTCCGCCGGCGGTGATCCCCTGCTCTGGGGCACATTCGGGTACGCCAGGTTGTCCCTGGGCAGGGATCGTTACGGCGAATACGTTGCGCAGCGGCTGTCACGGGTTGCCGTTGACCGGTTGATCGCAGGCCATAGGGACGATCGTGGCCAGACGTCAGCGGAGATGGACCTGACCGAGGCAACTGACGAGGCTGCCCGTCGCCTGATCTCGAACCTCGGACTTTCACCCGAGACCACGGATGCGATCGCACTGATCTCGAGGCAGAGTGTCGGCGGTGGGGAGGGTACCCGCCAGGAACTCATTCGCTCGATGCGCGAGGTCGCCGGAAGGCAGATCTTCACCGACGGCCAGTTCAGCGGAACTCTGGCAGGCAAGGCATTCATCCGGACGCTGCGGCAATCCATGGCTCGCAGCAAGCCCAGCATCGATGCCGAACTGTCGAAGGTCGCCTACGCCGCGGTGTTCCGCTGGCACGCGGAGTTCACCCGGGACTTCCTGGCTGAGGTGGAAGGGATCGCAACGCGCTACGGACTGCCGGTGGCCAGGCAGGTCGTCCTCGGCATGGTGACGCAGTGTGCATCGTGGCGTCAGCAGCTGTCGGCGAGCGCCAGTTCGTCACGGCTGCTGCCCTTCACTCCCGACATCCCGGACCAGGTCGCGGCGGACTTCGACCAGGTCGCGGCCGTCAGCCAGGGCCATCCCCTGCAAGAGCGCATCATGACGTCGATTGCCAAGCGACTGGCCGGCAGCGCCGAGGGCGAGATGGCGCGCCTGATCGGAATGGTGCTCGAGGACTTCGGGCCGTCATTCGCCCATCCACTGGCCGACGCCCTCGCACTGCAATTACGGGAATTGGAACAGGCCAAGGGCAAGGAACCACGAGACTCCGGGCAGTCCGACCTGAAGTCCTCGCTCTACGCCGATTGGCCCCGCCCCCACGAGCGAGTGCCCCAGCGCTTCCAAGGCGCCCACAACGAAGTGGTTCTGCTCAAGGCAGACGCGTTCCCCAGCACGTTCGACGGGCACGTAGCTGCCACGATGCACGCCCGCCCGTCGAGGCCATCGCCCAGTGAAGCCGTGGACCTGATGGTCACTGAGATCCTGCGAGATCGTTGGCTGGGCCACAATGACGAATCGGCGCAGGCGCGCGTGATCCTGCAAACCGTCGCTTGGGTCCCGAATGGGCTCAGTTTCGATCCGGAGAACGCCTCTGTCTTCCGCTCGAAGTCGGCAGCCCGCTTCTCGTGCGCGTGCTCCACCGAGGACATCATCGAGCGTGCCCGCGACTGGGTGTTCAGGGCGGACGGCGATTTCGGGGAGTACCTGTCCGTCGGGCTTGCGGAGTACCTCGATGCAGGCAGTCAGGAATTCGACGAGCGGCTGCGAGGCCTGCTCAATGGTTTCGAATCCGCTCTTGCACAGGCGCTGCCGCTGGTTGCTATCAACCCCATGGCGGCGGAGAAGTTGCACCGGGACGCTAGCGAACTAGTGCAGGTGAACTTCAAGTTCTCAGCGATCCCATTCGCCGAGTCCAACGTCGTCAGGCAAGCACTAGGGGACCACCTCCGACTGCGGCCGAACACCTCAGCGGTGACGACGTCGGCTTTCGAGAATGCTCAGAACGAGTCCCGAACGACGGACTTCATCGATGTCTTCTCGGCGTACCCGCCGATGTCACCGCTGGCCTTCTCCTCGCTGCTCCAGCCCCTGAACTCGGCCTGGCTGAAGGCAAGTTCCGACGGGGCCATCAAGGCATTCTGGAACAACCGGAGAGCGCGTTCACTTCCGCAATGCGTCGCAATGTCGCCGGGGGAACGCAGGGCGTTCCTGGCGGGCTACGTGGTGTCGAAGATCACGGGCCGCATCCGGGGTAGCTACCGCACCCAGCCACATACGAAGTCCGAGCCGATCGAGGTGTTTGAGGAGGACTCGGAGAGCTGGTTCGCCTTCCCGAACCCATTGCTGTCGCCGTTCCAGGATGCAGCCAAGCAGGGCCTTGACGAACCCGCGGCCCTTCTCGAAGGCCACCTCCTGGCGTTGGCGGCGTGCGGCCACGACGAGGATTTCAAGCTGTTGAACGCCTTTGTGACTCTGCGGCACACCTTCGGCGAGGTCATCGGTGACGGCCGTGACTTCCTGACCGCGAACGGGGAGTTCTTCCTTCGGCAGTGGCTGGTGGACGGAGTACGTCCCCCCGGGGCTCCGCCAGCAGGCTGGGACAAAGGCCTCGACGGGCAGTCAGTTGACCTGACGTCAGTCGAAGGGAGGCAACAGGCTGCCGTCGCCTTCCTGAGCAAGAACCGGGACGACTACAGCGAGTATTTCAAAGTGGGCGATGTTCGGGCCAATCCGCACTTCCACCAATTCGACCGGTACCCGCTGCTGGCGGGGATTGCGGAGGACTTTGTTTGGGCCGTTGAAGAGGTGCTGAAGCTGGTGGAGGCGATCACCACGGACGCGACCACGACCGACGGCCCCATGGCGATGTAATGGGCACCTTCAACCTGTTGGTCTTCGACCCTGAGCAGGCGGTGGCGCGTTCTGTGGTGAACATCCTCGAGGACTGGCACGCGAGCGCTTGGCTCTCGGACTACGGTCTGGTCTCGCTGGCCGAGATCACGGCGCATGGTGCCAATCTCGCCGACCTGGCGGTGCGGCTGCCGGCGAGCGCGGCAGAGGGTCCTCGCTGGGTGCGGCTGCTGGACATCAGAGATGGCCGAGAGGTCCGTCTGATCGCCATCGACATCATCGGGTGCGGGGAGGACTGGCGTGCCCGGCGGGACGTGCTCCAGGCGGGATGTGGCACTCTCGGGGCCAGCCTGGAACTCGTGGCCCGTGTGGACGTCATGGTGCCGAGCCATGGGTCGCAGTGGGACCCTGATTTGGGGCCCTGGCCCGGCTGGGACACCTCGATCTGTGCTCCGGAGCAATCGCCGTCCGTGGAGTCCGCTGGCCTTCCGGTGTTCTATGACGCCTCCAGTCCCGAGAGTCTCATGAATTTCGCTGCGCACGTCGCGGCCTACACGGCGACTGTTGCCGGCCTTTGGGCGGGCTCGCGACCTTCCTTCTTCGACCACACAGACGCCACGGACGAGTTCCGGCTCGGCAGAGTCCAGCACCGCCGGGTGAGCGCCACCGAGATTGCTGATCGCATCCGAGCCGGGGTGCTCAACGCCGAGCAACTGCATTCTCAAGCGGCCCAGTCCGCCCTGAGCAACAGCGATGTGAGGTCGCGCGCCCGGGAACTGCAAGTGCAGCTCGTGCCCCAGCCGCCGCGCAAAGGCCGGGCGGCCGCGCAGCGCGTGGGGGCCTGGGCTGCACTGGTCATGTACGTCAAGTTCCTGGCGGCCGCGCTCATTCGCTCGCCTCGCGAGGTCGCAGCGGGACTGTCGTACAGCGCGAAGTCGCGGATGGCCAATGCGGTGCAGGGCATGGTATTCGGACAGGACTCCGCCAAGACGGTGACGGTCGCAGGAGTTGCTGCCGACAATCGGACCGACGAACTCGAGAGTCTGCAGAACCAGCTCACGAACCTCGACTCCCGGCTTCGTGACCTGCCGGGTGTCAGGATCCCCGAAACTGGTTCGGGTGCCAGCCAAGGGGCTTTCTGGCAGGCGTGCCTGGACGGCGCGTTCGCACTGGTTTCCGGCGCGCAGCAGGGCTCCGTGCGCCCCGTCATTCAGGAGAGCAAGGCCCGCTACTTCCGCATTGACGACGTGGCGCCGAATGTGGGGCGGTGGCGTCCCCGTGGGCAGTTGCTCGTAGGAGTTCCGGTCGAAGGAGTCGCTTTGCACGACACCCGTGCCGTGCACGGTGCGCTGCAGGCGATGAGTCAGTCGAGTGCCTCGGGCGGATCCTGGCAAACGAGTACCGATGAGCAGCAGGCCGAGTTGAGTGAGGCCTACGGACCCTGGGAACGGTCCTACATGGGGCAGGTGGGCATATCCATCGCCTCGCAGTTGGCCAAACACGAGCGCCGCGTGACTGAGCTCGTCAGGGAACTGCAGCGCCCGCAGGAGGCGGACAACGCAGAAGCCGAGACCCTCGTGCACTCGCTGCGCACGTTTGGTCGCGCGTCGTTGTTCGGTGGCATCGGCTGCCTGGGCGTCATCTGGCTGCTGAAGGGGATCGGCGTGCTGGCCGGCCTCGCAATCATGTTGACAGGGTTGGTGCTGGTGGGATGGCTGATCGCCCTCATGACGAAGTACGTGAAGACGAAGCAGGCTCTCCTGAAACTGCAGAACCGCAGGGACGACGCCGCGAATGCCGAGGAACAGGCACTGGCCGAGTTGCCCGTCGCGGTGGAGAACGCCCGGCGTCTGGCCAAGCTCTACGCGCAGTACCGAATCTGGGCTCCAGCACTCAGCGCATTTCTCGCGCAGCCCTTCGGCCGAAGTGAAGATGCCGGGGAGACGTTCTCCGGTATGGCGGGAGCCGTGCCCAAAACGGTGAGTTGCGGGGTCTATCGAGCCGTCGATGAGGATGCCGCTCGCCGATGCGTCGCCGAGATTGCCGAGGGACTGCGACCCGAAGTACGCGGACTTTGGAGGCAGCTGGTCACGACGACTTACGCCGAACTTGTTGGACAGACGCCCCATCTGCGGTCGGTGGGTCCGGATGATGTTCTTCAGCAGGTGGATACCCAGTCGGACTCGTTCCTGGCTGGGTTTCGGAAGGTGATGCTCGCGCCGGACGCGGATGCACCGGCTGTGCGCCCGTCCATCGCGGCGCAGATCGATCGCCAGCAGATGCAGCGCATCACTTCAACGATCGACCGGCATCGGCTGGCGGAACTGCGCCGGGCATTCGCCGTCGAGCAGGTCGGCGCGGGAGGTAAGCCGTCCACGCAGCGCCTGACCGACCAGGTCAGTCCGGCGCTGTTCAACGTGGACTTCTTCTCCGCTGCGGGAATCCAGTCGGAGATGCGACGAGCCGACGAGGTGATCGTGTCGAGTTCGGAGATCGTCACGAACCTCCCGACCAGACATTGGCTGGACGAGATCGACTCCGCAGTTGTCTACTCGCCAAGTACCAATGCGGCTGCATTCGAGCTGCGGACGGCGGTCGCGCAGGCGGAGGAAACCGTGGATCATGCCCCGCAGATCTCGATTCAGGGCATGTGACATGCGTTCCCTGACCTTCTACCTTCTTATCCACACGCTGGCGTGGGGAGCGGTCGGTGCGGTGATCGCACAGTGGGCGAGAGTGCCGCGCTGGTTGGGCGCAGCGGTCTCGATCGTCGTGCCGGTCCTGGGAGCCGCGGGACTGGCGGGCATGCGGGTGCTTGCCGACCAGCCGCTGCCGTTGCGGGCTACCCCGGCGTGGCGCCGCTTGGGGTGGGCCGCAATTGGGGGAGGCGTCCTGGTTGGCCTCGCGGCCTGGCTTCCCTGGGCGGCCGGCGAGGTCGAGGGATCAGCCGAGGAACTGGAGGTTGTCGAAGCCGGATTCGATCTGGCGTCCGTCGCGCAGCTGCCGATTCTGGGTACCCTGCTCGGGCTGGCGCTCGTTGCCTGCGGCGTGGTGGTCGTGCGGTCGGGGATTGCGGCTGCAGTGGGCACCGCAGCGATGGTGGCGTGGATTCCGGCGGCCATCGCTGGGGGGTTGATCCTCTCTGAGAGTGTCGTTGATGACCTCGGTGACAAGGCCGACCGGGTGGCGAACGCTGCTTCCTTCATGGGCGCGGCGCATGCCCAGGTCTCGACCGAGTACAGCATCGGCTCCGGCCCCTACCTGTGCCTGCTGGGCAGCCTGGTGGTTCTGCTGTGGGCTTTCGTCTGGGCGCTGCGGGCCGGGATGCAGCCCCTGGGTGCGGGTTCCGATGGTGCACGAGTTCCGACTGCATGGGAACCCAGCCGCAGCGCTGCTGCCCCAATAGAGTCCACAGATCAAGCCGAATGGGAGTGGTGAGGAATGGCTGACGATGATCCGCTGGCCAATCTGCGCAAACCGACGGAGGAGGCTCGGGTCGATCTCGAGCACATGCCTGATGCCGAATCTGGTCCATCCGAGGACGCCCCGGGCTTCGTGGTCGCGGGAACCAACCCGGTGGACCTCGATGGCGTGGCCGTGGACCTCTTTGAGCTTCCGGCTTTCGACTGGGGAGTGACTCCCTGGCCGAACCAGGCGCTACGCGTGCGGGCGGTTGTCGACGCGGCGGGTGAGGTTGTTGCCAACCTGGCCTGGGAGGCGCCTGAGACGGACTCGCCTGACGTCTGCGTCTACCGCGTGCTCTTCCGTGACGGCGATCGACCTGACGACGAGTGCACCGATGTGCAGGGAACTCTCACTCTGACCTGCGGACTCGGTGCCGAGGATGCTGCTGCGGTGAATCCGCCCGAGTCCGCCGTCCGCTTCTACGAGGTCTGGTGTTACCGGGGAGTGAGTACGCAGGCGGCACTGAAGTCGTCCCCGTACCCGCTGGCCGCAGCGGCTTTGGTCTGGCCTCCTTCCGGTGTGGATCTCAGTTTCGACCACGGACAGATCGTCGCTGCGTGGCGGGACGTGCCGGATGCGAGCCAGCAGTTCAGGTGGGCCAAGCAGAGCACCCAGACCGCTCGCGGGTACATCCCCACACCTGATGAATGCGAGACGGCGCCGGGCGGGGGGTTCGTCGACTGGGACGTGCAGCCGGGTCAGAAGTACGTCTACACGATCTATGCCGGAGGCGAGATCGATGGGCACCTGGAATGGTCCGTGCCCGTGCGACGCCAGGCGAAGGCTCCGGCGGCGTTGCGTCCGGTCGGCGACTTGCGCGTCATCAGGCAAGAGGGTCGCTACGCGGTGGACTTGTGCTGGACTCGGATCCCCGGCGTGGATGTCCGGATCTACCGGTCGCAGGCCCGCCCGACAGTCGGTAGTCACGAAGTGGGAGTGATCCCAGCGGCAGATCTCGCGTCAGAGACCGAGCTGCGGGAGCAGGATTGCCTCAAGCGCCGCCCCTCGTACGAGGGCGATGTCGGATGGATACGGGATGTGGCCATTCCCGAGGACTGCGCCCAGCTCTTCTTCACCCCGGTGACCGTCTTCGAGGACAAGTGCGCACCCGGTGTTCCCAGGGAAATCTTGAACTTGCGACCGCCCGTCGAACCGTACGTGGAGGATCGGGTCGAGCGCATTCTGGTCATCTTCGAGTGGCCGCAGGGAGCGTCCGATGTGTGCCTATACGTCAGCGCGCCCGGTCAGACGATCGACCCCGCCACGTACCCCCAACTCGACCGGATCAGCCATGAGGACCACAGGACGTTCGGTGGGTTCCGGGTAGAGCGCGAGAAGTTCAAGGCCGGGACCTGCGAGTTGCACCTCGCCGCGTGCAAGTTCGGCAAGGAAGCACGATTCTCCGAGCCGGTAAGCGTCCAACACTCCTTCCCAACGATGCTGCGATACCGCATCGAGACGTCTGCGGGAATCCGACGGACGAAGCGCACCTTGACGATCGAGGCCCAAGAGGACATCCGCGAAGCGGACCTCATGCTGGCCTGGCACCCCACGTTGCTTCCCCTTACCCCAGCAGACCGAGAGCAGGTCCTGCGCAAATGGCGCCTGGAGTTGCGTCGCGGCCAACCCGAGAGTGTTCAGCTGGAGGACTTCCCAGGGCCCGGTTTCGTGAGACTTCTGGCCCGGCCGGGCAAACCGATTGCTGTGATCGACCCCCCCGTGGGGCAGTTGCTGATCCCGAAACGGGAGGACCGATGAGACTCAACCATGTGACCATCTCGTGCGGAGCGGTGGTCGGCCGCGCGCTCTACACCTCGCAGGGTGCCGATGGGTGGCGAATCACGTCGAAGGTCGGTGACATGCCGAACCAGGTCGCTGAGGATTGGACCCGCTTCTGCGAGCGCCTCAAGAGTGCCGACGGACCGGTCGCCTCTCGATCCGATCAGCGTGAGCGACGGTTGCTGTGGGTCGGAGAGCCAGGCGACCGGTGGCGGTATCTCATCCACTCTGTCGCGGCCGGCGTGGATGCGTCGAACCGTCCGGACAACACGTTCAGCGACTGCCTCATCGTCGAACGGGCAGCCGTTGCGGCGACCGTCAGCCCCGGTCAACTCTGGGCTTCGGACTCCTGGCTCACTCCGTTCGGTCCGCAGGCGGTCGGGGCGGCTTCGCTGCTCGGCGACCGGACCAC
>WBZL01002319.1_pt1 | contig 18667 bp, 15 predicted proteins | sample 5204291 | NCBI WGS metagenome assembly WBZL01 (sample SAMN12344345, study PRJNA552823) | activated sludge metagenome | biome: Activated sludge suspended growth; feature: Nitrification reactor; material: Wastewater; isolation source: activated sludge from nitrification reactor of wastewater...
GCTCCCACACCGTGGTGTCGAAGGGCTGGCCGACGCCGGCCACGATGGCGGCCTTGAACTCGCCTGCCGTCGCGAAGCGCTGGTTGGGGTCCTTGGCCAGCGCCCGCGCCACGATGGCGTCGTAGACGCGCGGGCGCTGCACGCCCTCCACCGTGGACGGCGGCTGCGGCGCCTCGTGCACGGCCTTGTAGAGCAGCTGCTCCTGCGTGCCCTGGAAGGGCGGCCGGCCGGTCAGCAGCAGGTACAGCAGCACGCCCGAGCTGTAGATGTCGACCCGGCGGTCCATCGGGGTGCCCAGGAACTGCTCGGGCGCCATGTAGGTGGGCGTGCCGATCATCACGTTGGCCTGGGTCAGGCCGGCATCCTCGATGCGCGCGATGCCGAAGTCGGCCACCTTGAGCTTGCCGTTGCGCGCCATGATGATGTTGGCGGGCTTGATGTCACGGTGCCACACGCCCTGCTCGTGGGCGTGGTCGAGTGCGTCGAGCACCTGGGACATCACGCCGGGGATGTCCTCGTCGGTGAAGCGCACCTTGTTGGACAGGTAGTGCGCCAGCGTCAGGCCCTCGACGTACTCCATCGCGATGTAGGCGACGTTGTCGTCCTCGCCGAACTCGTAGACCGCGACGATCCCCGGGTGGGTGAGCCGGCCGGCGGCGACGGCTTCGTTGCGGAAGCGCGCGGCGGTGGACGCCCCCCCTTCGCTGCCGTTGTCGAGGCTGCGCCGGATGGTCTTGAGCGCCACCACGCGCTTGATGTCCGGGTCGAAGCCCTTGTAGACGACACCCATGGCGCCCTCACCGAGCACCTCGGTGATGCGGTACTTGCCCAGGCGGGCCGGGTGGCTCACGCCACGGCCTCCGGGCAGGCCCGGCCAGGCGCCGGCCCCACGGAAGGGATCGAGGTGCCCGGGTGGATCATGAGTCGAGCATCTTCATCGCCTGCACCACGCTGGCGCGCATGCGCGAGAACGACTGGGCCAGCACGCCGATCTCGTCGCGGCCACCGCCGGGGAACTCCGGCGCGCTCAGGTCGCCCTGGCTGACGCGATCGGCCAGGTCGGACAACAGCGTCACCGGGCGCACCACGACCAGCCAGATCATCAGGTTCAGGACGATGCCGACGACGACGAACACACCCACCAGCGACCCGATGAACACGTTGAACGATTTCTCGGCGCGCTTGAGCGGCAGCTCCATCGGCACCGACACCACCTGCGCGCCGATCACCTCGTTGAGATTCCAGCCGAAGCCGTTGGCCGGGCCGTACTTGTCGACCAGGGTCTTCGGCGCCGCCTCGACGCTGCTGTGGCACTGCAGACAGGCCGGGTTGACGATGCGCAAAGGCCGCGCCAGGTACAGCGACGCGCCGTTGGGGGTCTCGCGCTGGCCGTTGACCTCCTTGAGCTCGGCGTTGGCGCGGAACTGGTTGACCACGTCGACCTCCCAGCCGGCGGCGCGGTCGCGCGGGTTGGTCGGGTTGAGCGTGGCCTCCTTGTAGAAGTAGTCGGGGTACTTCTTCAGCAGCGTGCCCAGCACCTCGACGGCCGAGTAGCTGGGCACCGACTGCGGCAGGAACTCGTACTTCATCTGCGTCTCGAGCAGCTTGGTGATCTGCGACGAGGTGTAGCCGCGCACGGCATTGGCCTTCTCGATCAGCAGCCGGGCGTTGTTCAGCACCTCGTCCTGGGCATTGCCGATCAGCAGGTTGCGCGTGATGTAGCCGCTGACGGCCACGCCGATGGCCATGACCACGATGTAGATCAGGTTGAACTTGACGAGCAGCTTCATGGGGACGGTCCTCGGCGGGTCGGGTGCGATCGAAGGGGGTCAGCGCGACGGACTGGGTGTGGGTTTGATGAATCGCTCGGGAAACAGCACCGGCTCCCACTCGGGGTGCTGGCCGAGATGTTGTGCCAGGCCGCTGCGGAAGGCGCTCTCGCGGGCACGTGCCGCGAAGCGACGTGGGAACGCGCGACGGATCGCCGGCTCGGCCGACAGCCATTCGGCGAGTTCTTCATAGCTCGGCAGGGGAGCGGGTTGCGGCTCGACCTGGCGGTCCTTCACCGCCTCCAGGCGCAGCGGCAGGGTGTCGCGGAATCCGCGTGGCACGCGGTGCATCTGGGCTGCCGTCGGCCGGGCGGCCACCGTGCCCTTGGCCTGGCCGATGCGCTCGTAGGACTGGCCGCCCTTCATCGCCAGCGTCACCGGCGGTCGCAGGTCGCGCTCGGTGACCTGCAGGGCGCCGGCCTCGGCGAACACCCAGGTCTGCTCGGCCGTCAGGCTGGCCACCAGCGCCCCCTTGAACGGCTGCACGGTCAGGGCCGGCAGGGTCAGGCCGGGGTTGGCGGCCTTGTCGCGGCTGCCCAGCTTGGCCCAGCCGCGCAGCAGGTACAGCAGCGGCGGCTTGGCACCGCGCGCGGCCAGTCCGCTGGGCTCGAACATCGCGGTGGTCTCGGGGCCGAGGTCGGCCACGGTGCCGTCGGGCCACTCGACACGCAGGATCTGCGTGCGCGCCGTCGTGCGCACGATGCTGTCCTTGCCGATGGCCATCCCTTCGACGGCCTGCCAGGCCCGCGCGCCATCGATGACCGTGGCCTCGCCGTCGACGATGGTCAGCACGCCGTTGGCCCAGGCGCCCAGGCTGGCGCACAGCCCGACGGCCACGGCCATCAGGCGGCGAACCCGTTCCCACGATCGCGACGTCCCATCGATCTTGCACATGTCTGGTGTCCGGCAGCGCGAGCGCCGCTGCGGCGATGGTTTGCGCGATGTTAGCGGCAGACGACCGGCAGGCAGCGCCCGACCCTCGCCGGCGTCTGTGACGGGATGCCGGGCCGGGGCCGGCCCCATGCCGGGCCGGCGCGCGCCGCGCTCACGCCGCTCAGGCCGGCGCTCGAGGCCGCAGGCCGTGCCGGCGCAGCTCGTCGCAGGGGTCGGGGCGAGGCGTCTCGGTGCTCGGCTGCCACTGATCGGCCTGCAGGTCGCCGATCGGCGCGAGGCCGAACATCACCACGTGCCGGGCCAGCGCGGGGTTCAGGTGCAGCGGCACGCCGCGGTCCTTCGACACGTGCTGGGCGCCGGCCAGCAGCACCACCCGCTGGCCCGGACGCAACCGGCGGGCTGCCTCCTCGATCGTCGCGGCCATCGACAGGTCGCGCGCCACCTGCACGCGCACCATGCCCGGCGCCTGTGCCTCCGGCAGCAGCCCGCAATGGCCGGCGCGCACCGCTTCGAGCAGCGCCGCGTGCGCCGGGGCCGGCACCCGGCCGTCGAAGCCAGCGTCGGACATCGTCGCGCGCATCGACGGACGCGGCAGGTTGCCGCCGTGGACCGGCACGCCGGCGCGCACCGCGGTCATCACCACCGAGGCGTAGGCACCCCAGTCCCAGCCGGTCCAGCCTAGGGCGGCGCGCACCTCGGCAGCCGACGCGTCGCGGCGCAGCTCCTCGGTGTGGCGGCCTCGCTCGGCCATCTCGATGACCAGGGCGGCGAGTTCCCCGCGCTCGGCCAGGGCCGCGAGCGTGGCCGCCACGCGCCGTTGCTGGTCGGGCTGATCGTGCTGCTCGCCGAACAGCAGCACCGGCACCGGTGGCACCGGCACCGGCACCGGCGTGGCGCAGGCCACCAGCAGCGTGCCGAGCAGCAGCAGGCAGGCCTTCAGGCAGGGCAGGCGCAGGGACATGGGCGTTCGCGGATGTCGGGTCTTCGGGCCAGGTGCACGCCACCGGCCGACGGCGTGCACGTGGCGGCAAGCATACGCGGCGCCCCCGCGTGCCGACCTGTTATCGTTCCTCGATGATCGTCGTGGCCGGATCCCTCAACATGGACCTGGTCGGGCGGGTGCCCTACCTGCCTGCTCCGGGCGAGACCGTCCTGGGCTCGTCGTTCACCATGCACCAGGGCGGCAAGGGCGGCAACCAGGCGGTGGCGGCGCGCCGGATCGGCTGCGACGTGAGCTTCTGCGGCGCGGTCGGATCCGACGCCTTCGGCGATGCGCTGGTCCACGGCTTGATCGACGAAGGCATCGACGTGGCCGGCGTGCGCCGTGGCCTGTTGCCCACCGGCTGCGCGCTGATCAACGTCGACGACCGTGGCGACAACACGATCAGCGTGCTGCCGGGCGCCAACGGCGAAGCCCCGCCGGCACCCGACCCCTGGCCGGCCTCGTGGCGCATGCTGCTGCTGCAGCTGGAGATTCCGGCGGCCACCAGCCTGGCCTGGGCGCGTGCCGCCCGTGCCGCGAGCGCGACGGTGGTCCTGAATGCGGCGCCGGTGGGCGCGATGCCCGAAGGTCTGATCGGCCTGGTCGACGTGCTGGTGGTCAACGAGATCGAGATCGATTCGCTGGTCGGGCGGCATGTCGGTGCCTCCGGGGCGCTGGCCGCGGCGGTCGGGCTGGGCCCGACGCGCGTGGTCGTCACGCTCGGCGGCCGCGGTTGCCTGGCGCTCGACCGGGATCGCCACCTCAACCTGCCGGCGCATGCCGTCGAGGTGGTCGACACCGTCGGGGCCGGCGACACCTTCGTCGGCGCGCTGGCGGCCGAGCTGGCGCAAGGCCGGGCGTTCGACACAGCCCTGGCGCGCGCCAACGCCGCGGCGGCGCTGGCCTGCACGCGCGGCGGCGCGCGGGGCGGCATGCCGTCGGCGGCGGCCGGCGCCGAGCTGCTGCGCGCGGCCGCCTGAGACCGCTTCCACATCGCTGCGCTGGAGATCTGCATGACCCGTGCGTTCGTCGCCCTGTGCGGGGCCCTGTCGTTGTGCCTGGGCGCGGGTGCGGCCCTGGCCCAGGGTCGCACGCTGGTGCTGAGCACCTACGGCCTCAATGGCGACCTGCTCAAGAAGCATGTCTACGAGCCGTTCAAGGCTCGCTGTCGGTGCGAGCTGGTCATCGAGACCGGCAGCGTCGCCGAGCGCATGGCCAAGCTCGAGGCGCGGCGCGCCAACCCGGTGGTGGACCTGATCCAGATGCCCGACTTCACCGCGCTGGAGGCGTCCAGCAAGGGCCTGCTGCAGCCGATCGACCATGCCCGGGTGAAGAACCTGGAGCAGGTCTACGACTTCGGCAAGGACCCGCTGCGCAACCGCGAGGCGGTGGCCTACACCGTGTATGCGGTCGGCCTGGTGGTGCGCACCGACAAGCCCAGCGTCGCCGTGACGTCGTGGAAGGACCTGTGGCGGCCCGATCTCAAGGGCCACCTGCTGCTGGCCAACATCACCGGCAACCAGGGCCTGGCCACGCTGTTCATGGCCGACCGGACCTGGGGCGGTCTGGCCACCGACATGAGCACCGGCATCGCCCGGATCAACGAGATCAAGGGCCACGCCGTCACCTTCTACACGCAGACGGCACAGATGACCGCGCTGTTCGCACAGGACGAGGCCTGGGTCGCGCCGGTCGGGCGCTTCGCCTGGCTCAACCTGAAGAAGACCGGCAAGCCGCTGAAGTGGGTGGTGCCCAAGGAAGGGCAGCTGGGCGTGATGAACGTGCTGGCCATTCCCAAGGGCAGCAAGAACGCCGACCTGGCGCATCAGCTGATCGACTTCTGGCTGTCCAAGGAGGTGCAGACGGCGCTGGCCAACGATCTGGTGGACTCGCCGATCGTGCGCCACGCCCGGCCCACGCCCGAGGCTGCCGAGGCACTGACGTACGGCCAGGCGCAGATCGATTCGCTGGTGTTCATGAAGCCCGAGCTGGTGCTGCGCGAGCGCGCCGGCTGGGTGACCCAGTGGAACCGGATGATCGCCGCCAAGTGATCTCCTGGCGGGTCGCCTGCGCTCGGCCCGGCCGGGTGCCGCGCGGCATCCCCTGATCACCATGCGCCGCGCCGCCTGGCTGCTGCTGTCCCCGGCCCTGTTGTTCATCGGGCTGCTGTTCGTGCTGCCGGTGCTGGCCTTGCTGGCCGGTGCCTTCGACGTCGGAGGCGTGCCCGGCCTGCAGCACTTCAGGACCTTCTTCGACGAGCCGCTGCACCGCGAGGTGTACACGCGCACGCTGCGCATCGCCACGCTGGCCACCGTGGTGAGTGCCGCCGTGTGCTACCCCGCCGCACTGGCGATGGTGCGCATCCCCGCGCCATGGCGTGGCCTGCTCACCGCGCTGGTGATCCTGCCGCTGATGGTGTCGCCGATCGCGCGCACCTACGCGTGGATCGTGCTGCTGGGGCGCAACGGCCTGGCCAATGCGGTGCTCACCGGGGTCGGGTTGGCGCCCGAGCCGGTGACCCTCTTGTTCACCGAAGGGGCGGTGTTCGTCGGCCTGCTGCAGCTGATGATGCCGCTGATGCTGCTGTCGCTGGTGTCGGCGCTGGAGAACCTGCCGCCCGACGTGCTGGCCGCGGCGGCGACGCTGGGCGCCGGGCGCTGGCAGACCTTCACGCGTGTCGTGCTGCCGCTGACCCGCGAAGGGCTGGTGGTCGGTGGCACGCTGGTCTTCACCGGCTGCGTCACGGCGTACATCACGCCCGCGCTGCTGGGCGGCCCCAAGGTGCTGATGCTCGAGACGCTGCTGTACCAGAAGGTCAACGTGCTGTCCGACCCGGTGGCCGCCAGCGTGATCGCGGTGCTGCTGCTGGCCACCACGCTGGTCGTCAACCAGCTGTTGCGGCGGGTGGCACGGTGAACGACCGCTCGCGCGCCGCGACGCTGATGCTGGCCCTGGCACTGGCCTTCCTGCTCGGACCCTTCGTCGTGATCTTCGTCGCCGGATTCAGCGCCGACGAGACCTTGCGCTTTCCGCCGCAGGCCTACTCGTGGCGCTGGATCGGCCATGTCTTCACGGTGGAGAGCTTCCAGCGCAGCTTCGCCACCAGCCTGATCGTGGGCCTGGGCAGCACCGGGCTGGCCCTGCTGCTGGGCGTGCCGGTGGCCTATGCGTTGTCGCGCAGCACGCTGCACGGCGCCGAGGCGGTGCGCACGCTGCTGACCTTGCCGCTGGTGGTGCCCGGCATCATCGTCGGCCTGGCGCTGCTCAATCACGGGGTGCTGGCCTGGGGGCTGCCGGTGACGCCGACGCTGCTGATCGGCCACACCACGCTGCTGGTGCCCTATGCGGTGCGCGTGGTGTCGTCGAGCCTGGCCAACCTGCGCAGCGACATCGACGAGGCGGCCGTGACACTGGGTGCCACGCGTTCCCAGGCCTTCTTCAAGGTGGTGCTGCCCAACATCCGCGGCGGTGTCGCCGCGGCCTTCGTGCTGGCCTTCATCACCAGCTTCAACCAGGTGCCGGTGTCGCTGTTCCTCACCGGCCCGGGCGTCAGCACCCTGCCGATCGAGATGATGGCCTACATGGAGACGAGCTACGACCCGTCGATCGCCGCACTGTCGACGGTGCTGGTGGTCTTCACCATCGCCCTGGTCGCGGCCACCGAGCGCCTGCTGGGCATCAGCCGCTATGTCTGAGGCCGTCTCCCGCCATCGCGTCGAGGCCGACGCGCACCTCGTGCTGCAGGGGCTGACGCTGGCCTACGGCCGGGCGCCGGCCGTGCACGCGCTCGACCTCACCGTGCGGCGCGGCGAACTCGTGTCGCTGCTCGGCCCCTCGGGGTGCGGCAAGACCACCACGATGCGTGCCGTGGCCGGCCTGCTGCCGCCGGCGGCCGGGCGCATCGTGCTGGGCGGCGAGGACATCACGCGCGTGCCGGCGCATCGGCGCGACATCGGGCTGGTGTTCCAGTCGTATGCCTTGTTCCCCCATCTGAGCGCGTACGAGAACGTGGCCTTCGGCCTGCGCCTGCGCGCGGTGGCCGCGGTGGAGCTGGACCGTCGGGTGCGCGAGGCCCTGGCCACCGTCGGGCTGGCCGGCCTCGAGGACCGTCTGCCGGCGCGGCTGTCCGGCGGCCAGCAGCAGCGCGTGGCGCTGGCGCGCGCGGTCGTGCTGCGGCCGCGCCTGCTGCTGCTGGACGAGCCCTTGTCCAACCTCGACGCCCGCCTGCGCATCGAGATGCGGGCCGAGCTGCGCCGCCTGCAGCGCGAACTGGGCATCACGATGCTGTACGTGACGCACGACCAGGAGGAAGCATTGGCGCTGTCCGACCGCATCGTCGTGATGCGCGAGGGTCGCATCGAGCAGGATGCCACGCCCGAGCAGGTGTTCCATCGTCCGGCCACCGCGTTCGTCGCCACGTTCATGGGTTGGAAGAACCTGCTGGCATGGCACGACGGGGTCCTGCAGGGCGACGGGGGGACCTGGCCGCTGCCGCTGGACCGCCCGGTGACGCACCTCGCCTGGCGCGCCGAACACCTGATGCTCGCGCCCGCTGGGGTGCGGGCGCTGGACGGCCAGGTGCTCGCCCGCAGCTACCTGGGCGAGCGCATCGAGTACCTGGTCCGCACGGCGATCGGCACCCTGCATGCCGGCGGCGAGGCCGGGGCCGGCTGGCACGAGGGCGATCGTGTGTCGCTGGACCTCGACCCCGCGCGCGCCGCGCGCATCGGTCCGCTCTGAGGGGAAGGCATGGGCACCGACGCGGGCGAGGGGAGGGTCATCGACCTGTGGCTGGACACTGACCCCGGCTTCGACGACTGGATGGCCTGGGCGCTGATCGAGTCGTGGCCGGGCTTCCACCTGCACGGTGTCAGCGTGGTGGCTGGCAATGCCCCACTGGCGACGACGCTGTCGAACGCCTTGCGCATCAAGTCGTACCACGGCTTCACGACGCCGGTGTACGCCGGCTGCGACCGGCCGCTGGCGCAGGCGCCGGTCACCGCGCAGGACGTGCTGGGCGTGGAGGGCATGGCCAGCACCGGCGCGCGACTGCCGGCGTCGGCGGCGACGCTCGACGACGGGCACGGCGTGCAGCGCTTGGTCGACACGGTGCGCGCGCGGCCCGGCTGCATCACGTTGCTGGCCATCGGCCCCTTGAGCAACGTGGCCGCCGCGTTCGCGCAGGCGCCGGAGCTGCCCGGGTTGCTGGCCGGCCTGGTCATCATGGGAGGTTCCACCGCGGGCGGCAACGCCACCGCCGCGGCCGAGTTCAACATCCACGCCGACCCGGAGGCCGCGGCGCGCGTCTTCGCCTGCGGCGTGCCGGTGTCGATGTTCGGCCTCAACCTGTGCCGGCAGATGCCGGTCGATGCCTCGCATGTGCAGCGGGTGCGCGACGCGGCGGGTGCGCGCGCCGCGCTGTTCGCCGACTACCTGGACGGCTACGTCGACGTGGCCCGTCGGCGCGGGCGCCGGGCGCAGGCGCTGTACGACCCCGCGCCGGTGGTCTGGCTGGCGCGGCCGCAGCTCTTCGATCTGCAGCCGGCGCGCGTGGACATCGAACTCGACGGCCGGTTCACCCGCGGCATGACGGTGTGCGACTTCCGGGCTGGCGCCCTGGCCCATGCCAATGCGCAGGTGGCCCTGGGCGTCCAGGCGGATGCGGCGCTGGACTGGGTCTTCGAGCAACTCGGCCGCGCGCTGCGCTGATCGTGATGGCCCCGCGCGACCGGTTCGCCGGGAGCTTGGGTTAACGTCCGGTCCCAGCCTTGGCACGCCGCGCGGATGGCCGGGCCCTCGTTCGAACGGGTGATGCCGGCCGGTCGCGGTCGTGCCAGCATCGCACCATCTGCAGGAGGCTGAATGAGCATGGAACGGCGAACATGCAGCGGGCCGGCGCGAGCCGGTGCCGCCGCCGGACTCGCAGCGGCACTGCTCGCCGCCTGCGGCGGCTCGGGCACCGACGTCGGTGGGGCCGACCCGACCGCGTCCAAGGGCCAGGTGGCGGTCACGCCGGCCTACAAGGTCAGCTACTACGCGGCCAGCCGCTTCGCCGAGCAGGCCAGCTTCGGGCCGACGCCGGCGCTGGTCACCGAGATCCGCACCAAGGGATTCGAGAAGTGGATCGACGAGCAGTTCGCGCTGCCGGCCTCGCGGGTCGACCCGACGCCGTTCCAGAGCTTCATCGATCCCACGCCGAACGCCGACTGGCAGCGCTACCAGCGTGCCTTTCCCGACCTGGCCATCGCCGCACCCGATCAGCTGCGCCTGCGCGTGACCTGGGCGCTGTCGCAGTACATCGTCGTCAGCGATCGCAAGGGCGACCTGGTCGGCGTGCTGTACTGGATCAACCTGCTGCAGCAGCATGGCCTGGGCCGCTACGACGAGCTGCTGTACCAGGTCAGCGTCAACCCGATGATGGGCCAGTACCTGGACAACAACCAGAACCGGCCCAAGAGCGAGGAGTGCCCGTTCTGCGCGCCCAACGAGAACTACGCCCGCGAGCTGATGCAGCTGTTCTCGCTGGGCGTGTTCAAGCTCAATCCCGATGGCACGCCGATCAAGGACGAGCGCGGCCGCCTGCTGGAGACCTACACCCAGCGCGACGTCGAGGAGTTGGCGCGCGTGCTGACCGGCTGGCAGCACGATCCCAGTCCGCCCAACCGGCCCAACCGCAACTGGGCCAACTGGTCCAGGCCGATGGTGCCCAGCACCTGGCCGCCCGAGCGCGACAGCGGTGCCAAGACGGTGCTGGGCAAGAGCTTCCCGGCCGCCCAGAACCAGGAGAAGGACCTGCGCGACGCGATTGCGATGCTGATGGCGCACCCCAACATCGCACCCTTCGTCGCCACGCGCCTGATTCAGCACCTGGTCCGCAGCGACCCGTCGCCGGCCTACGTGCTGCGCGCCGCCAACGTCTTCCGCAACAACGGCCGCGGCGTGGCCGGTGACCTGAAGGCGGTGGTCAAGGCCGTGCTGCTGGATGCCGAGGCGCGCGCCGCCGACACCTTGGGCGCGCAGGCCACGGGGGTGGGCAAGTTCCGCGAACCCTTCCTCTACCAGACGGCGCTGTGGCGGGGCCTGGGCTGCACGAAGCTGCCCGGCAACCAGTGGGGGCCGGTCATGTCCGGGTCGCAGCGGCCCTTCAACGCGGAAAGCGTGTTCAGCTTCTACGCGCCGCAGGACCGCGCCCCGGGCAGCAACCTGCTGGCCCCCGAGCAGCGGCTGCTGACGCCTGTCGACATCCGCGACCGCCTGTCGCTGCCCGAGTGGCCTTCCGAATGGCGAGCCGCCACCAACTCCCGCAGCTACGAGAACTACGCAGCGGCCGGCTGCAAGCTCGACGAGTGGCGCGCTGCCTTCGCGCGGTCGCCGCTGGCCTTCAACGACCTGTTGTCGGCGCGCTTCTTCCGTGGCGCGATGCCGCCCACGCTGCGCAGCAATATCGAGCAGATGATGCGCGAGACCTGGCCACCGTGGAACCGCGACGATCCCAGCGAAGGTGCCTTGCGCATGACCGGCTTCGCGCTGGCGACGCCGTACTTCGGAGTGTCCAAATGATGCGCCGCCGACATCTGCTCTCGGCCACCGGTGCGGCGGCGATGGCTGCCACGCTCGGGTCGCTGACCCGCCACGGCACCGCCGCCGACGACGAGTACCGCGCGCTCGTCGTCGTCTACCTCAACGGCGGCAACGATGGCAACAACGTGCTGGTGCCCACCGACGGGGCCTACACCGACTACCAGCGCTCGCGGCAGAACCTGGCGCTGACCCGATCGAGCCTGGTCGCGCTGACGGGCAGCGCCGCCGGGCACACGTTCGGCGTGCACCCGGCACTGGCCTCGCTGGCGGCCCTGTACGAGCAGGGCAGGCTGGCCTTCATCGCCAACGTCGGACCGCTGGTCGAGCCGGCGACGGCCAGGCAGGTGCTCGACCGGGCGGTCGACGTGCCGCCCTTCCTGCTGTCGCACAGCGACCAGACCGCCATCGTGCAGGGCTGGGCCGGCACCGAGGACATGAGCGGCTGGGCCGGCCGGACCCTGGAGCTGCTGCCGTCGTCCTTGCGCAACCCGCTGGCCGCGGTCACCGCCGACACCCACCGCACGCTGGTGCTGGGCCGGCGCTCGCCGGTGTCGTTCATCGACAGCGATGGCGGCACCTGGTGGGGCATCGGCGACCTGCAGCGGCCGGCCGAGATCGGGGCCCAGGCCCTGGGCCGCATGGCGCAATGGCAGTTCGCCAACGCCTACGAGGCCGAGTACGCGCGCACCTACGGACGGGCCTACGGCGACGGGGTGCTGGTGGCGCGCGCTCGTGCCGCCGCCACGCCGCCCGCGGCGGACTTCGGCAACGACAACGAAGGCGTGGTGCGCGGCCTGCGCACGCTGGCCTCGCTGATGCCCTACTTCAAGAGTCAGGGCTTCAAGCGCCAGGTGTTCCTGCAGTCCTGGGGCGGCTTCGACACCCACACCAACCAGCGCGGAACCGGCGTCAACACGCAGGATGCCCAGCTGGCCGTGCTGGCTCAGGCCTTGTCCGCCTTCGATGCCTCCAACCGTGCCAGCGGCCTGGACGGCAACGTCGTCACGCTGGTGATGACCGAGTTCGGGCGCACCTTGCGGCCCGGTTCGGGCGGCGGCAGCGAGCACGCCTGGGGCAATCACTGGCTGGCCCTGGGTGGCCCGGTGGCCGGCGGCAGCGTGGTGGGCAGCTTCCCGTCGCTGGTGCTGGGCGGCAAGGACGACGGCGACGAACAGCGCAACGGCCGCCTGGTGCCGGGCATCAGCAGCGACCAGGTGGGCGCGACGCTGGCGCAGTGGCTGGGCCTGCCGGCGACGCAGTTCATCGACGTGTTCCCCAACCTGGCGCGGTTTGCCACGCCGGTGGTGCCCTTGCTGCGAGCCTGAGGAGCGGTACCGACCATGGCCGACATCCGACTCACCGGCGGCGACGACGTCTACAGCCAGCCGCTGACCGACAAGGACGTGTGGAACAACGTCTTCGGCGAGGCGGGCAACGACACGCTGCGCCTGATCCAGGGCATCGCGATCGGCGGACCCGGCAACGATCGCATCGAACGCCTGGCGGTCGCCGACGAGCCCTGGCACTACCCGCAGGTGGCGTACTGGGATGCCGGCCCGGGCCTGCGCGTGAACCTGGCGGAAGGCTGGGCCGAGGACGGCCAGGGCGGGCGCGACACCTTGGTTGGCATCCGTGACGTGCACGGCAGCGCCGCTGACGGTGCGTGGGTGCTGGGCAATGCCGACGACAACTACTACTGGCCCAACGGTGGGACCGACACCTTCATCGGAGGCGCTGGCGACGACGGCATCTCGATCAACAGCTGGTTCGAGCCGGTCCCGGGCCAGCCCTGGCGCGAGCCGCTGCTCGGCGACCTGAACATCGCCGTGTCGGTGGATGCCCGCCAGGTGGTGATCACGCCCAGGACCGGCCAGGGCTTCCGCATGGAGCTGACCGACGTCGAATACGCCGACGTGCGCGTCAGCACCGACAACGACCAGCCCTGGCTGCGCCTCGAGTTCGGCGACCTGATCGCCCAGCAGACCATGGCCGAGCAGGCCGTCATGGCCGGCGACGGCTGGCGCTGGAACGCCGGGCAGCCAATGGGGCAGGCCACGACCGTGACCTACAGCTTCGTGACCCAGGCGCCGGGCAGCGGGCCGGGCGCCAATGGCTTTCGGGCGTTCACGGCCGCCGAGCAACAGGTGGTGCGCGACATCCTTGGCTCGGTCGCGGCGCTCACGCAGTTGAGCTTCACCGAAGTGACCGAGACCGCCAGCGCCCAGGGGCAGATGCGCTTCGGCGCCAGTCGGCAGCTCGACACCAAGGGCGTGAGCTGGATGCCCGGAGCCGGCGGCGACGGCGCGCAGGCCGGCGACGTGTGGATGGATCTCGACTCGCTGCTCGTGCTGGCGCCCGGCAGCGAGGGCTACGCCGCGTTGCTGCACGAGATCGGTCATGCCCTCGGGCTGCGCCACACGCGCAACGCCGATGCCGGCGACGTCTGGAGCACGCAGCTTCGCGAGGCCGACGACCGCACCGCGCTGTCGGTGATGTCGCAGGTCGCCTCGTCCGATGGCCTGTTCCGCTCGGAGTGGGGACCGCTGGACGTGCTGGCGCTGCGCACCCTCTACGGCACCCGCACGATCGGCACCGGCGACGACGTGTACCCGCTCGGCGCCGTGGCGTCGGCGAGCCAGACCACCGTGGTCGACGACGGCGGCAACGACACGCTCGATGCGTCGGCACTCGACGCCGGCGTCACGCTCGACCTGCGCGAGGGCCACCTGTCGAGCGTGGGCGTGTCGGCGGCCGGCTTCACCGGAGTGGACAACCTGGCGCTGCCGCAGGGCACGCGCATCGAGAACGCCATCGGTTCGGCCTGGGACGACGTGCTGCTGGGCAGCGACGCGGCCAACGTGCTGACCGGCGGCCCCGGCAACGACTGGATCGATGGCCGCGAGGGGCAGGATGCGGCTGTCTTCGAGGGCCGGCGTGCCGACTACCTGGTGTCCACCGGCTTCGGCAAGGTGTTCCTCACCGCGCGAGATGGTGTCGGCGGCTTCGACACCCTCGTCGACATCGAGGAGCTCCGCTTCGCCGACCAGGCCTGGACGCTGGCATCCGGGGCGCAGGGCGCCGATGGCGAGTACACGGTGGACGAGGACGGTCACCTGCTGTCCCTGCTGCCCGAGCCCACCGAAGGGGCCCGCAGTGCCGTCACCTACCGACTGCTCGCTGCCACGCCGGGGGCGCAGGTCAGCGTGTCGGCCAGCGGCCAGCTCGACTACGTGCCGCCGCGCGACTTCTGGGGCGACGACACCGTGAGCTTCGAGGTCGTCACCGCATCGGGGGCCAGCAACCGCTACCTGGCATTCGTCGACGTGCGACCGGTCAACGATGCCGCCCCGGTGGGTGTCGATGGCCGCATGCTGGCCGCCGCCGGTGCCCTGGTGCAGGGGCAGTTGCCGGCGGCCCGCGACGCCGACGGCGACCCGCTGACCTACACCTTGGCCAGCGACGGCACGCTGGGCCGGGCCACGATCTTCGACGATGGCAGCTTCGTGTACCGCAGCAGCAGCCTGCAAGGCGGCAATGACCAGTTCCGCTTCACCGTCAGCGACGGCGCCGGTGGTCTGGCGACGTACACGATGACCCTGGAACTGGCCACTGTGGCAGCGCTGCGCGAGGGCACGGCGGGCGCCGACGCGATGCCGCCGTTCACCACCGCCGACGGCTACTCGGGTCTGGCCGGCGACGACCGCTTCACCGGCGGCGCCGGCAACGACCTGATCGACGGCGGCGCGGGCATCGACACCTCGGTGTACGCCGGGGCACGTGCAAGCTACCGGATCACCGCGGCGCCGACGCACTGGACCGTGCAGGACAACACCAACATCGACGGGACCGACCGGCTGGTGGCCGTGGAGCGCTTGCAGTTCCGCGACCAGCTGGTGGCCATCGATCTGGATGGACACGCCGGCGAGGTGGCCCAGGTGATCCGCGCGCTGCTCGGGCCGGCGGCGCTGCAGGTGCCACTGTTCGTGGGCTACGGGCTGCAGGCGGCCGACAGCGGCATGGGCCTCGGTGAACTGGTGGCCCTGGCCCTCTCGGCCACGCCGCTGGGCGCGGCCAGCCATCGCGACTTCGTCTCGACGGTGTACCGCAACGTGTTCGGCAGCGCCATCGACGAGGCCACGCTCTCGGCCTTCGCGGGGGCGCTGGACGCCGGGGCCTTCAGCAAGACCTCGCTGGGGGTGCTGGCCGCCGAGGTCGAGGCCAACGCCCACAGCGTGGAACTGGTCGGGCTGGCCGCCTCCGGCCTCCCGTACATCCTGCCGCCGGGCTGAGGCCGCCGCGGGGCGGCCCGCGGCGGCCAGCTGGCGTCGGCTACAGGTCGACGCCGCCCATCTTGCGCCGGTACCACTCGTGGAAGTGCTGCATGCCGTCCTCCATCGGGCTCTGGTACGGACCGACCTCGTTGTCGCCGCGCTCCATCAGGGCCAGGCGGCCGGCGTCCATGCGTTCGCCGATCTCGTCGTCCTCGATGCAGGTCTCCATGTAGGCAGCCTGCTCGGCCTCGATGAACTCGCGCTCGAAGGCGGCGATCTCCTCGGGGTAGAAGAACTCCACCAGGTTGAGAGTCTTGCGAGGTCCCCGGGGGAACAGCGTGGACACCACCAGCACGTGCGGATACCACTCGACCATCGTCGTCGGGTAGTAGGTCAGCCAGATCGCCCCGTGGGCCGGCGGGCGGCCCTCGCGGAACTGCAGCACCGCATCCTGCCAGCGCCGGTACGCCGCCGAGCCGGCCTTGGCCAGGCGCTGGTGCACGCCCACCGTCTGCACCGAGTGCTCGGCGCCCCATTCCCAGCGCAGGTCGTCGCAGGTGACGAACGAGCCCAGGCCGGGGTGGAAGGGGCCGACGTGGTAGTCCTCGAGGTAGACCTCGATGAAGGTCTTCCAGTTGTAGTTGCACTCGTGCAGCACGGCGTGGTCGAAGACGAAGCCGCTGAAGTCCAGGTCGGCCTTCGGACCCAGGCCGGCCAGGTCCGCGGCCACGTCGCGCCGGTCGGCCTCGAACAGCAGGCCCTGCCAGTTCTGCACCGGGTAGTTGCGCAGGTTCAGGCAGGGATCCTCGGCAAAGTGCGGCGCGCCGACCAGCGAGCCGGACAGGTCGTAGGTCCAGCGGTGCAGCGGGCAGACGATGTTCGACCGGGTGTGGCCACGGCCCTTGAGCATCACCGCCTGGCGGTGCCGGCAGACGTTGGAGATCAGCTCCACGCCCTGGGGCGTGCGCACCAGCGCGCGGCCTTCGCCTTCCTGGGCCAGGGTCTGGTAGTCGCCGACCTCGGGCACGCTGAGCTCGTGGCCGAGGTAGCGCGGAACGGAGTCGAAGATGAGTTTCTGTTCCTGACGGTACAGATCCTCGCTGAAATAGGTGTGGACGGAAAGTTGAGTGCGGCTGCGCTCAAGAGCTTCGAGACTGATGCTCAGGTCGGACATGATCCAAAAGGATCCTCCATGCTTGGATGTCAAACCCCCACCCGGTGGCCCCGCGGGTGGGTTTGAAGGCCCGTCGCCTGGGGGGCGAAGGGCGGGGTCGCGATTCTACCCACCCCCCCATCGCCCGCCCCGGGGAAATCCCCCCGCCGATCGGCCGTGCGGACCGGCCGGCGCCAGCACAACAGGGCTTTCGATGCCACCGACTAAAATGCGAGGTCCGTCCTCCCCTCGCCGATGAAGCGCGCCGCCCCTGCATCACCCCCCGAACCCGCCACCTACGAGCTGGCGCTGGCCGAACTCGACCAGCTGGTGCAGCGCATGGAATCCGGCCAGATGCCCCTGGATCAACTGCTCGACAGCTACCGCCGCGGCACCGAACTGCTGGGCTGGTGCCGCCAGCGCCTGCAGGCGGTGGAGGACCAGGTCAAGCTGCTCGAAGACGGGGCCTTGAAGGCCTGGCCGCCGGCATGACGAGCGACACCCGGAGGCCCTGCCAGGCCGGCGGAGCGGCCCGATGAACGACGGCGGCTTCGACGCGTGGACCCGCCACGAGCTGGCGGCCGTGGAGGCTGCCCTGGATGCCTGGGTGCCGGCCGGTGCGCCGGCCGGCCTCGGCGAGGCCATGCGCTACGGCGTGCTCGACGGCGGCAAGCGCCTGCGGCCGCTGCTGGTGCTGGCGGCCTGCGAGTCCACCGGCGGCCATCGGCCCGCGGCGCTGCGGGCCGCTGTGGCGGTGGAGCTGATCCACGCCTATTCGCTGGTCCATGACGACATGCCCTGCATGGACAACGACGTGCTGCGCCGCGGCAAGCCGACGGTGCACGTGCGCTACGGCGAAGCCCAGGCGATGCTGGCCGGCGATGCGATGCAGGCCCTGGCCTTCGAGGTCCTGACGGCCCCGGTGGGCCCCGCAGGAGACGGCCCGGCGGCCTTCGAGGTCGAGCCGGCCTTGCAGGCGCGCCTGTGTTCGCTGCTCGCCCGCGCGGCGGGCCACGACGGCATGGCGGGCGGCCAGGCCATCGACCTGGCCAGCATCGGCCAGCCGCTCGACGAGGCCGCGCTGCGCGACATGCACCGGCGCAAGACCGGAGCCCTGCTGCAGGCCAGCGTGCTGATGGGGGCGGCCTGCGGGCTGCCGGACGCCCGGGCCTGGCAGGCCCTGACCGACTTCGGCGCAGCGCTGGGCCTGGCCTTCCAGGTCGTCGACGACATCCTCGACGTCACCCAGGAGTCGGACAAGCTGGGCAAGACCGCAGGCAAGGACCTGCACCACAACAAGCCCACCTACGTGTCGGTGCTGGGTCTGGAGGCGGCGCGTCGCCATGCCGCCGGGCTGCGCGACCAGGCCCATGCTGCCCTGGCCGCCAGCGGCCTGGTGCATGCCGGCCGCCTGGCCGTGCTGGCCGACCGCGTGGTGGACCGGGAGCATTGACGTGGGCGCCTTCGGCCTGCTCGAAACCATCAACAGCCCGGCCGACCTGCGCCGGCTGTCGCGCGGCGACCTGCCCGTGCTGGCCCGCCAGCTGCGCGACTACGTGTTGCACAGCGTCAGCCAGACCGGCGGCCACCTGTCCAGCAACCTGGGCACCGTGGAGCTGACGATCGCGCTGCACTACGTCTTCAACACGCCGCACGACCGTCTGGTGTGGGACGTGGGCCACCAGACCTACCCGCACAAGATCCTGACCGGCCGGCGCGAAGCGATGTCCACGCTGCGCCAGCTGGGTGGCATCAGCGGCTTCCCGCGCCGCGACGAGAGCCCTTACGACACCTTCGGCACGGCGCACAGCTCCACCAGCATCTCGGCGGCGCTGGGCATGGCGCTGGCGGCCAAGCTCAAGGGCGAGGACCGCAAGGCGGTGGCCGTGATCGGCGACGGCGCGATGACCGCCGGCATGGCCTTCGAGGCGCTCAACAACGCCGGCGTGTCGCACGC
>WBZL01002320.1_pt1 | contig 18664 bp, 22 predicted proteins | sample 5204291 | NCBI WGS metagenome assembly WBZL01 (sample SAMN12344345, study PRJNA552823) | activated sludge metagenome | biome: Activated sludge suspended growth; feature: Nitrification reactor; material: Wastewater; isolation source: activated sludge from nitrification reactor of wastewater...
TCTGGACCGAGTACCCCTAGTATAACTCAGGCAAAAAGAGCGTTTCTGATGATTTCGTTGTAAATCGCAAACCCCCGCTTGACTCGCATCCCTTGCAGGTGTATCATGCAAACAGTGATCGGGTGACCCAGGGACCTGCCAGCACACCACTGACAGCTGAACTGGGTGTAACTCCGCAAGGAGACATCCCGATCACGGCTTTTTAAACTCATCCAATATTTGCGCAAGAACGATTTGCTTATTCGGTCGTTGTATCTTTTGGTAAACAGCAAGCGCTTTGCTGTGCGCATTGGACTTCTTGCCGATTTGGGCAAAGCGAATGGTTGCGGGGTTATAGGATATTCGCCTTCGATTCAATAGATTCATGAGATAGAGTTTGATTTCGGCATTTCGTCCCGGGTATTCCAAGTCAATGGTGATCTGGGTAAATTCCCTGATATGGTCTTTCAATAAAAAATATAGACCTACGGCAAACAACCTGAGATAAAGGGTCTTTCCACTCTGAGTTGTTGCTCGCAATCGCAATAAACATTCGCGCTTTACAGTCGCAGGAATCAGAATGGCATATTCTTTCCCGTTCGAAAAAGCCAGCACGGTTGGGACTTTTGTGTCGCCGATCTTGCCGCTCTGGTCAACTTCAACTTTCATTCCCATTTTCCCCTAGTTCGTTGCGAATATTTTCGCTCCAATGGATTCCCTCTTTTGCCAGAAAATACGCGCCTAGCAAGGTGATGGGAAGCCACAACGCCACATGCAACGTGAGTGTGTAGCCCGCCGCTGTCGCTTGATCCACGCCATAGGCGGTGAGCACGGCGATGCCGGGCGCGTCGAAGGTGCCGATGTAGCCCGGCGCGGAGGGGATGGTGGTGGCAAGGTTGACGATTCCATTCATCAGCATCAGCGCGAAGAACGAGACCGTGAAATTGAAGGCGTGCATCACGAACCAGTATTTGCCCGTTTCTAACAGCCAGATGATGACCGAGGTGAGAAAGACCATCAACACATTCCACGGCGAGCGGAGGGAGGCGAGGCCGTCGAGAAATTTGTTCATGAGACCGATAATGCGTTCGTGAAGTTTTTTCGGGGTGAGGCGTTGAATGAACCACAGCCCGATCCTTGCCGTCATTTGCGGGAACATTGCCGCTACGAGGAAGACGATCAACGCGCCGATGAAGATGCCCGTGCCGATCACCGCCACTTGTTGAATGTTGCCGACGAAGCCCGACGCGCTCGTCAGTTTTGCCAACTCGGGTAAATTGACGAAGACGAATCCCAGCATCACTACGCCGTCGAAGATTCTTTCCACGATGATTGTGGCTAACGATGCGGAGACCGATACGCCCTCTTTGCGTTTGAGGATGACGGCGCGTAACACCTCGCCCGCGCGCGCGGGATAAATGTTGTTGCCCATGTAGCCGATGGTCGTGATGGGAAATATGGTCTTGGTGGGAATCTCTTTGATAGGTTTGAGGAGGTAATGCCACCTCCACGCGCGGACCCAGACGCCGACAAAGTACACGCCGATGCCGGGAATTAACCAGACGTAATTTGCTTTTTGAACCGCGTTCCAAAACTCGTCCAGTTGCAAGCCGCGCAGGGCGAGCCAGATGAAGAGGACGCTGATAAATACGCCAAGCCAGAAATGCCATTTTTTCATGCGCGGATTTTATCATGGGGGTGGGAAAAGGCATCCGCGGGCGAGGCAGGCTGAAAGTCGGGATGAGGCGGGGCGGTTTTCATCCATAAAATTTGATAGAATCAAATCGTGAACATCGAACGATCTGCCCGTATCGCATTTCTCAGAAAAATCCACCTGTTTTTTGGGTTGGAGGAGGAGGAGTTCGCGGCGATCGCGGATGAAATGGATGAGATGCAAGTGGCAAAAGGCGAGATCGTGTTCAAGCAGGATGGGACGGCGGAAGGTTTTTATATGATCTTTGGGGGCAAGGTGCGCGTGGTGCGAAAACTTGACGGTAGGGAAAACCAGTTGGCGTTGCTGGTGAAGAACGATTATTTCGGCGAGATGGGGATCATGGGAAACCGACGACGTTCTGCCACCGTGACGGCGTTGGAGGATACTTCGTTGCTCGTGCTGTCGAAGAGCGATTTCGACAAACTGTTCAAGGAGCACCCGAAACTTCGCGGTAATCTTGAGATCGCAGTGCGAAGCCGTCAGTTGGCGCGGCAGTTGCGCTTCAAATGGCTGAGACCCGATGAGGTGGTGTATTTTCTAGCGCGCAAGCATGTGCTTGCCATGTATCCGAAAATCCTGCGCCCTCTTGCGCTGTTTTTCGTTCCTGTATTTTTTTCGTACGCGTATTTTTTTATTTTGCCGCATACCATCGTGTGGCTGGCGGCGCTGTTGTCGTTCTTTGCGTTTGCCCTTTGGCTGGGTTGGATCATCCTCGATTGGAGCAACGATTATTACGTGGTCACCAACCAGCGCGTGGTCTGGCTCGAAAAGGTGATCGGTCTTTTGGATAGCCGACAGGAAGCGCCGCTTTCGATGATCGTTTCATTGGGCGTGGAGGTGAATCAATTCGGTCGCTGGCTCGATTATGGAAATGTGATCGTGCGGACGTACGTGGGCAGGATCGATTTCGCTCTGGTGAATCATCCGACCCAGGCGGCGAAGATGGTGGAGGAATACTGGCAGAGGACGAAGGAGCAGGCGAGCGCCACGGAAAAAGAGGCGATGAAGGATGCCATCCGCAAACGACTGGGGATCCCGGTTCCTGCCCGACCTGCGGCTGATTCAAACCAGCCGACATCGTCGGTCGCCCAACCGCGCGGCGCATGGTGGTTAAAATTGCTCGGGGCGAATACTCTTAAACTCCGTTACGAAACGAGTGAAGGGGTGATCTATCGAAAGCATTGGGTGGTGCTGGCGTTGGATGCATGGCTTCCCATTGTTGGGTTCGTCGGGGTGTTTATTTTGTTCCTCCTGCGGCTGTATCAGTTATTGATTTCGCCGCAGGATGTGTTCATCTCGCTGGCGGGCGGGCTCTCGATCGATCTCTACGCTTTATTCTGCTTGGGCGCCATGTTCCTGCTGGCGGGCTGGTTTTGGTATAAACTCATGGACTGGAGCAACGACACGTTCGAAGTGACCGGCGACCAGATCATCGACGTCGATCGTAAACCCTTCGGCACCGAATCGCGGAATGCCGCCCAGCTTGAAAACATTCTCGGCACCAAGTATGAGCGTCGCGGGTTGCTTGGAAATATTTTCAACTTCGGGCATGTATATATCACCGTGGGTGGAAATAAACTTATCTTTGAAGATGTGCTCGACCCCGCCAGCGTGCAATCGGATATCGACCGCCGCCGCGACGCGCGCGTGGTGAAGAAAAATCAGGCGGCTGTGGCGGCAGAACGCGAACGTATGGCGGAGTGGCTTGCCACGTATCATAAGAGTTCGGAAGAATTCAAACGAGAAGAAGATAACAAAAGGAATCAGAATAATGGCTCTGCGTAATATCGTTACACTCCCAGACCCTGTGCTAAAACGCAAGGCTCATGCGGTGACAAAATTCGATAAGAATCTGCAATCGCTGTTGAATGACATGGTGGAGACCATGCGCGAAGCGCCGGGTGTCGGTCTCGCCGCGCCGCAGATCGGGTTGTCGGAACGGATCGTGGTGATCGAATATTTCGAGAAGCAGGAAGATGAAGAGAAAGAGGACGCGCCGAAGAAAGTGTGGGCGGTGGTCAATCCCGAAATCGTGAAAGCCTCGCCAGAGATGACGATGGGCGTGGAGGGGTGTCTTTCCATCCCCGGCTTGGTGGGCGAGGTGGAACGCCACGCCGAAGTGCATGTGAAGGCGCTGAACCGTCACGGCAAGCCGGTAAAGATCAAAGCGCAAGGCTGGTTGGCGCGCATTTTTCAACATGAGATTGACCACCTGAACGGCATCCTCTTCACCGAACGCGCCACGCGTGTCTGGCAACCGAAACAGGAAGTGGATGCGGAGCAAGAGGTTTAATACGCAATACGAAGTACGGAGTAGGGTACTGCGTATTGCGTACTACGTAGGTGCCGATGGTTATTCGTCGCCTTTGCTGGTGTTGGTGAACGGAAACAAGTAGACACGTACACAAGTAAACAGGTAAACACGTAGCACACAATAAGTAGTACGCAATAATCTCCAATCTCCAATCTCTAATTACCAATTACTCCTTACCCACCTCAATTTTCCAATCCTCTAATTCTCTGATTTTCCCCCATGCACCTCCGCCACCTCTCCCTCACCAACTTCCGCAAATTCACACGGCTCGATCTGGATTTCCCGAAACGCGCCGTTCTGCTCACAGGCGCGAACGCGCAGGGCAAGACGACCGTGCTCGAAGCCATTTATTTTCTCGCGGCATTCACGTCCTTTCAAACCAACACCGACCGGCAACTCATCAACTTCATCGAAGCCGATAAAAAAGATTCGCCCGCCGTTGCGCGTCTCATTGCGGAGTATCAACGCGGCGCGCGAAAACATCGCATCGAGGCGCGGCTCATCCTCGAACCTGTCGGCGTGTTGAACGGTCAGCGTCTTCGCAAAGAGGTCTTGCTCGATGGCGTGAAGAAACCGATCAACGATGTGGTCGGTCATTTCAATGCGGTCGTCTTCGTGCCGCAAATGTCGCAGATCATCGAAGGCGCGCCCGAAGACCGCCGCCGTTATTTGAATCTCGCGTTGGCGCAATCCACGCCTGCGTTTGCGCGCGCGCTCGGCGAATACAATCAAGTCGTCACACAGCGCAACGCTCTGCTCAAAATGCTTGGAGAACGCGGGGGCAACAGCGACCAACTCGAAGTCTGGGATGACGCGTTGGCGCGGCTCGGATCGCAGATCATCTTGTGGCGCATCGAAGCCGTCCAGCAGATTCAGACTCTCGCTTCGCGCGTCCATTTCGAGCTGACTCACGGAACTGAGACTCTGCGCCTTTCCTACGAGCCCGCGTACGATCCGCTTCCTCAACCGAATGGGCAGATGGGTTTGAAGATGGAAACGGTTGTTGACCGTTCGGGTATGAAGTTGAGCGATATTGAAAATGGATTCCGCGAACGATTGCGCAAGATTCGCAGCGACGAGATCGCGCGCGGCGTGACGACGATCGGTCCGCATCGCGACGAGTTGCGGTTCATCGCCGATACAGTTGACCTCGGCGATTACGGCTCGCGCGGGCAAATCCGCACTGCGTTACTCGCGCTCAAACTCGCCGAAGTGAATTGGATGAAAGAACGCACAGGCGAATGGCCCGTGGTCCTGCTCGATGAAGTGATGGCAGAGTTGGATTTGCAACGCCGCGCCGATCTGTTGAAATATGTAGGCGAGAGCGAGCAGGTGCTGTTCACGACCACCGACCTGAAATTGTTCGCGCCTGAGTTTGTGGAGGGGGCGGAGGTGTGGAGGGTGGAAAGTGGAGGGGTGGGGAAATAGAGGCATAGAGGATTAGAGAACTGGAGACTAGATACTGGAGATTATTGCGTACTGCGTGTTACGTGTTTCCGTGTCTACCTGTATACTTCGGCATTATGTCTCTCTCTGACTCATTCATCCAATCTGTTCTCAAAAAAATCGACACACCTGATGTCGTTGGTGTTGGCATCGTGGGCAGTTACGCGCGCGGACAAGAATCAAAATACAGCGATGTTGATTTCGATATCTTTGTGAGCAAATTGCCCGAGGACGACAAGTACACGCTGAAATATTTTGACAGTAAACTCGTCAGCCTGAAATATGCCCTGCTCGATGATGAACGCGCCGCGTTGACGAATCCGCGCCGCGCGATTTGGGCTGTGCCTGGATTAAGTGGAATGAGGATCGTGCTGGATAAAACTGGCGAGTTGACGGAGTTGCAAAAGTCTGCACAGGCATTTGATTTTTCCCCTTTGCAATCCGCCGCGGATGAATTCGCCGCCGAGCAGGTGATGCACTGCGCGGAAGAAGTTCACAAAATTTTGAGCGGTCTCGCGCGCGGACATGAGTCGTCAGTATTGTATTCGGTGTGGGGATTGGTACAGAACATGCTCGAAGCGGTCGCGGTACAGAAAGGGCTGATGATTGTCAGCGAGAATCGCTACTTTGATCTGATCCAGGATGCGGTGGGACGCGATTCGAAGTGGGTGAGCGCGTTCCGCACAGCATGGGGACTCGATTCCACCTCCTCGCAATATCAATCGCGGGGCGCGGCGGCGCTCACGTTGTACCGTCTCAGCGTGGCGATGTTCGATGAATACATCCCTGAAAAACATCACGACGTGATAAACAACACGTTACGACTCATCAAGGAGGCTGGCTACGCATGAATCCTTTAGCGAAACGCGCGGTGAAAGTCCACGAAAAACTGATCGAGTTTTATGGCGAGCCGATTTGGCGCGACCCAATGCCCCCGGTTCACGAACTGGTTTGCACCATCCTTTCGCAGAACACAAACGATGTGAACCGCGATCGCGCGTTCAATTTGCTGCGCGCTAAATTCCCAACGTGGGAAGAAGTACGCGACGCGCAGACAAAAGATGTGATCGAAACGATTCGTCCCGCAGGCTTGGCGAATCAAAAGGGTCCGCGCATTCAGCAGGTGTTGAAAGCCATCACCGAAGAACGCGGGAATATGGATTTGTCGTTTCTCAAGACAATGTCTGTGGATGATGCAAGAAACTGGCTGACCAAATTCAACGGCGTGGGACCGAAGACTGCCGCCATCGTGTTGTGCTTTTCATTGGGGATGCCCGCCTTCCCTGTGGATACGCACGTCTACCGCGTGACGGGGCGCATCGGACTCCGCCCTGAGAAGATGACCGTCGAGCAAGCGCATCCGCATCTCGAAAGTTTGTTCCCGCCCGAAACCTACTACGCCGCTCACTTGAACATCATCCGCTTGGGGCGCGAAATCTGCACCGCGCGCAAAGCGATGTGTGAAAAATGCCCGATTGTAAAGTTGTGTGATTATGGAAGGAAGAGAGTAGAGAGTGGAGAATAGAGAATAGTTCTTGCGCCATCACTTTCTACTTATCTACTCTCTATTCAACTATTCTCTTACCGATTATCCCCATCCCCTTGAATTTTTCCCCGCTCCAATCGATCCAACAACTTGGCGATATTTGCCTCGGCGATCTCATCCAGCGACAGGTCTAATTCGGTGGCGACTTGCGAGAGGTACCACAACACATCGCCGAGTTCGGCTTTGAGCGCCTCGCGCGTCTCCGCGCTGATCTCGCCGTCCTTGTCGCGGAACACTTTCTTGATCTTGCCCGCCACTTCCCCCGCCTCGTTGACGAGTCCCAGCGTGGGATAGATCACTCCATGCCCGATGACAGGGTATTTTGCAGTAGCGCGTGATTTGGTTTGATAGTCGGTGAAGTTCATCATGCCTCATTCTGGTAGAACAAAGTTTTGATAATTTTCTTGCGTGATTACTTCGAACTTTGCATTGGAGTAACCCCCAAGCCAATTCTTCGGAGCAGAGACAGTTTTAACTGTTGACCATTTGGCTTCGTATCCGAATAAATTTCCGTCGCGTTCCTCCACCAGGTCTATTTCCTGTTGATCGTATGTGCGCCAGAAATACATATTGGCATAGACGGAATGATACGTTCGATATTTCAATCGTTCGATAAAAATAAAATTTTCCCACAATTGACCGATGTCGTTGCGTTTATCCGCTTCATTGAACTGGGCGATCAGCGCATTACGAATACCGTTGTCCATAAAGTAGTATTTTGCCTTGTTGGTCACTTCGTTTCTCAGGTTTCTGCTGAAACCTCCAAGCCGAACAATCACGAACGCCTTTTCCAGCAGGTCGAGATAACGTTGAATGGTTTTATAATCCACGCCGATCTGTGTTCCAATTTCTGTTAGTGAAACTTCGGAGCCAACCTGAAACGCCAGCAATTTGAGAAGATCGAGCAAGGTCTTTGAGTTCTTGACGCGATCAAAAGCCAGAATGTCCTTGACGAGGTATGAATTGGCTATTTCAGCAATCACGTCAATTTTTTCCTTCTTGGTCGCAGAGGATACAACTTCAGGATATGCGCCAAAAACAAGATATTCTTCGAGATGTTCTTTCAATTCAAATCGATTTTGAAACGATAATAATTCCGATTGCGCCAGCGGATATAACGTCAGCGTGCGCTTCCGTCCTGTAAGAGGTTCGCCAACCTGACCCGCGAGTTCAAACGAAGACGAGCCTGTGACCACAACTCGAATATTGGGCATCTGGTCAACGATGATTTTCAATCCCATACCGATATTAGGAATGTTTTGCGCTTCGTCAATTGCCAGCAGGGAATATCCCTCCACATAGGACAATATCTGTTTGAAATCCTGTGAACTGAGAATTTCCTGCGCGCGCGTATTATCGCCCGAGTCTAATTTATATTTGTGAGGGGTAGTTTTCAGGAAATTCTGAAGCAGAGTTGTCTTGCCAACGCGTCTGGGTCCGTAAATCAGCAATACTTTGCCAGATTGGATATGGTTTTCTAGGGGTTCGTACACGCGCGTAAACATACTTGCACTATACATCAACTCCTTGTTTTTGTCAAAAAACAAGGAGTTCAACTCCTTGTTTTTGGGAAAATTTGAGGATTTGCCAGCGAGAAGCTACTTGAATTCCTTCGCCAACCCTCTCCACCACTCATCCCTCTCCCCAACCACAAAGGGAGTGTACAACGTCAGCCGATCCGCGATTCCATCATAGCGTTTCTTCAATTCATCGGCTAGCCCTGAGCCTGACAAAGGGTCATCCGTCACCAAACAAAACTCGTTCAATATTTCATCCGTGATGAGCATCGGCATCTCAGCCCACTCGCCTTTCGCCGCGTGCGCGGACAATGTCTCTGCGACGCCAGTCCAGCCGTGTAAGTCCATGACGGGGCGGTAGGAGGGTGTGGATGCGTAAAACGAAATTTGCGCACGGGCGAAATTCATCTCCTCGGGAGTCGTCGCAACGAACGCGGTCACCGAAACGGATACATCTTTCTGCTTGCGGCCTGCATTTTTTGCGCCCTCTTCAATCGCAGGCAACATCACTTCCCTCAAATAGCGCGGCGTATTAAATGGATGCACAAGGAACCCCTCACACGTTTCGCCCGCGAGTTTTGCCAAGCCTGTGTTTACGCCAGCAATATATATTGGAATATTTGGATGCTCAATCGCTCCCGCGTTGAAGAAAGGAGACAACAGAGTTATTTTGTAATATTCCCCGCGAAAATTCAACTTCGTTCCGTTCTGCCAACAATCCCAAAACGCGCGGATGACTTGAATCTGCTCGCGCAATTTCTTCACAGGTGACTCGGGCCACGCCTGACCGAACCTCCGCTCGATGTGCGCTTTGACTTGTGTGCCAAGCCCGAGGATGAATCGTCCGCCCGATTGCGCGGCTAAATCCCAGGCGGTGTAGGCGATGTTCGCGGGCGAACGCGCGAAGGAAACTGCGACAGCCGTCCCGAAGTGAAGACGCGTTGTATGTTCGGCGATCAACGCGCAGGGCAGGAAGGGATCGTGTTGAGTCTCCTGAGTCCACAGCGCGTCGAATCCAATTTCTTCCGCGGCTTTCGCGATCGCGGGGACGTCTTTCAATCCAGTGGGTGGTAATCCAGCATCGAGTTTCATTTTTTCTCACCACGAAGGACACAAAGTGCACGAAGGAAAATCTGTGGAAAGGCGATCCGTTCGTCGTTCGTCCAACCTTAGTGACCTTCGTGTCCTTTGTGTTTAATCAATTAAATACGCCATGATCCAATTCGTCGTCGCGTTCAACCCGTCCATGTGTGCGCGTTCGTAATTGTGCGACGCATCAATGCCAGGACCGATCAACGCCAGCGCAACATCGCCGCCAGCGCGCCAAAACGCCTCGCCGTCCGACCCGTAAAGCGGATACACATCGGTCTTGTACGCGATGCCATGTTTCTCGGCTATCGCGCGCAACTTTTTATTCAAGCCCTCGTGATACACGCCGCCGCTATCTTTGATGCACAACGTCGCGCTGAACTCATCCGACTCCTGCCCCGCGCCGACGACCGCCATATCCACCGTGACCAACTCCGCCACATCAGATGGGATTCCCGCCGACGCGCCGTGACCCACCTCCTCATAATTGGAGATGTGGAAGTACACGCTTCTTTTCGGACTTCGGCCTGATTCTGCCAACGACTTGATCGCCGCCACAACATTTGCCACGCAGGCCTTGTCGTCGAGGAACCGCGAGCGGATGAATCCATTTGTCACCTCAACGCGCGGATCGAACGCCACGCAATCGCCGACGTTGATTCCCAACTCGCGCGTTTCTTTTTCGGATGTTGTGCGCGCGTCGAGCCTCACTTCCATGTGATCGTCATTGCGCGGAGTGTCTGTCCCCCCAAAAATATGACCCGACGCATTATCAATCAACACCGATCCGCGAATCTTCTCGCCCTTCGACGTGAACACCCACACGCCTTCGGTTTCAATCGTGGGCCACTGCACCCCGCCAATGCGACTCAACTTCAGCCGTCCGCTTGATTTAATTTCCTTCACCACCGCGCCAAGCGTATCCACATGCGCGGTCAAAGCCACAGGCGGCAGATCACTTTCCACCGTCCACTTTGCAACGAGTGCGCCTTTGCGAGTTCTCGATAACTCCAACTGCTGATACTGCGACAACTCCTTTTCAACAAAAGCAATCGCAGGCTCCGCAAAGCCAGTGGGTGAGGGGATGTTGAGCAGGTCAACGAGAAATTTGGTGAAATGGTTTGTGTCAAAATTGGGAAGGTTCATATTATTTGTCCACATCAATTAGAATAACTTTCACGGGCACGGCAGGAAAATGCCGCTTTAGTCTTTCGATATCATACACAAGTTGTTCGCCGTATGAAACTCCTGACGACATTCCTTTGTGTAGATTATGACAGGGTACGATTTCAATTCCAACATCCGCTTTGTTTTCGTTGAAAAAATATTGGAATTTAGCCATATCATAAAACATAAAGGCATACTTACCAAATTGAACCTCAACTAAAACCTTCTCTTTGACAAAATCGACTTGTTTATATGCTCCAGATATGGCAATATCTGAATTTGGTACTGTAATTGTGTACGTGTCTCTAAGTTCTTTGTACCCCCTTCCTTGAAATGCCTTACTGAATTGCTCGTTCATGTCAATAGGCGAATACAACTCTCTGCCTTTTTTAGTCTTTTCCTTGCTTATCTTTGTTCTATGCGCTTTGACCATAGCAATTACATCGTATAGTTCTTGTTCATACTTTGGATAACGAACCTTCAATATTTCCGAACCGCCAAGATGAGAATATTCATATACTATTTTCATTTTTTCTTCTCCACTTTGTATTTTCCACGCTTCTCCATAAGGCTCAGCTGGGCAGTTTTTATCTTTGCTAATTTAATGACCTTGGGAGGAATATTCTCAGTAGGTTTAGTAGGGTTGTAAACTGGACGCTCCATTGGTCGAATCTGCAATTCGCCATTTACTGCTTTAATAATCCTATCTTTAGCGATTGAAATATACTCGGGCATAATTTCCGCACCAACAGCTCTTCGATTATGGATCAAGGATGCGATTGCGGTACTTCCTACTCCCATAAAAGGATCAAGAACCCAATCGTTTTCATTAGTCATTGACAGAACTAATCTCTCAATTAACTCAACAGGAAATTGACACGGATGAATGGTTTTTTCTATATGGTTTGCTTTTACATTGGGGACATCCCAAATATCGCTAGGGTTTTTTCCTAATGGATTCCCAGATAACTCACCTTTTTTTGGTCCCTTGAAATGTTTTTTCTGAGGATATTTTTGAGGTACTCTAATCGGATCTAAATTAAAGGTGTATTTATTGGACTTTGTAAACCAAAGTACCACCTCATATCTTCCTGAAAATCTTTTTGAAGCATGAAGTCCATGACCAAATTCCCACACAATGCGATTTCGCAAATGTAGGCCAAGAGATGCAAAAACAGGGTACAACACAATGTCTAATGGAGTTATCTCGCCGTTAGACACGAAATTTCCCACTTGCCAGCATATACTTCCTTCTGGATGTAAAACACGCGCACATTCCGCAATAACCTGTTTTTGCTGTTCCAGATACTCATTGAGGTTTAAGCGTTTTTCGTACTCTTTGCCAATATTGTATGGAGGAGATGTGACCACAAGTTTGACAGTTTCATTGGGAACCTGTTTCAGTAACTCTAAGCAATCGCCTTCATAAAGTACGCAATTTGTCTTCGGGTCAAATTTTGAGGAAATTTTCATAGGTATATTATAAATTCGAACCTTCAAACTCCATAATTTTCTCCCGCCACTCCTGCGGAACGGAAATCGTCTTCTCGGCGCGATAATCATACGTCACCATCACCACTTCGCCTTTGGCAATTTCCCTGCCTGAATCCGCGTCCACGATATTCTGCTCCCACGTCATAGATTTGTTCCCCAACTTCGCCACATGGACTCCAACCTTGATCTTCTGCCCGAAATACACAGGCTCAAGATACGTGATGTGCGCATCCGCCAGAATCACGCCGATTTCCATAAAGGATTGATCTTTCGTGAATAGTCCCAACTCGACCAAATACGCGATCCGCGCCTGCTCGAAGTAGGTGAGATGCTTCGCGTTGTTGACGTGTCCCTGCGGATCCAAATCCCCGTAGCGGACTTCGATGGGATGATAGAAACGATAACTCATGGCGTGGATTATACCGTTTTGCGCAAAAGGATATACGATATAATACTCAAAAGTCGAGGCACGTATGAGTATTCAAAATCTCGAACCGCAGATTTCTCGTCTGAGCCGCGCCGAAAAAGCGGAATTGTTACAGCGACTCGCTCAAGAAGTGGGAAACACGTGGGCGGGAATCGAAAAAACCGCTGGCGTGTCGGGAGGCGAAGCGTGTATCGTGCGGACGCGCATCCCTGTTTGGACTCTCGATAACTATCGCCGCCTTGGGTGGACGGAAGTCGCCATCCTTGAAAATTTTCCCTCCCTGCGCGCGGTGGATCTGGTCAACGCCTGGGTGTACGCCGATTCGCATGAAGATGAAATCGAGCAAGCCATTCGGTCGAACGAGGAAGCCTGATGGCGTCCTTCTATACCAACGAAAACTTTCCCGTCAAAATAGCCGAATACCTGCGTGAAATGGGACATGATGTCTTGACCTCATTTGAAGCAGGAAATGCAAATCAACGAATCCCCGATGCCGAAGTGTTGAATTTTGCTTCGACAGCGGGGAGAATTTTATTGAATTGCACAAGAAATCGTCCAACCATGCTGGCTTGATCGTTTGCACACAGAATATTGACTTGCGCGAACAGTCAGAACAAATCCACCGAATGGTTCAAGAGGCGGGAGATATGACAGGGAAATTGATTCGGATCAATCGAAAGCAAAAATGAATCAAAATCGGATAGCCCAAACCCACAGACTATCCGACTACACAACTACCAAACTACCAAACTACAAATCTACCTACAATACCTCGCCAACCCCTCGCTATCTTTTATCCCGATCCTGCCATCGAGATTATCAATCAATCCCTGCTCCTTGAACATCACCATCGCCTGATTGACCCGCTTCCGCGACGCGCCGACCAAGTCGGCGATGTCTCCCTGCGTAAGCGTGATGCGGATTTGTGTCACGCCGTCTTTTTCGTGCCCGTATTTCTCGGCGAACGCCAGCAGTTGACGCGCCACGCGTCCGTTCACATCTAATGTTGCCAGCGCTTGAATGAGTTGATCCGATAACCGCACACGCGCAGAGAGAATCTTTACCAAGTTTCGCGCAACAGGCGGGAAGTTATCAAGCAGGTAGTTGAATGTCGTCCTATCCATCCACAACATCAGACTGCTTTCCAACGTCACCGCGCTGGCAGAGCGACCGATGCTGTCAATCAGACTCATCTCGCCAAGCAAATCGCCGCTTCCCAGTATCGAAAGAATCACATCCCGTTCGCCTTGCTCGACGTGAATTTTCACCGTACCATGCAAGATGATATACACCGCCTCGCCAGGTTGTTCGATGGTCATCACATTGCGTCCCGCCTCGAAGATGCGGCGATGCGCGTGCTGGGCAACCCAATCGAGTTGAGTCGGCGTCAGCCCTGCGAACAGTTCGATGTCCGCGAGCAGGTTGCGAGTGTTGTCCTTCCTGATCTCATCCATTTTGAGCATATTGTACATCCTTCCTCCCGCCTCTCCCCATGGGAGAGGGGACGGGGGTGAGGGAATGTCTAGGGGCGAGGTCAATCTCCAACCCCTCATACGCCGCAACCGTATCCTCGAACAGACTCTTCGCCGTCCGTTCCATGCCCGCGATCATCGCGTCGTCATACGACGGATCGTGATGGAACAACACCAACTGTCCAACTTCTGCCGCCGCGGCAACTTCGCAAGCCATCGTCACGGTCGAATGTCCGTACCCCTGCGTGGACGGAAAGCCCGCCAACTGCCCGCGATAATGCTCCTCCAAATATTGCGCGTCGTGGATCAGCACATCCGCATCCCGCGCAAATTGCACAAGCTTGCGATCCGTTCCCACATAGCCCTCCGTATCTGTAGCATAGACGACAGATTTTCCGCGCCAAGTGATTCGGTAGACGTAAACACCTCCAGGATGCGCGTACGATTTGTGAATGCGGATGACGACCGCTTCTTCTCCGACGGGGACGCCTGACTCAGCCACTCGGACTCCCTCGGCATCCCAAACGACGATCTGCGACTCGCGCACCGCTTGAATATCTTTCGACGAAGCCATGTCACGTAACCCGACAGGAAACGTTTCAGACGATTGATTCCGCTCCAACACATTCTTCAACGATTCGTGCGTGCCGTCGGGTCCGTAGATGTGCAGTCTCGCGCTCGGCATGTACGCGGGGACGAAGAACGGAAATCCCTGCGTGTGATCGTGATGCAAATGGCTGAACAGTAACAGAAGTTCGCCCGCCCGTTTCGTCCGCGCCAACTCACGACCCAACGGGATGATCCCCGTCCCCGCATCGAGGATGATCGTCCGCTCGCCCGCGCGGACCTCCACGCTGGATGTGTTCCCTCCATATTTGATCGTCCCCGCGCCAGGGGTGGGATAACTCCCGCGCGCTCCCCAAAATTTGACTCTCAACTCGTTAGGCATCTCGGCATCTCCTTTCATTGTGTAGGATGCGCTCTCTAGCGCATCCGTTGGCGCAAGAGAGCGCATCCTACGCAAATTAATTTCTACGCGTATTATTCTCACGAACAAAAATCGCTCAAGGAAAGTTTTCGCAAAATGGGTGAGAAGTTTTTCACAAAGGAGGTTACACATCCGCGCTGAGCGGAGGTCTGAGCGAAGCGATAGCGAAGACGAAGACCGCAGTCGAAGCGCCGCCAGAAAAATTAGAAAATTTGTGCTATACTCGCCCTATGGCAGTCATCCGCTCCTCAGACATTGGGAACTACCTCTACTGCCGCCGCGCGTGGTGGTACAAAAAGCAGGGAGTCGAGTCCGAGAACCAAGCCGAAATGGCGACAGGCTCCGAACTCCACCGCCAACATGGACGCAAAGTCCTCGCCTCCACCCTCGCGCGGACGGTTGGCTTGATCCTGTTGATGCTCGCGTTAATCCTGCTAGTCGCCTATTGCACCGCACAAATCCTTTAGCCACGGATTTACACAGATTTTCACCGATTTTTTCATCTCACTCTCTTACTCATCCATTCAAACAAACACACAATCTCCAATCTCCAGTCTCCAATCTCCAATTCTCCAATTCTCTAATTCTCCAATGCTCTACTTTGCCCTTTTCCTCCTCCTCCTCGCCCTCCTCTTCTTCTGGCAGTCGAATCGTCAACGACAGGCGGCAGGCTTGCCAGGCGGACGCGTCATCTACACCGACACGCGCGGCTGGAACAAATTGGAGAAGCCGCTGTTCTATGCCGCGTTGGAGTTGACAGGCAAACCCGATTATCTCGTTGAACAAAATGGAAAGATCATCCCCGTCGAAGTGAAATCGGGTCGCGCGCCCGAAGCGCCATATGACTCGCACATTTATCAATTGGCATCGTATTGTTTATTGGTCGAGAAAACGTACGGCAAACGTCCGCCGTATGGGATCGTCCATTATGAGGATAAAGATTTTTCGGTGGAGTACACACACGAGTTGGAACAATCTCTGTTGGAGTTGATCACTGAAATGAAGCGCGATGGGATGAAGCGAGAAGTCTCAAGGTCGCACGAGCAGGCGTCCCGTTGTAAAAGATGCGGGTTTCGATCCGTTTGCGATCAGAGTTTGGCGTGAAGGAAGTAAACACGTAAACAAGTCGTAACACGTATCACGTAACTCGTATCTCGTAACGTGTCTACCTGTATACCTGTATACGTGTTTACCTTATAATTACCCCCATGCCCGAATCGTTCATCCCCAAGCGACCTGTCGTCACCGCGCATCAGAAAATGCCCGAAGCCGTGACCGAAGCGGAAGCGATGTCTGCGTATTTGAAAAGCAAGGGCATGGATGCGCCTTGCGGTTCGATCTACGATGAAGATTTGCGCAAGCGCGTGCGCGGCGGCGAGTTTGATATGCTGGTCATCGCGGGCGGAGATGGAAGCGTTTTGCGCGCGGGTCACCTCTGCGCCCCAAGCGGCGTGCCGATCCTCGGAGTCAATTTGGGCAGACTCGGTTTTCTCATTCAAGTGGATCGCCGCGAGTGGCGCGAGTACTTTGACAAATTGTTCAACGGCGAAGCGTGGATCGAGAAACGCATGATGCTTCACACCGAGCACATCCGCGCGGGCGAGTCGTTGGGCGAGTGGTACGCGTTGAATGAAGTGGTCGTCGGGCGCGGCGCGAACCTGCGACCCGTTCACTTAACCGCTTCAGTGGATGGAAGCCTGCTCACCCGCTATCTTGCCGATGGATTGATCGCTTCGACTCCGACGGGTTCAACTGCCTACGCCCTCGCGGCGGGCGGACCCATCCTGCCGCCGAAGTTGCGCAATATTTTGCTCGTGCCGATCGCGCCGCATCTTTCAGTGGATCGCGCGGTCGTGCTGGCTGAAGGCTCGACAGTGACCATGACGCCAAAAAGTGAGAATGTTGTTCTCAGCGTGGATGGTCAGTCGCCGATCACGTTGATGGAAGACGATCACATAGACGCGCGCGCGGCAGACATCAACGCGCAGTTCGTCCGCTTCGGCGACCCTGGATATTTTTATCGCAACCTCACTGCGCACATGAATGAAAATTCGTTGGGAATGCCGAGATGAAATTCTTTAAACACGAAGGACACCAAGTACACAAAGGGAAAATCTATGGAAAGGCGATCCGTTTGTCATTCGTCCAACCTTAGTGACCTTCGTGTACTTCGTGGTAAAAAATAGAGATGACTGAAACAACCGAAACCTTGTATTGCTACAACCATCCAACGCGCGAAACTGCTTTACGATGCAAACGTTGCGAACGTCCCATCTGCACTTCGTGCGCGGTTGGTACGCCGACGGGTTACATGTGCAAGGAGTGTGTGCGCGAACGTAAAAAAACGTTTGATACATCCGAATGGTATGACTATATTTTTGGATTTATCGTGGCGGGGTTCCTCTCGGGTGTGGCTTCGTTCCTGGTCACCATGATCGGCAGTATCGGCTTCTTCGGATGGTTCCTCATTGCCGCAGGCGCGCCGACAGCAGGTGTGATCATCGCGGAAGGTGTGCGCTTGATCACGCGGAAAAGGCGCTCGCGGTCGTTGTTCATCACGATCGCGGTTGCGGTCGTATTGGGCGCATTGCCGATCATCGTCTTGGAAATTTTCATCTTTGATATCTTCGGCATCGTCTTTCAGGTCATCTATCTTGTGATCGCCACTCCCATTGTTTACACACGACTTTCTGGAATCCAATTGTTCAGATAAAAATTAACCATGCTAACCGAACTTCACATCCACAACTTTGCGATCATAGACAAACTCGACCTGCGTTTTGGTCCTGGGCTCATCATCCTCACGGGTGAGACGGGCGCGGGCAAGTCTATCATCCTCGATGCCGTCGTCATGCTCATCGGCGGCAAAGCGGACACGACCTTCGTGCGAACCGATTCAGATGCCGCGTTCGTCGAGGGTGTGTTCCAGCTCAAAGGTCCCGAAAGAGAAGCGGTGCACTCCATCCTGCAACGCGAAGAATTGATGGACGATCCGAATTATGTGGTGCTGATGCGCGAAGTCCGCAAAGAGGGGCGGAGTGTGGCGCGCGTCAATGGGCGGACGGTGAGCGTTTCTCTTTTAAAAGAAATCGGATCGCTGGTGGTGGACATTCACGGACAAGCGGAACATCTATCGCTTCTCGATTCACGCGCCCATTTGGGTCTGCTCGACCGCTTCGCTGAAGTTTCGCGTCCCCTCAGCGATTATCGTCAGACGTATCACGCGTTGCTTGGCGTTCGTCACGAGTTGAATGAGTTGCGAAAAGCGCAAGCGGATGCGGATCGGCGCGTGGAGTTTCTCACATATCAAGCGGAGGAGATCGAAGCCGCGCGATTGAAGGCGGGCGAAGATGATGAACTGCGCAAGGAGCGCGACCGACTCGCAAATGCCGAGTCGCTGGCGCAGAACGCGCAAGAGGCGTTGGCTGTGTTGGAAGAAGGCTCGCCTGAAACGCCCGCCGCCACCGACCTGATCGGGCAAGCCGCGCAAGCCTTGCACGCGCTCGCAAAA
>WBZL01002321.1_pt1 | contig 18663 bp, 11 predicted proteins | sample 5204291 | NCBI WGS metagenome assembly WBZL01 (sample SAMN12344345, study PRJNA552823) | activated sludge metagenome | biome: Activated sludge suspended growth; feature: Nitrification reactor; material: Wastewater; isolation source: activated sludge from nitrification reactor of wastewater...
CTGGCGAGCTGGTGGCGTTCCTCGAGTCGATCGGCGCGCGGTTCGGTCCGCACGTGAACGCGTCGACGTCGTTCGATGAAACGATCTACATGCTCGACGTGCCGACCGATCGCGATGGGTACGTCGACAAGGGCCTGCTGGCGTTGCGCGATTTCGCCGGCGGCGCCTCGCTGACCGGCGACGAGATCGACAAGGAACGCGGCGTCGTGCTCGAGGAATGGCGGGGCCGGCTGGGCGCCAGTTCCCGCGTCACCGACCAGCAGCTGCCGCTGCTGTTTTACGGCTCGAAGTACGCCGACCGCCTGCCCATCGGCAAACCGGAACTGATCGAAACGGTGGATTACGAAACCGTGAAAAAGTTTTATACCGATTGGTACCGCCCAAACCTGATGGCCCTGGTGGTTGTCGGGGATTTTGATCTCGACTGGATGGAAGAACAGATCAAATCCAGGTTTTCCGGCCTGCAAAACCCGGCCGAGCCGCGCCCTCGGGTCAGATACGAAATGACGCTTGCCGGAGGTACCCGATCCGCTATTTTTTCCGACAAGGAAGCCCCCTTTACCCAAATTGAGGTGATGTACCAGCAACCCGAACAGAAAACCCGGACCCTTGAAGACTTCAAGAACAGCCTGGCCAGGTCCTTGTACAACCGGATGCTGAATGCGCGCCTGTTTGAACTGCGGCAGCAGTCCAATCCGCCGTTCACCTTCGCCTCCTCCGGGTACGGCAGCGATCTGGGCAATCTTGACGCCTATTTTGTTTCGGCTTTCACCCCGGAAGGAAAGGCCCTTGACGGACTCGAAGTCGTCTTGATTGAAACGAGGCGGGCCCTGTTGCACGGTTTTACAGCTACCGAACTGGAACGGCAGAAGGCCGAAATGATCCGCGCGGTCGAAAAGGAATTCAAGGAGAAGGACAAGCTGCAATCCGGACAGCTGGCGTCACAGGGGGTCAGCTATTTCCTGCACGAAACGCCGCTGCTCAATCCGGCTCAACGGTTGAATCTGTACAAGGAATTCCTGCCCAGGGTGACCCTGGAGGAGATCAACCACCTGCCTTATGAATGGATTTCCAAGGAAAACCGCGTCATCAACGTGACCGCACCTGAAAAGGAAGGCCTGGAATTGCCGACGGAAGAGGCCATCCTGGCTTTATTGGACAAAGTGGATGAAATGAAGCCGGAACCTTATGTCGACCAGGTATCCGACAAACCCCTCATGGAAGAGAACCTCCCGGAAACGAAGATCGCAGATGAAAAATCCTTCGAATCCCTCGGCATAACGGAATGGACGCTGGCCAACGGCGTCCGGGTAGTGCTCAAACCCACCGATTTCAAAAACGACGAGATCCTCATGGCGGCCTACAGCCCCGGCGGAAATTCCCTTTATCCGGATGCCGATTACCAGAATGCTTCCAATGCGTCCGGGATTGTCAACCAGAGCGGGATAGCCGGTTTTTCGGTCGTGGAGCTGGAAAAGATGCTCGCCGGTAAAACCGTAGGGGTGGGGCCTTATATCGGAGAATTGAACGAAGGGCTCAACGGCTCCTGTTCGCCTCAGGACCTTGAAACCCTGTTCCAGCTGACCTACCTCTACTTCAAGCAACCAAGGATAGATGAAAAGGCCCTGGAAACCTTCAAGTCCCAGCAGGAGTCCATCCTTCAGAACATGATGATCAACCCCTATTACTATTTCAGCGACGAAAAGAACAAGATCAAATACAATAATCATCCGAGGCGGCATATCCCGACGGTGGAAGAGATCGAAAGCCTCGACCTGAAAAAAATGGAATCGGTGTACAAGGACCGGTTTGCGGACGCCGGCGATTTCACTTTCTTTTTTGTCGGCAATTTCGAGGTGGAAGCCATCCGGCCGCTGATCAGCCGCTACCTCGGCAATTTGCCGTCCACCGGCCGGAAAGAAACCTGGAAGGACGTTCACTCCGATCTCGTGAACGGCAAAATCGACAAAACGATCACCAGGGGCAAGGCGCCCAAAGCCCTGGTTGAATTGGTGTACCACGGCGATTTTCCGTACCTGGACAGCAAGGCCCGTTATGATTTTTATTCGCTGATGGATGTACTCCGCATCAAATTGCGCGAGTCCATGCGGGAAGACAAAGGCGGCGTGTACGGCGTCAGCGTCAACGGCAGCGCATCCCAGTTCCCGACCCAGAAATATGCCATTACCATCGGGTTCAATGCGGAGCCTGAAAAGGTGGAAGAGTTGATCGGTACGGCTTTGGCTGAAGTGGCCAAACTGCAGCAGGAAGGCCCCGGGGCGAAAGATATCGCCAAGGTACAGGAGACCCAGCGGCAAAGCCGGATCAAGGACCTGAAAGAAAACCGGTTCTGGCTCGGCCAGTTGCGGGCGAGGTACGAAAACAACCTTCCGCTGGACGGCCTTTCCATGGAGGAATACGAGAAGACCATCAGCGGGTTAAACGCAGCCGACCTGCAGAAAGGCGCCAAAGCCTGGTTTGATGCCGATAACTTCATGCGGTTTGTCCTGCTGCCCGAGGCGGAAGCCGAAGGCAATCGATAATCCGGATCAGCGGAATTTGTACCTGCCGTAAAAAAGAAGCTCCCTTCCGGACAACCGGAAGGGAGCTTTTATTTTGCAGAAGCAAGACCGGGAAATTATTTCTTGTCTTTAACCTCTTCGTATTCTACATCGGTAACTTCATCGGCGCCTTTGCCCGATCCGCCCGGCGCTTCCTCACTGCCGTTGGTATGCGCCTGGTCAGCGCCGCCCTGGGTGGCCTGGTACATTTCCTGGCTGGCTGCCTGCCATGCGGTATTCAGGTTATTCATGGCGGTGTCGATGCGGGCGATATCCTGCGCTTTGTGCGCTTCGCGGAGTTCTGCAAGGGCGGATTCGATGGCCTCTTTTTTCTGGGCCGGGATCTTGTCGCCGTATTCCTGCAGTTGTTTTTCCGTCTGGAAGATCATAGAGTCGGCCGCATTGACCTTCTCAGCCCTGTCGCGTACTTCGCGGTCGCTGTCGGCATTGGCCTTGGCTTCCGCCTTCATTTTTTCGATTTCTTCCTTGGACAGGCCGGTAGAGGCTTCGATGCGGATCTTTTGCTCTTTGCCGGTTCCTTTGTCCTTGGCGGAAACGTTGAGAATGCCGTTGGCGTCGATGTCGAAGGTTACCTCGATTTGCGGTTCACCGCGGCGGGCCGGCGGAATGCCGTCCAGGATAAATTTGCCGACAGTGCGGTTATCCTTGGCCATCTGGCGTTCGCCCTGGAGAATGTGGATCTCAACGGAGGGCTGATTATCCGCAGCGGTTGAGTAGACCTTTGATTTTTTCGTCGGTATGGTGGCGTTGGCCTCGATCACAACGTCGTAGATGCCGCCCATGGTTTCGATACCCAGCGAAAGCGGAGTAACGTCGAGCAGGAGCACGTCCTGTACATCGCCGCTCAGCACGCCGCCCTGAATGGAAGCGCCAACAGCGACGACTTCGTCGGGGTTTACGCCCTTATTGGGTTTTTTGCCGAAGAATTCCTCGACAGCCTGCTGGATGCGCGGGATCCGGGTGGAACCGCCGACGAGGATGACCTCATCGATATCCGCAGCGGAGAGCCCTGCGTCTTTCAGTGCGAGGCGGCAAGGTTCGAGGGTCCTGGAAACCAGCGAGTCGGCCAGTTGTTCGAATTTGGCCCTGGACAGTTTGATCACAAGGTGCTTGGGCACGCCGTCGACAGCCGTGATATAGGGCAGGTTGATTTCCGTTTCGCTGGAAGAGGACAATTCGATCTTGGCCTTTTCAGCGGCGTCTTTGAGGCGCTGGAGGGCCATGGGGTCTTTGCGGAGGTCGATGCCTTCCTGGGTTTTGAACGAGTCGGCCAGCCAGTCGATGATGACGTGGTCAAAGTCGTCGCCGCCGAGGTGGGTATCGCCGTTGGTAGATTTCACTTCAAATACGCCGTCTCCCATTTCAAGTATGGAAATATCGAATGTACCGCCGCCGAGGTCATACACGGCGATGGTCATGTCCTTGTTGCGTTTGTCGAGGCCGTAGGCCAGGGCAGCGGCGGTGGGTTCGTTGATGATCCTTTTAATGGTCAGGCCGGCGATTTCGCCTGCCTCTTTGGTGGCCTGGCGCTGAGAGTCATTGAAGTAAGCCGGGACCGTAACAACGGCTTCGGTGACTTCCTGGCCCAGAAAATCTTCTGCAACCTTTTTCATTTTCTGCAGGACCATGGCAGAAATTGCCGGCCGTCAATATCGACGCGAACGGAATCGTTGTCGCCGCCAACCACTTTATAAGACATGCGGGTTGCTTCCTTGGTGACTTCACCGAAGCGATGGCCCATGAAACGCTTGATAGAAGAAATGGTTCTTTTGGGGTTGGTGATGGCCTGGCGTTTGGCCGGATCGCCGATTTTGCGTTCTCCGTTATCCATGAAAGCGACTACGGAAGGAGTGGTTCTTCTGCCTTCATCATTAGCAATCACGACCGGCTCATTTCCTTCCATAACTGCCACACAGGAATTGGTGGTGCCTAAGTCAATGCCAATTATTTTACCCATTTTAAGTTTTTTAATTGAATTCAAAATGTAAGTCTGACCATTAGACATCAAGGTATGTGCCAAGCCGTTTCTCGCAGGGCATCCATGACAAAATTAAAGATTTGAGGCCCGATAGCCGCCATTTTGGACTAAATCGGCAAGGCAGGCTGTCAAAATGTGCCATTTTGGCAGCAGGGAATGGATCAGTTTTCGCCGGATCTGCGGAACCCGATAGCGGGTTTGGTGAAGATGAAATCGCTTTTATCCATTTTGAGGTGGGAAACGTCTTCCGTAGTCAGAATGTTGGGCGGCTGCTGGTCGCGTTCTTTCGGGGAAAGGCCGGACAACCGCAGATTGTGGGCTTTTATGACATCCTGGACGATGCTGCGGACTGTACGGGCATTTCCGAAGTATTTGTCCCGGTAAAGGTGGACGAATTCGAGGTAGTTGCGCAGGTGTTCCTCGGCTTCCGGGCTGGGAATGAGTCCTTCCCTGGACAGCATGAGCTGAGCGATCCGGTTCAGTTCGGAAGGTGAATAATCTTCAAACTTCAGCACCTTGTCGAAGCGGGAACTAAGGCCCGGGTTGGCCTTCAGGAACGTTTCCATGTTATCCGGGTAGCCTGCGACAAATAGGAAGAACTGGCCCCTGAAATCCTCCATTCTTTTCAGGAGGGTCTGGATGGCCTCATCGCCGAAATCGCCGTGAGTGCTCAGTCCCCGCTGGGTCAGGGCGTAGGCCTCGTCGATAAAGAGGACGCCGCCCATGGCCTCGTCCACTTTTTCAGCGGTTTTGATGGCGGTTTGACCGACGTAACCGGCCACCAGCCCTTGCCGGTCGGTTTCCACCATATGGCCTCTTTCCAGGATGCCGAGCGCCTTGTATATCTTGGTCAGAATCCGGGCTACCGTGGTTTTGCCGGTACCGGGGTTGCCGATGAACACGGTATGGAGGTAAAAGGCGTTGAGTACGTCCTTGTAGCTCTCCCGGTAATATTTCACCAGGCGGACCATTTCGTTGATCTGGGCTTTGATCCGGTCCATCCCGATCAGGTTGCTCAGTTCGTTGAGGGCGTCCTGGAGCAGGATTTCATCGACCGGAATATCGGGCAGCTCTTTTTTGCGGCCGATCTCGATGCGGGCAACGTCTTCGAATTCGACCGTGGAGAGGGTTTCTCTCGGCAGTTGCTTGTAATGATTTTGGGACATGATCCGGAGGCCCAGGTTGATCTTCGCCTGTTCGACCAGATCGAAAACAAAGCGGGCGTTGCCGAAGGTGCGATCGCGGCGGCGGTAAGCGCTGACAATGATCTCGTCGATGCGTTTGCGGGCAATTTCCGTGAACTGGATGCCTTTCTCGAGGGCGGCGTATTCCGCGATCCGGGAAAGCTCCTGCGGCAGATAATCCGAAAATTCGAAATACAGTTTGAACCTGGATTTGAGGCCCGGGTTGGAATCCAGGAACTGGCGCATTTCCTTGGGATAGCCGGCGACGATGACCGCCAGGTCGCCGGGGCCGTTGGACAGTTCTTTGACCAGGATTTCGATCACTTCCCGGCCGAAGTCCTTGGTATCATCGAGGGATCTGGCGAGGGAGTAGGCTTCGTCGATGAACAAAACGCCCCCCCTTGCCTTTTCGATGGCTTCCTTGACCTTCGGGGCAGTCTGGCCGATGTATTCCCCGACCAGGTCTACGCGGTCCACCTCATGGACATGGCCTTTGCTCAGCAGGCCCATTTTTTTGTACAGTTTACCCATCATGCCGGCGACGGTCGTTTTGCCGGTCCCCGGGTTGCCGATGAAAACGGAGTGAACGTTGATCTCCTCTTTCTCGTCAAATCCTTTTTCTTTCCTGTATTGGAGGAACTGGATGTATTTGGCGTGATCCTGCACCCGCTCCTTGATCTCTTTGAGGCCGATGAGGGCGTTGAGGCGGGCCATGACGTCCTCGAAGGTCTGGCGATCCTCATCGGTGTGGATCAGCTCCACGGGGGTATGCTGGTCGGGCAGGAGGACGCCGGCGATGCCCTCTTCGAATTCTTCGCTGACATCAAACGGCACCACCGCCAGCAATTTATCCAGGAAGACGATCTCCGCCGAATACCGGTCGCGTCGCCAGGAGCCCTTGACATTGGAGCCCCAACCCGCGCTGAGTTTGATGATCTCGTCCTTCTTCTCGATGCGTTGCAGCCGGACGACCTGGCCTTTCAATTCGCGGGCGTTGTTGAAAAACTTGATGAACAACTCGCATTGCCAGGATTTTTCCGGCTGGAGGTTGCGCAGCATGATCTCCACGTAGATATAGCGGGTCTCCTCGGAACTGAATTTTTTATAGAAAATCCTTTCGTCTTCGATGATATCGTCGTAGGGACCTTCGTAAAGGCGCAGGGATTCAACCTGAAGGTAGGGGTTTTCCTCGATGGCGTCTTCTTCGCCCGGTTCTTCAACATAAAAGTATTTGGAGGCGATTTTGTCTCCGTCGATCCAGGCTTCCCAGAAGTAGGTGCCTTTTTTCCAGAATACGCCGTCCGACTTATTGCCCCATCCTTCCCGGACAAAAAACACGGGGTCGTACTTGCTGATCTTGCGTTTGACGGGGATCCGGGCAATTTCCTTTTTGCCTTTTTTCAGGGAATAGCACCGCAGTTCGACTTCGATATCCCAGTCATCAACGTCAAAGTTCTTATTGAACAGGGAGAGTTCGGCATATATAAAAGAGGTATTGAAACGATCGAAAACCTGGCGGTACTTTTTTTTGTTGTCCGCCAGCCATTCGGTCGAGGAATATACCTTCAATTCCTTGAACTTGTACTTTTTCGATTCGGATAAAGAAGTTTCTGCTTCCATTGCGGGTTATTCGATCACGAAACTAAGGTAAAAACTTTTTCAATACAAGGAAGGCCGGGATCAGAATTTATTGATTTTTGACCCTTGAAAGGTCCAGCGCTTTGCGGTTATTTCTAATAAACGGGCGCAATTCCATAAAGTTTCGGTCAGGGAGGGCAGGCGGCCGGTCGCGGCGCTTTGGAAATCCGGGGAAAGCAAAACAAAAAGCCGGACCAGATGCGGTTGGGACGGCATGCGGCACGGCTTTGGATATGTTTTGGGTTACAATCGGGTGATTTGGATTGCAAAAATAAACAAAAAATTGTAAAAACAAAAAATAATAACAATATTTTTTATTTTAGATCCGATTGCTTAAATTTGTGGAAAACTTTTGCGGAAAGATCAATCACCAAGGTCCGGAATGCTGTAATTTGGGCCTTGCTTTAAAACCGAAACGTCATGCCTGAATTCGTCCATTTGCATTGCCATACCCAATTTTCCCTGCTCGATGGAGCCGCCGATATCGGCACCATGATGAACAAGGCGCAAAAAGACGGTCAGAAAGGGGTTGCGCTGACGGACCACGGCAATATGTTCGGCGCCTTCAAATTCACGTATGAGGCGCAAAAAAGAGATCTCAAGCCCATCATCGGATGTGAGTTCTACCTGGTTGAAGACCGGCACAAGAAGGCCTTTTCAAGAGCAAACGGCGAATCGGATGAACGTTTCCACCAATTGTTGCTGGCCAAAAACCAGAAAGGATACGAAAACATTTCCAAACTCTGTTCGCTCGGCTACCTGGAAGGGCTGTACAGCAAATTCCCGAGGATTGACAAGGAATTGCTGCTCCAGCACCACGAAGGCCTGATCGCGACAAGCTGCTGCATCGGCGCGGAAATCCCGCAGGCCATCCTCCGCGGCAAAGTGGAAGAAGCCGAAGAGAAACTGAAGTGGTGGCTCGACCTCTTCGGCGAGGATTTCTACATTGAGCTGCAACGGCACCGCGGGCTGGAAAATATCGACGGGCTCGGCATCAGCCAGGAGGACGTCAACCAGCAATTGCTGAAATTTGCCGCCAAATACAATGTCAAGGTCATTGCCACCAATGACTCTCATTATGTTGATGAGGAGGATTTCGCTCCGCATGATATCCTGCTTTGCATCAATACCAACAGCTTGCTGCAGGACGAAAAGCGGTTCAAATTCCCGAGCAGCGATTTTTATTTCAAAACCCAGGGTGAAATGGGCAAGTTGTTCCAGGATGTGCCCTTTGCGCTGGACAATACCCTGGAGATCTTTGACAAGATCGACACGCTCAAGCTGGCCAGGGATATTTTGCTGCCGGCATTTCCGGTTCCGGAAGGTTTTACCTCCCAGGACGATTACCTGCGACACCTGACCTTTGACGGCGCCAGAAAGCGGTACGGCTCCATTTCGCCCGAGGTGGAGGAACGGTTGAATTTTGAACTGTCCGTTATCAAGCAATCGGGGTATCCCGGGTACTTTCTCATTGTTCAGGACTTTACCAATACCGCCCGGAAAATGGGGGTTTCGGTCGGGCCCGGCCGGGGCAGCGCCGCTGGATCGGCCGTCGCCTATTGCATCGGCATCACCAATGTGGACCCGATCAAATACGACCTGCTGTTCGAACGTTTCCTGAACCCCGAGCGGGTCTCCATGCCGGATATTGATATTGACTTTGACGACGAAGGCAGGGATAAGGTGATCAACTATGTGATCGAAAAATACGGCCGCAACCAGGTTGCGCAGATCGTCACCTACGGCACCATGGCCGCCAAACTCAGCCTCAGGGACGTCGGCCGGGTGATGAACGTGCCCCTGCCGGAAGTTGACCGGGTGGCCAAAACCTTTCCCCTGCACCTCAAGGCTACGCTCGCCAAGGTCCTGGCCGAACCCGATATCGATTCCAAGCTCAAGTCCGAACTCAACTCCGAAGAGCAGGAAAAGGCCTATCGGTTCAGGGACCTTGCAAAGGGCGAAGACGAGATCGGCCATATGATCCAGACGGCAAGGAAACTGGAAGGCTCGGTCCGCAATACCGGCATTCACGCCTGCGGGGTGGTCATCACGCCGGATGAGATCACCAAGTACGTCCCGGTGAAGGTGGACAAGGAGTCCGACATGTTGGTGACCCAATTTGACAACAGCGTGGCAGAAGCCGCCGGCTTGCTCAAAATGGACTTTCTGGGGCTGAAAACGCTGACCATCATCAAGGATGCCGTCCGGATGGTCCGGGAAAACCACGGCGTCGACCTGGATATGGACAATATTCCGCTGGACGACCTGAAAACATACGAGCTTTTCCAGCGGGGGGATACGGTAGGCATATTCCAGTATGAAAGTTCCGGCATGCAGAAATACATGAAGGAGCTCGTGCCCACCACCTTTGAGGACCTGATCGCCATGAACGCCCTCTACCGGCCGGGGCCCCTTGAATACATCCCGAACTTCATCGCCCGTAAACACGGCCGCGAGCCCATTACTTACGACCTGCCGGACATGGAGGAATACCTCAGGGATACCTACGGCATCAGCGTCTACCAGGAGCAGGTCATGCTGCTGAGCCAGAAACTGGCCGGATTCTCCAAAGGCCAGGCGGACAAGCTGCGGAAGGCCATGGGTAAAAAGCTGAAAGCCGAACTGGATGCCATGTACCCCAAATTTCTGGCAGGGGGTGAGGAGCGCGGTCACCCGAAAAAGATCCTGGAAAAGGTCTGGAAGGACTGGGAAGCCTTTGCCTCTTACGCCTTCAACAAGTCGCACTCCACCTGTTATGCGTTTGTCGCTTTCCAGACGGCCTATCTCAAGGCCCACTATCCGGCTGAATTCATGGCTTCGGTGCTGACCCACAACAAGAATGACATTTCCAAGATCACCTTCTTCCTGCAGGAGTGCAAGCGGATCGGCCTGACGGTACTGGGCCCGGATGTGAATGAAAGCGCCTCGGATTTTTCGGTGAACAAACTGGGGCAGGTGCGGTTCGGGCTTTCGGCCCTGAAAGGGGTAGGAGAGGGGCCTGTCGACGAGATCCTCAAGGATCGCTCCCAATCGGGGCCCTTCGGCAATATATTTGAATTTGTGCAGCGATTGACGGGTAACGCCATCAACAAGAAGGTGATGGAAAGCCTGGCCCTGGGCGGCGCATTCGATTGCTTCGGCGATATTCTCAGGTCCCAGTATTTTGCGGCTTCCGACAAATACGATTCCTTCATTGAACACCTCTTGCGGTACGGGGCGGCTTATCTGTCCCAAAAGGCTGAAGCGGCCACTTCCCTTTTCGGCGCTTCCGACGATATCATGCTGCCGGAGCCGACGCCCCCGGTTTGCCCGCCCTGGCCCTTGCTGGTCAAGCTCAACCGGGAAAAAGAGGTGACCGGCATCTTTATCAGCGGACATCCGCTGGACGATTACCGGGTCGAGATCGAGCATTTCATTTCCTGCCCGCTGGAAGAAGTCGAAAACCAGATGCAGCGGCCGCAGCTCAACCTGGCCGGCATGGTCAGCGTTGCCCGCCACATGATCTCCAAAAACGGCAACGGCTGGGGCATTTTTGAGATCAGTGATTACAATGCCAGCATGGAGTTCAAGCTCTTCGGGGAGGATTATCAGAAATTCAAACATTTGCTGGAAGAAGGCAAAGCTCTGTTTCTGAAAGGCAATTTTCAGAAGGGTTGGCGGGGCGATGAAATGGAATTCAAGGTGAAAGAGATCAAATTGCTGGAAGGTGTCGCTGAAAGCCTGACGGAATCGATCACCCTCAAACTCCACCTGGATATGGTGACAGCTGATATGATTGAGCGGATCGATGAACTTTGCCGGCAGTTTTCGGGCAAACACCGGCTAAAGATGGAATTGAGCGATCCGGCCAACCGGCTCCGGCTTAAACTGATGGCCAAGGAAAGAAAGGTGAACGCCGACAATGCCTTTGTCGCCGAACTGGATAAACTGGGCGTGGAATACAGCCTGAATTGATATTCATGGACGCCGCGTTTGAAATATTGCTGGAAACGGACCAATATCTGGTCATCAACAAGCCTGCCGGGGTAAATGTGGAGCGGCTTCCCCAGGGGTTCCCTTCCGTGGAAGAAATGGTGGAAAATCATATGAGGGGCAAAGGCGTGAAAAAGCCCTTTGCCGGGATTGTCCACCGGTTGGACCGGCCGGTCAGCGGCGTGCTGCTGATCGCCAAAAAGAAAAGCGCGCTTAAGTTGTTCAACGAGCAGTTCAGGCTCCGTAAGATCCGGAAGGCATATCAGGCCCTGGTTTATCCCGCTCCGGCGGAGGACCGCGGCATTCTGCACCACTGGCTGGTAAAAGACCAGAAAGAAAAACGGTCGGAAGCCTATCCGGAGCCGAGGGGGAATGCAAAGGAAGCTTTCCTGGAGTTTGAGCGCATTTCCATATCGGCAGCCGGCGAAGGGCTCCTGAAAGTTATTCCTTCCGGCGGGCAGTTTCATCAGATCCGGGTGCAGCTCGCTGCGGCGGGCTGGCCGATATTGGGGGATGCAAAGTATGGATCCATAGGGGCCTTTAAACAAGATGCCATAGCACTGCACGCAATCCTTCTGGCATTTGAAGATCCCGTTTCTCGCCGGGAAATCATTGTGACCTCTCTTCCTGGTTTTTTGCCAGGGCCATCCAACCTTTCACTGGTCTGAAAAAACCAAAGAAGTTTCCAGTACTGCCGGCTGTAAGCACAATTGCCAGTCCGACCGGCATAAATGCCGAGATGGTGAATAACATCTCATGGTAATAAGGAAGAAAGCCCAGCTTTGCCCACAGCAGGATGCCCTGGAGGAAGAGCAGGGATTCCGATCCGATGAAACCGGCCTGAAAAAGAAACATCCCCAGGCGTGGCCGGCGGGCGGCAACTACCAACCAGCCCTTTTGCATGGAAATACCGAGCATAAAATGTGTCACAACGCCAAGCAGGATCAGGTGTATGAATCCCAGTACAAAATTGCGGATGGTATAGGCGATTGTAGCAATATAGGGAATGATGACAACCGTTTGGATCAAGACCTTTAAAACAAAAGCTAGTAATGAAATGGTCAGCATGCCCGAAGCCTGACCGAATTTTTGCTTCAGACTTGCCCTGTTTCGCCAGATTACCTCAATCAGCAAAGCGGAAGCCGCAAATTGGAGTAAAACACCGGCACTGTTGAGCCAAAAAAGGATTTTGACTGGATTTGACCAGGTTACCGCCAACAGGAAGGTGAGCGGGCACGATATGGATAAAAGGTAAAAGAACCAAAGAAGTTTGCCCCGGACGAAGCGGAGCCCAAGATTTTCCATCTCCCTGAAGATGAGCGCAAGGATGGCAAACAGGAACCAGCCGTTGAACTGAAAATGCAGATAGAACTGAACACTCATGTAATAAAGTGCTGATCCTTTTAATTGTAGCGCCATAATGGGGCCCATTGCCCATAAGCTTAAAGTGGACAGGATCATCCAGAAAAAACTGGCTTTGACCAGGAGGCCTGAAAATTGACCATGATGGGGCGTTTTCCGGAAATCTTTTAGAAACCGGTACGCAAAAAAATAGGACAGGATCATTTGAGCGGTAGAAAAAAAGATGGCCCAACCACCATATCCCTGCAGTGGAAATGCGACAAGCATCCCCATTACGGCCAGTTGGTTGAGCCAGAAAACCATCCTGTAAAAACTGCTTTTTCTTTGCGGAGGGAGTAGAAACCCTTCGATGTAGTGCACATATATTGCGACGAATACCCATCCCAGCATGGCTATATGCGAATGAGCGTGCAATATTTTCATGAAATCAATTCCCGGGATTTCATGAATGAAAATGAACCGGAGGGTAACCCCAAGGAAGGCCGCAATGAGCAGATTCAATAAAGCGATCCGAATTCCGAAAGCAGGTTTCAACATGAATTTTGATTATTGGCCGGATGACCCTCCATCGTTGTCCAGCATGAATTCCAGGACATCCCGGGCATCACCCACGGAAAGGTTCTGGTTGGGCATCCTGACTAGGCATTCCTTTAGCAGCTCCCTTGCTGCGGGATCTTGTTCCAGCATGACATCCACATTTGTGGCCATGTTCATGATCCATTCCGGTTTCCGTCTTTGAGTAACACCGGCCCATCCCGGCCCGACGACCCTCTGGTCGGTGAGCTTGTGGCAGGCAGAGCATTTCATATCGTAGATGGCCTTTCCCCTGCCGACCATAGCCTGATCGAGCGGATTATTCAGATCAACATGCGTTATTTCGCCGATGCCCTTTCCGTCTGCTGTTTTGGCTGGAGTTGAAACTGCGGTACCCGAGCCCTCACCGGATGTGCCGGAATCAGAAGGAGATCCGTTGCCGCAGGAGGCTGAAACCATTGCCAAAGCCAGGCAAAAGATTACATTTTTCATGATCGTTGTTTTTATTTTTCACAAATTAAGATGCTCCTTTTTGATGCTAAGCGCCAGGTCCTTGATGATCTGGTGTTCCAACTGGAATTTCAGTCCCTGCCTGAATGCATTTGCCTGTACGTGTAACGGGCAGGGGTGTTTATGAGAGCAGGCAGGTAAACCCAATACACAGGCATGCAGAAGATCCGGCCCGTCGATACAATTGATGATTTCGCTCAGGTTGGAGTCTGCGTTTTCCGGACTCAGGTAGAACCCGCCTCCGGGGCCCTTAACAGAAGAGATCAACCCGGCCTTCGCCAGTTGTTGAAGGATCTTGGCTAAAAAGGGAGCCGGGACATTCAACTCAGTTGCAATTTCCTTCACGCCGGCCCGGATACCGGTTTCGAGAGAAGCGAGAAAGAGAACTGCACGGATACCGTATTTGCAAGACTTTGAAAACATTTGTAAGTTTTTTGCAAATATAAAAGATTTTTAGGTATTTTAATTTAAAATTGTTTTACAAAGCGTTGTTTCGGAGATGATTGATTTTGCTCCGGTATTTTGCGCAAAATGATGATAATGTGCGAATAAATCAATTGATAAAAATCATTGCGCTTGGTGATTTTTATCTTTTTTAGATTTTTTAACCGGACCTACATTTGTAAAAAGGATAAAAACATCCTTTATTGATCACAATTCTTTCTAACTAAATTATCTCACCATGAAAATCCATTCCGGCTTTCGACAGCTCCTATATTGGGTTTTGCCTATATTAGGAATCTTTGCGATGATATCCTGCAATAGTGAAAAAAACGACTCCACCGCCGGGGTTCTGGCCGGGGATGCCGCCTCCCAGGTCTATGTAGCGCCTGGAAAGTACGATGAGTTTTACGCCTTCATGTCAGGAGGCTTCAGCGGGCAGGTCAGTGTTTATGGATTGCCCTCAGGCAGATTGTTGAAGGTCATTCCGGTTTTTTCGCTGGACGCTGAAAAGGGGTACGGCTTCAACGAGGAGACCAAACCGATGCTCAATACGTCGCATGGATTTGTACCGTGGGATGACGCTCACCACCCTGAGCTTTCTCAGACCAACGGCTCTACAGATGGTCGATGGCTTTTTATCAACGGGAACAACACGCCGAGGGTGGCCAGGATCGACCTGACCACATTTGAGACGGCAGAAATCATCGAAATCCCGAATAGCGGCGGCAATCACAGTTCTCCATTTACCACTGAAAATACGGAATATGTTGTAGCAGGTACCCGTTTCGGGGTCCCGTACCCCCAAAGAGATGTCGAAATCAACAGTTACGCCGAGAATTTCAAAGGTATGCTCACCTTTATCAAGGTAGCTGACGACGGCGGTATGGAGATCGCATTTCAGGTGCTTTTGCCGGCATTTGACTATGACCTGGCCCACTCCGGCAAAGGCAAGTCGAATGGGTGGACCTTCTTTACCACCTATAATACCGAGCAGAAAAATACCCTACTTGAAGTGGCAGCCTCTCAAAACGACAAGGACTTCATAGCTGCGGTGAATTGGAAAAAAGCCGAAGAATACATTCAGCAGGGAAAGTTCAAGGAAATCCCGGCGAGGTATGCGCATAACCTGTACAGCGATAAAAACCATTCGGGAACTTCCACTATGATGGATAAGGTAAAGGTCTTGCTACCATCAGAATGCCCCGGCCTGGTTTATTTCCTTCCCACACCCAAATCTCCGCATGGTGTCGACGTTGATCCCACGGGAGAATACATTGTAGGCAACGGGAAATTATCTGCAGACCTGACCGTGCACTCTTTTACCAGGATGCTCAAAGCGATCGAGAATCAGGCTTTCGAATCGGAAGTAGCGGGCATTCCGGTATTGAAGTTTGAAGAGGTCGTGGGCGGGGTGGTAAAAGAGCCCGGCCTGGGGCCGTTGCACACCGAATTTGATGCCAACGGCAATGCGTATACCACCTTCTTCATCTCGTCGGAGATCGTAAAATGGAAAGTGGGAACCTGGGAGGTTTTGGACCGCACCCCATGTTATTATTCGGTGGGACACCTGATGATCCCCGGAGGGGATTCGAAGAACCCGCAAGGCAAATACATGGTTGCACTGAACAAGATAACAAAAGACCGCTACCTGCCCACAGGTCCGGAGCTGTGCCATGCAGCCCAGTTGTATGATATTTCCGGAGATAAGATAAAATTGCTGCTCGATTTTCCGACCGTTGGCGAACCCCACTATGCCCAGGGGATTTCTGCTGACCGGATCCAGAGCAAATCCAAAAAGTTCTTCCCGATTGAGGAAAACGAACACCCGTATCGCGCAATGGGCGAAAAAGATGCAAAGGTGGTCAGAGAGGGCAATACCGTTCACGTTTACATGACCACCATCAGGAGTCACTTCGCACCGGACAACATCGAAGGTGTAAAAGTGGGGGATAAGGTCCTGTTCCACATTACAAACCTTGAACAAGACTGGGATGTTCCGCATGGTTTTGCAGTTCTCGGAGCCAATAATGCCGAGTTGCTGGTCATGCCGGGACAGACGGAGACCCTGGCGTGGGAACCCAAAACAGAAGGCGTATTTCCATTTTATTGCACCGATTTCTGTTCGGCACTCCACCAGGAAATGCAGGGGTATGTCCGTGTTTCGGCAAGGGATGCCGCTGTAGCCCTGAAATGGGGCCTGGGAGAAGAAATAACGCAATAGACCTTCTTATTCACCCCGGTGTTGCAGGAGCCAGCTCCCGGCTTCTGCGCACCGGGGTATAATCGAAATCGCATGAAACGGTTACCTGTTTTTCTGATGTTGGCGGCAATGATTTCGCTCCTGACCTTGTTTGTGTTCCCGATATGGCGGATCACGCTGATCGCTCCTCAATATCCGGACGGAGTGACCATGTTCATCTGGATCAACAAATTGGGAGGGGACAGCCCTGGAGTATTACAGAATGTAAATATCCTGAACCACTATGTCGGCATGAAATTCATTGTAGCCGATTCGATCCCGGAGCTGAAATACTTCCCCACCATTATCCTGATCATGGGCGGATTGGCCTTGCTGGCATCCCTCATAAACAGATCGTGGATGTACTTTGGCTGGGGGGTGATCATGGTCGCTCTGGCCGTGGCCGGCATTTATGACTTTTACCTGTGGGAATACGATTACGGCCACAACCTGAGCCCTGAGGCGCCGATTAAAATACCAGGGGCCTCCTTCCAGCCTCCGCTGTTCGGCACCAAACATATCCTCAATTTCATCGCCAAGTCCTACCCCCATCTGGGCGGTTATTTTGCCGGCTTGGCTATTTTCCTGGCCTTCGCAGCCTGGTGGATTAAAACTAAAATGGATAAAAATGAAAACATCGATCGCAATAGTATTGGCAATCCTGTTGGCAACAGCCTGCAAACCCAAGCCTAAGCCGATACAATACGGACTGGAGAGTTGCGATTACTGCAGAATGACGATCGTGGATACCCAACATGCGGCGGAAGCAGTAACGGATAAAGGTAAGGCATATGTATTTGATGCCATCGAATGTATGATTCAATTCAAGGCCGGGCATGCGGATAAAGATTTCGCCTTGCTGCTGATCAATGATTATGCGGAAGCCGGAACACTCAAAGATGCCACCCAGGCAACTTACCTGATCAGCTCCCAGGTTCCGAGCCCGATGGGCGCTTTTTTATCCGGGTTTTCCAATCCGCAGGATGCTGAAAAAATGCGTGCAGCAAAAGGAGGCGACTTGTATTCCTGGGCCGAAATTGAAAAAAAGATCAGCACCACCAAATAACAACGGCATGAAAAATTTCATGGTCCTTCAATTCTGGCTTTTGCTCTTGTCCGCTCATCCAGCCCTGGGGGGCGTGGTCGAGGTTGGCCCGGACGGACCGTATCCCACCATCCGCAGCGCCATTGAAGCCGCTCATTCCGGAGACCGGATAATCGTTTGTCCCGGTATTTACAGAGAGGGGCAGATTATTGTCGATAAAATGGTTTCTATCCTTGGGGAAGGGCAGCCGGTACTTGACGGAGAAGGCCGTTCTGAAATTCTGACCATCATTGCGGATTCGGTTCGGGTAAGCGGACTTGTGGTGCAAAACGTCGGAATCAGCTATATGGAGGACCGCGCGGGTATCCGGGTCAGGAAAGCCAAAAATTTTGTGATACAGGAGAATACCCTGATCAATACATTTTTCGGAATATACCTGGAGCATGCGGGGAGCGGGGTGATCCGGCATAACAAGATCCGGGGAGAAGCCGTTCAGGAAAATGCCTCCGGAAACGCCATTCATTTATGGTATTGCCGGAATATCCGGGTGGATCAGAATCAGGTAAGCGGGCATAGGGACGGCATTTATCTTGAATTTGTGGACAGCAGCGTTATTGCGAACAATCTCAGTACCAACAATCTCAGATACGGTCTTCATTTCATGTTCTCCAATGGAGATGACTATTTCGGCAACCGGTTTTCGGGGAATGGAGCAGGCGTAGCCGTCATGTTCTCCAAAAAGATCAATATGTGGGAGAATGTATTTGAACAGAACTGGGGCAGGGCTTCCTACGGCCTTTTGCTGAAAGAAATCTATGATGCTGCCATCTACCGGAACACCTTCCATGAGAACACCATCGGCATTCACCTTGAAGGGTGCGGCAGAATAAAGTATTCCCATAATGATTTTGCGAATAACGGGTGGGCCCTGAAAATGGCAGGAGGCTGCCTGGAGAACACCTTCACCGAAAATAATTTTGTTTCCAATACATTCGACCTTTCGACGGACAGCAATACCGACGATAATCATTACGACGGCAATTACTGGAGTGAGTATGCAGGCTATGACCTGGACAGGGATGAAGTCGGTGACGTACCGTATCATCCGGTAAAGCTCTTTAGTTTCGTGGTAAGCCGAACGCCGGAGTCGATCGTTCTGCTGCGCAGCGTTTTTG
>WBZL01002322.1_pt1 | contig 18661 bp, 17 predicted proteins | sample 5204291 | NCBI WGS metagenome assembly WBZL01 (sample SAMN12344345, study PRJNA552823) | activated sludge metagenome | biome: Activated sludge suspended growth; feature: Nitrification reactor; material: Wastewater; isolation source: activated sludge from nitrification reactor of wastewater...
CGTCTTGCCCTCGCCCGCGGCGGCGGGAGCGTCTTCGGCGGCTTCCTCCTCCTCCTCGAACCAGAGCCCCTCGGCGCGAAGCCGCGCCTCGCGTGCCTTCTCCACCCGCCGCACAAGCAGGATCGAGACTTCGTAAAGGCCGTAGACCACTGTGAAGAGCACGAGCTGGCTCACCACGTCGGGCGGGGTGGCGATGGCGGCGACGACGAGGATGCCCACGACCGCGTAGCGGCGCACTGCGGCCAGACCCACGCTGGAAACGAGCCCGGCCTTGCCCATGAGCGTCAGCAGCACCGGCAACTGGAAGCAGAGGCCGAAGGCGAAGATGAACTTGATCGTGAGCGCGAGATATTCCTCGATCGAGCCGACGAAGCCGATGCCGAGCGTGGTTGCCGCGTCGGCCACGGCCTCGCCATCGGCGGGCACGGCTGCGGTCTTCTGAAAGCCGAGGAAGAAATCGAAGGCAAGCGGCAGGATGGCGTAGTAGGCGAATGCCGCGCCGAGAAGGAACATCGCCGGCGAGGCGATGAGGAAGGGCAGGAAGGCCGATTTCTCGGACTTGTAGAGGCCGGGGGCAACGAACCGCCACATCTGGTAGCCGATGAAGGGGAAGGACAGCGCAAAGCCGCCGAGGAACGAGATGCGGATGGCCACGAAGAAGCCTTCCTGCAACTTGATCATCGACAGCGTGCAGTCCTGCCCGCGTTCGGCGAGCGCGGCACAGATCGGCCGGGTGAGGAACTCGAAGATCGGATCGGTAACGGTGAAACAGGCCACCATCGCCACGATGAAAGCCAGAAGCGACCACATGATGCGCGAGCGGAGCTCGGTCAGGTGCTCGATCAGGGGGGCGGTGCTGTCGTCGATGTGATCTTCGGGGCGGCTCATGCCTCACCCTTCTTCTTGCGCGGCTTCGCGGCAGGTTTGGCAGCCGGAGTCGCCGCCGCGGCCGGTGCGGCCTTTGCCACCGGGTCGGCCGCGGGCTTCGTTCGCCGCACCGCCTTGAGGCGGGGCGTCGGCGCGGCCGGGGCCGCCTCCGGGGCGGCAGCCGCAGCCGGGGTCGCCGCCGCGGCGGCGTCGCTCGCCGGTTTCACCGCCGCCGCGCGGGCCGCGGCTTCGGCAGCGCGTTTCTCGGCCAGGGCCTGCGTCGCCGGTCCCTTCGGCGTGGCCGCGCCCTTGGCAGGGTTCCACTGCTCGAACTTCGTCGCCGCCTTGTCGAGCGCGTCGAGGCCCAGCGCGTTCTTCGAGGTCATCTTGCGCAGGTCGTCCGCCGTCTCCTTCACGCCTGACTCGCGCGCCGCATCGTCCATGGCGCGCTGGAACTCGCGTCCCATTGCCCGCGCCTTGGCGGTGAACCGCCCGAGCGTACGGAACATGACGGGCAGGTCCTTCGGCCCGACCACGATCAGCGCCACGACGCCGATGACCAGAAGCTCGCTCCAGCCGATGTCCAGCATGTCTCTTCGCGCCCCGCAGGTCCCGCCCTACTCAGGCCTTGTCCTTGTCCGGTGTCACGTCGCGGGCCTGGTCCGCCGAGGCCTTCTCGATCTCTTCGGAACCGTCCTTCACGCCCTTCTTGAAGGCCGTGATGCCCTTGCCGACCTCGCCCATGAGCGACGAGACCTTGCCGCGCCCGAAGAGGACGAGGATCACGACGGCGATCAGAAGCAGGCCGGGAATGCCGATGTTGTTGAGCATGTGCGTCTCCTTTGAGCGCGGTTCGCGCCCTTGCATCGCCCGAAGATGGGCCTCTCGCGCCAAAGGGTCAAACCGTTCCGCCGCCGCTTCGGTCGCGAAACCGCTTGTCCGGGGGCCGCAACTGACAGTAATCTGTCAGTTGACCCCGGTATAGCCTCGATGCGCCGCTCCGAACGTCTCTTCGACCTCGTGCAACACCTCCGCGACGGCAAGCTGCACCGCGCCGCCGACCTTGCGGCACGACTCGGTGTCTCCACCCGCACGGTGTGGCGCGACATGGATGCGCTGGCGGCCTCGGGCCTGCCGATCGTGGGGGCGCGGGGCGTCGGCTACCAGTTCCGCGATCCGACCGTCCTGCCGCCGATGACGCTGACGCGCGACGAATTCGAGGCGCTGAGGCTCGGCGTGACGCTGGCCGCCGGTGCGGCAGACCCGACGATCGCGCGGGCCGCCGCCTCGGTCCGGGCCAAGATCGGCGCGGTCGCGCCGGCCCGCCCGGACGACCCCGGTGCCGACAGCTTCGTCTTCGCGAGCGCGGAGGCCGCGCGCGCCGCCCCCCACCTCGGCCTCATCCGCCGCGCGATCCGCGATCACCTGACCCTCACCCTCGGCTATCCCGGCGCGGACCGGGCGGAACTGGTCCGCCGCGTGCGTCCCCTCCACCTCGATTTCTGGGGGCGCGCCTGGCTCCTCACGGCGTGGTGCGATCTTTCCAACGACTTCAGGCAGTTCCGGGTCGATCTTGCGACGCGGATAGAACATGACGGCGGCGCCTTCCTGCCCGAACCGGGGAAGACCGCCGAGGATTACCTCGCCCGCTTCGCCACTGCCTGAGATCAACCGCGGCGCGGGAAGACGAAACAGCGGTCGCGACGGATCATCAGCCACATCACCGTGCCCGGCTTCGGAAGGAAGACGGCCGGGACCGTCGCCTTGAGGATCTGCCCGCCCTCCTCCATGCGGAACTCCACGAGGCTTTCGCGCCCCATGAACCGCGCCCGGGCGACCGTGGCGCGCGCCGCGGTTCCGTCGGCCGGCGTCGGGTTCGGCCCCCGGCCGGCGCGGTCGAAGTCGATCTTCAGATGCTGGGGCCGGATCACGATCTCGACCTCGGTCCCGTCCGAAACGCCGGGGGCGAGGAACTCTCCGAAGGGCGTCTGCGTCAGCGCGCCCTGAACCGTCGCCGTAAGGATGTTGATATCCGAAAAGAAAGCCGCCGCCTCGCGGTCCACGGGGGCGTTGTAGATGTTGTAGGGTGCGCCCCGCTGCACGATCCGGCCCCGGCGCATCAGCGCGATCTCGTCGGCCATGCGCATCGCCTCGTGCGGCTCGTGGGTGACGAGAAGGACGGCCGTGCCCTCCTCCTTCAGGAGCGCGAGCGTGTCGTCGCGGATCCCGTCGCGGAGCCGTTCGTCGAGGCCGGAGAAGGGCTCGTCCATCAGGAGGATGCGCGGACTGGGCGCGAGTGCACGGGCGAGTGCCACGCGCTGCTGCTCGCCGCCCGAGAGTTCGTGCGGGTATTTCGGGCCGAAACCGGACAGCGAGACGCGTTCCAGAAGCGCATCGACCCGCCCTCTGGTGTCGCTGCCGCGGGGAAGGCCGAAGGCGACATTCTCGGCCACGGAGAGATGCGGGAAGAGCGCGAAGTCCTGGAACATCAGGCCGATGTGGCGCCGCTCCGGCGGCACGCGGAAGACCGTGTCGCAAACGAGGCGCCCGTCCACATGGATCGTGCCCTCATCCTGCATGTCCACGCCGGCGATGATGCGCAGCGTGGTCGACTTGCCGCAGCCGGACGGGCCGAGCAGGCAGGTGACCTGCCCCGGCTCGATCGTCAGGGAGACGTCGTCCACGACGCTCCGGCCGTCGAAGCGACGGACGAGGTTGCGGACCTCGAGGCGCGGCGGCGCGATGTTCGGCGGCATGATCGTCAAGGGCACCCCTTCCCCGAGCGAAACTCTCGGGTTTCAGCCCGGATAGCAGTCCGGGCGGAAGGCCGCAAGCAGGTCGGACATCGGCCCCGGCGCCCCGATTGACCGCTGCTCCGGAGGATCTTCCGGCGGAACGTCGATCAAAGCGTGGAATTCGTTGCACCGCCGTCGAGCAGGATGTTCTGGCCGACGATGAACCCCGCGTGCATCGAGCAGAGGAACGTGCACATCGCGCCGAATTCCCCGGCGGTGCCGTAGCGGCGGGCGGGGATCGTCGCCGTGCGGGCCGCACGGGCGGCCTCCAGCGTGATGCCCTGTGCCGCCGCCACGCCACGGTCGAGCGCGTCGGCCCGGTCGGTCGCGTGGATGCCGGGCAGCAGGTTGTTGATGGTGACGCCATGCGGCGCCACCTGGCGGGCGGTTCCGGCGACATAACCGGTGAGTCCGGCGCGGGCGGCGTTGGAAAGGCCGAGCTGGGCGATCGGCGCCTTCACCGACTGCGAGGTGATGTTGACCACCCGGCCCCAGCCGCGCTGCATCATCCCCGGAAGGAGCGCTGTCATCAGCGCGATGGGCGTCAGCATGTTGGCATCGAGCGCTCGGAGGAAATCCTCCCGGCCCCAGTCCGACCAGAGGCCGGGCGGCGGGCCGCCGGCGTTGGTGACGAGGATATCGACGGACCCTGCCGCCGCGAGAGCCTCTGCCCTGCCCGCCTCGCTGGTGATATCGGCCACGACCTCCGTCACGGCGACGCGATGCGCCGCACGGATCGCCGCCGCCGCCTCGGCGAGCGGTCCGGCACTGCGGGCGTTGAGGACAAGGTCCACCCCCGCCGCCGCCAGCGCTTCGGCGCAGCCGCGCCCGAGCCCCTTCGATCCGGCGCAGACGAGCGCCCGTTTGCCGCGGATGCCGAGATCCATGCTTGCCTCCCTGTTTCTCCGCGACAGGATAGCCGATCCCGGCGGCAGGGCCAGCCCGCGCCGGATGCGACCCGCGTTGACGCAAGGGCCGCGGCTTTGCTAAGCCCGGTGGGCGCGCCAGACCATGCAGGCCGCGCGCAGCCGAAGGACAGGGAATGCCCGAGCACCCGACCGCCCTGCCCGCCCAGGCGGCGCATGCCTATCCGGCGCGCGCCCTCAGCGTCGCCGGCGGGGCGAACATCGGCGATCCGATCGCGGCGGCGGAACTGGTGGAGCCGGGGGATGTCTACCGGCTTGCCGGCGACGCGCGGCCGGTGCGGCTGATGCTGCGTCCGGCCGACTGCGGTCGCGCCCAGGTGCTGGCCGAGGGGACGGGCGTCGGCCGGGCCGGCGACCGGATCGCGCTCCTGTCGCTCCTCACCCTGATGTCGCCCGACGGCGACCGGGTCGAGGTGCTGGTCGTCCGGCACGAGGCGACGCAGGAAATTTACGCGGTGCCGCTGTCGCCGCTCGCGCCCAGGATGGACTACACGCTGATCGACGCGCGCGAGGACGTCGAGGGCATCCGCGTCGCCGACCTTGTCTGCGTGGCCTTCGCGGCCGGGACGATGATCACCCTGCCGGGCGGCGCCCAGCGGCCGATCGAGGCGCTGGAACCGGGCGACCGTGTCCTGACGCGCGACCACGGCGCACAGGAGGTCCGGTGGATCGGCAAGGCCACCCTGCGCGCCAGGGGCGCATTTGCACCCGTCGTCATCGCCGCCGGCACCCTCGGCAACCATTCCGACCTGATCGTCAGCCCGCACCACCGCATCTTTGTCTACCAGCGCGGCCCCCGCCGGATCGGCGAGACGGCGGAGCTTCTGGTGCAGGCCAAGCATCTTGTGGACGGCGAACGCGTGACGCGGCGCGAAGGCGGATATGTCGACTACTACAGCCTCGTCTTCGACCGGCACGAGATCGTCTATGCCGAGGGCATCCCCGCCGAGAGCCTGATGGTGTCCGAGGCGACAGTGAACCTCTTGCCGCCCGATCTGGCGGAGAAGGTGCGGGCGCGCTTTCCCGGCCTGAGCCAGAGCCAGCACTTCGGCACCGAAGCGGGTCGGGACCTGCTCGACGAGGCAGCGCGCGAGGCGCTCTTCCGCCGGCCGGGCAGCGACTGATCCCGGCTTGCGGCGGATTGCCACCCGGCCTTGCGCCTCCGGTCGGATAGCCCACCTCTGAAGGGGTTGACGAAGGGAGAACCGGATGAAGAACCTCATAGTGGCCACCGATCTTTCGGAACGCGGCGACCGTGCCCTGCAGCGGGCCTTCCTTCTCGCGAGCCGGGTTGGCGCGGGCCTCATCATCGTCACCGTGGTCGACGACAGCCTGCCCGACAGCATCGCGGAGACGATGGCGCGGGCGGCCGAGACCGAGCTTGCGCGCATCGCAAAGGCGCATCCGCTCGCCGCGACCGTGCCGCACGAAATCCGCGTGGTGCGCGGCGACCCGGCGCTCGCCATCGCCGCGCTGGCGGCGGCCGAGCGGACTGATCTCCTCATCCTTGGCGTGCACCGCGACCGCGCCCTGGCGGACTTCTTCCGCGAGACGACGATGGAGCGGATCGTGCGGCAGGTCGCCTGTCCGGTCCTTCTGGTGCGCCGGCCGGCCGTCTCCCCCTACGGGACGGTCGTCGCCGCCGTCGATTTCTCGCCCGCCTCGGCCGCCGCGCTCCGCAAGGCCGCCGAGTTTGCCCCGGAGGCGCGGCTCGCCGCGGTCCATGCGATCCATGTGCCCTATCGCGGCCTGATGCCCGCCGATGCGGTGGGCTCCTTCCTCGGTGAGGCGGAGACGGCGGAGGCCGGCTGGCGCCGGGCGGAGTCCCTGCCGGAAGCGCTCGGCAAGGTGGCGCTTCTGGAAGGCGCGATCGGCACGGTGCTGACCGATGCCGTCCGCACCGAGGGCGCCGACCTGGTCGCCGTCGGCGCCCATGCGCGCAGCGGCCTGCACAACGCCCTCATCGGCAGTTTCGCCGCGCGGATGATCCGCGACGCGCCCTGCGATCTTCTCATCGCGCGGCCGGCCTGAGCGCGGCCCCGGACACCGCAGATTGCGCAGGGGCACTGGCACGGCTATATCGCCGCCATGCTTGACGCCGCCCCGAACCGCCCCGCCCTGCCGCCGGAAATCGCCCGGCGGCGCACCTTCGCCATCATCTCGCATCCCGATGCGGGCAAGACCACGCTGACCGAGAAGTTCCTTCTTTTCGGCGGCGCCATCCAGATGGCGGGGCAGGTCCGCGCCAAGGGCGAGGCGCGGCGCACAAGGTCGGACTTCATGAAGCTGGAGCAGGAGCGCGGCATCTCGGTCTCCGCCTCGGCCATGTCCTTCGATTTCGGCCGCTATCGCTTCAATCTGGTGGACACGCCGGGCCACAGCGATTTTTCCGAAGATACCTACCGCACGCTGACCGCGGTCGATGCCGCGATCATGGTGATCGACGGCGCGAAGGGCGTCGAAAGCCAGACCCGCAAGCTTTTCGAGGTCTGCCGCCTGCGCGACCTGCCGATCCTGACCTTCTGCAACAAGATGGACCGAGAGGCGCGCGACACGTTCGAGATCATCGACGAGATCCAGGAAAACCTCGCCATCGACGTCACCCCGGCGTCGTGGCCGATCGGCATGGGCCGCGACTTCCTCGGCTGCTACGACATATTGCACGACCGACTGGAACTGATGGACCGCGCCGACCGCAACCGGGTGGCGGAATCGATCAAGATCGAAGGACTCGACGATCCCAAGCTGGCCGAGCACGTGCCCGCCGATCTTCTCAGGAAGCTCCGCGAAGAACTTGAAATGGCGCGCGAACTCCTGCCCGCCTTCGACCGCAGGTCGTTCCTGGAAGGCCACCTGACGCCGATCTGGTTCGGCTCCGCCATCAACTCCTTCGGGGTCAAGGAGCTCATGTCCGGCATCGGCGAATACGGACCCGAGCCTCAGCCGCAGACCGCCGCCGAACGCCAGATCGCACCCGAGGAGGGCAAGGTCGCGGGATTCGTCTTCAAGGTGCAGGCCAACATGGACCCCAAGCACCGCGACCGCGTGGCCTTCGTCCGCCTCGCCTCGGGCCATTTCGAACGCGGCATGAAGCTGCTGCATGTCCGCACCAGGAAACCGATGGCGATCTCGAACCCCGTCCTCTTCCTCGCCGCCGACCGGGAACTGGCCGAGGAGGCCTGGGCGGGCGACATCATCGGCATCCCGAACCATGGGCAATTGCGCATCGGCGACGCGCTGACCGAGGGCGAGGCGCTGCGCTTCACCGGCATCCCCTCCTTCGCGCCGGAGCTTCTCCAGACGGTGCGCGCGGGCGACCCGATGAAGGCCAAGCATCTCGAAAAGGCACTGATGCAGTTCGCCGAGGAAGGGGCCGCCAAGGTCTTCAAGCCGGGCATCGGCTCGGGCTTCATCGTCGGCGTGGTGGGCCCCTTGCAGTTCGACGTGCTGGCGAGCCGGATCGAGCAGGAATACCAGTTGCCGGTGCGCTTCGAGCCGACGCAGTTCACCTCCGCCCGCTGGGTGACGGGGCCGAAGCCGGACGTCGAGAAGTTCGTCGCCGCCAACAAGGGCCATATCGCCCACGACCACGACGGCGACATCGTCTATCTCACGCGGCTCCAGTGGGACATCGACCGCATCGTGCGCGACCATCCCGCGCTGAAGCTTTCGGCGACCAAAGAAATGATGGTCTGACGCGCTCCCCCAGGGCCCCAGTCGCCGGCGCCCGGATTTTCACGGCTTATTGACCGCTGACCTCGCAGCTTTCATGGTCAGGTGACGAACGGACAGGCTGCGGGGTATGCCGTTGAACCGTTTGACCGAAGCGATGGGCCGGGCGCTTGCCCGCTACCTTCAGACGCCCACCGGCCGATACCGCTCCTATGCGGTCACGCCGCTGCCGCTGCTTCGGGCCTGCCTGCGCCCGGCCGACATCCTCCTTGTCGAAGGCGATACGCGCATTTCCGCGGCGATCAAGTATCTCACCACCTCGACCTGGTCCCACGCCGCCTTCTATGTCGGCGACCCTGACGGCTGCGACCTGATCGAGGCGGACCTCGAACGGGGCGTGCGCTACGTCTCGCTCGAACACTATGCCCATCTCAACACCCGCGTCTGCCGCCCGGTCGGCATCGATGGGACCGACCTCGACCGGGTCGTCGCTTACATGCGCGCCTCGATCGGACGGAGTTACGATCTCAGGAACGTCATCGACCTTGCCCGCTATCTCCTGCCCGAACCCCCCGTTCCGCGCCGATGGCGGCGGCGGATGATCGCCCTCGGCTCAGGCGATCCGACACGCGCGATCTGCTCGACGCTGATCGCCCAGGCCTTCCAGATCGTGCGCTATCCGATCCTGCCGGAGATCAAGGTCGATCCCGACGACCCCGTCCGCCGCGAAATCCTGCACATTCGCGACCACTCGCTCTTTGCGCCCCGGGATTTCGACCTTTCGCCCTATTTCGCCAACGTGAAGCCCACGATCGAACGCGGCTTCGATTACCAGGCGCTGCACTGGTACGACGGCGGACCCGGCGCGGAAGGGGTCAGCCGACCGTCACCTCCATCGTGATCTCGGCCCTGAGAAGCTTCGAGATCGGGCAGCCCGCCTTCGCCTTCTCGGCAAGGTCCCGGATCTTCGCCTCGGGCGCGTCAGCCTTCACCTTCGTCACCAGGTGCGCCTTCTTCACCGTCGGCCCGCCCTCGGTCGTCGGGTCGAGCGAAATGGTGGAGGTCGTCTCGATCGCCTCGGGCGTGATCCCCTCGCCGCCCATCAGCGCCGCGAGGAACATCGAGTAGCAGCCCGCATGGGCCGCGCCGATCAGTTCCTCGGGGTTCGCGCCCGGCTTGCCGCCAAAGCGGGTCGCATGGGTGTAGGGCAGCCCGGTGAAGGCGCCCGACTGCGCGGTGAGCGTGCCGCCGCCCTCCTTCAGGCTGCCCTTCCAGACGGCCGATGCAAATTTCTCGATCATGGCGTTTCCTCCTGTCCTGAACTTGCCATCGTCGCACAACGCGGGCTCGGGGCAAGGGGCGCTATGCGCCCGAGAAGGTCATCTCGACCGGAACCGCGGCCCCGGAGGTGACCTCTGCCATCTCCGCCCGGCGCGTCCGCCAGTCGCGCCAGCGGCGGCGGAGCGTCCGGGCCGGGGTCTCGGGGCGTTCGGGGCGGATGTCGGACGCGAAGGTGGAAATGTCGTGCAGGACCGGCGCCGGGCAGACGAATCCGGGGCGGAGAAGGTCGAAGCCCATCCCGGCCGAGCGGCCGAAGAGCAGGTGATCGACCGGCACCGTCAGCGCCGGGAATCGGGACAGGAGCGCTCCCGCCCCCCGTGCCGTCAGCACATATCCGCAACTGCCGAGAAACCCGCTCCGCAGCCGGTGGAGCGTCGTGCCCGCCGGACCCGCGCCGAGCGCCTGGCCGAGGGGGTGCCGCCGGCTCCGCTCGGCCCCCGGCCAGAATTCGAGCTTGAGCACCCCCATGGCGTGATCCCGCATGAGCCGCGCAACCCCGTCCTCCGCGAAGGCGGGGAAGGTCGCGGCAAGCAGGGCGTCGTCCTCCAGCACCACCGCCGCCTCGGCGGCGCCCCCCGCGATTTCGTCCCAGAGCCGGCGGTGGGAAAGCGTGCAGGCCATGTCCCCTGGCGTCGCCGGATAGGCGCGCGACAAGGGTCCGGAACCGAAGGCGGCCCGAAGCGCGTCGGCCGCGATCGCGCGCCGGTCGAGCGCCTCGACCCTGGTCCAGCCAAGGCCGAACCCGTCGAGCGTGGCGCCGATCCGGGCGAGCCGCCCGGTCTCCCGCGCAAGGTTGACGACATGGACGTGCAGCATCGCAGTCTTTCCGGTTCCCCGGCGGGAGACTAGGCAAGGCCGGGGCGGGCGTCGATGGCAAAGCCAGTCCCCGTCACCGATTTCAGCCCCAGATTGTCTCTCATCGGGCGAATCTCTTTATGGCAGAAATGTGGCGCCAGCGGCCTGAACCGGGCCCCCGTGTGCTGCCTGGGGCCGGCGCCGGGCGCCTCGCGGGGCGTCAATCGGTCAGGTTTGGGGCAGCTTCGCGGCAGAATGCGCGGAAACCCGCCGTGATCGTCGCCATACCGAAACTGATTCTTCCGCTGCACGGCATTCTGTTTCCGTTGCGCCAACAGCCGTCTCCAATGCCCCAAAAATGTCTCATTTTCCCAAAGAATTAGAGTGCCAGCCGCAACAAAGGAGCTGCCATGTTCAAACCCACCTTCAAAGCGCTGGCCGTGGCAGCGGCAACGGTCACGGCGGGGCTCGGCGCAATGCCGACCCAGGCCGCGACCATCAACCTCGTCGCCGACAGCGGATGGACCCGCTTTTCCTACGGCGACGTCGGCACCACGGCCGGACGGAGCTTCAGCTTCACCCTGGCGGCCAATGCCATCCTCACCCTCGTGGATGGCTTCTTCGCGGGGGACCAGTTCGAAGTCTTCAACAACGGCACTTCGTTCGGGGCCACGTCGGCCCCGGTGACCCCGTCCCCGAACACGGGCATGAACTTCGACGCTGCGCTTGCCAGCGGGCAGCACAGCTTCGGCGCGTTCAACCTCGGTCCAGGGACGTATCTGATCTCGATGAACGTGCTCGCACGCTCGCCGGGAACCGGCAACCATCTCGGGGCGATCCGTCTCGACATGGCGGCCGTGCCCGTGCCCGCCGGAGGGGCTTTGCTTCTCTCAGGGCTCGGGGTGGTGGCGCTTCTGCGTCGCCGTCGCCGGTAGGGTTCCCCCCCAGGTCCCCTGCCGGAACTTGTACCCGTAGTACCCACACCTGAACACCCACCCAAACACCCAAGCCCAAGGCGCCGCCCGTCTCCCCCAGGACGGGCGGCGCCGCCTTTCCGGGCCACCCTCCGGCGGCTGATTGACCTTCGCCGCGTTTTGCGTTAGGGCGAAGCGCCCGCATCCGGCGGGCGAACGCCGGGGCGCCCGGAAGTTGCGTCCCTTCACCCTTGCGGCCCGATGCCGCAACGACTGGACGCTGATGACAAAATTCTCCGACCTGAAGCTGGACCCGCGGGTCCTTCAAGCCATTGCCGAAGCCGGCTATGAAATCCCCACGCCGATCCAGGCTGGCGCCATTCCACCCGCCCTCGAAGGCAAGGACGTTCTCGGCATCGCCCAGACCGGCACCGGCAAGACGGCCAGTTTCACGCTGCCGATGATCACGCTGCTTGGCCGCGGCCGCGCCCGCGCACGGATGCCGCGCAGCCTCGTCCTCGCCCCCACGCGGGAACTCGCCGCCCAGGTGGCCGAGAACTTCGACATCTACGCCAAGCATACCAAGCTGACCAAGGCGCTCCTGATCGGCGGCGTGTCGTTCGGCGAGCAGGACAAGCTGATCGACCGTGGCGTCGATGTGCTGATCGCCACGCCGGGCCGGCTGCTCGACCATTTCGAGCGCGGCAAGCTCCTTCTCACCGGCGTGCAGATCATGGTGGTGGACGAGGCCGACCGGATGCTCGACATGGGCTTCATCCCGGATATCGAGCGGATCTTCTCGCTCACGCCCTTCACGCGGCAGACGCTCTTCTACTCCGCCACCATGGCGCCGGAGATCGAGCGCATCACCAACGCCTTCCTGCATTCGCCGGCGCGGATCGAGGTTGCGCGTCAGGCGACGGCTTCCGAGACCATCGAACAGCGGCTGATCGAGCTTTCGCCGACCCGCAAGGACCAGACGGCGAAGCAGAAGCGCGAGCTTCTGCGGGCAGTCATCAATGCGGAAGGCGAGGCCTGCACCAACGCCATCCTCTTCTGCAACCGCAAGTCCGAAGTCGACATCCTCGCGAAGTCGCTGAAGGCGCACGGCTTCGATGCCGCGCCGATCCACGGCGACCTCGACCAGAGCCAGCGGACAAAGACGCTCGACGGCTTCCGCGACGGTTCGCTACGCTTCCTCGTGGCCTCCGACGTGGCGGCGCGCGGGCTCGACATCCCGGCGGTGAGTCACGTCTTCAACTTCGACGTGCCCTCCCATGCCGAGGATTACGTGCACCGGATCGGCCGTACGGGCCGCGCCGGCCGCAAGGGCGTGGCGGTGACGCTGGCGACGCCAGCCGACAAGAAATACCTCGACGCGATCGAGAGCCTCGTGAAGACGCCGCTGCCCCGCGCCCCGCTGCCCGAAGGCTTCGCGCTCAGCGAGGCAGCGCAGCGCCCGCCGCGGGCGGACGAGGAGCGCAAGGCCCGGCCGCGCCGGGACCGCGAGGAGGCGCGCAGCCGCGAAGACCGGCGCGAGCGCCCGATCAAGGCGCATGGGCACGAAGCGCCGCTCGCCCCGCTCGACGTGCCGGCGCCGCGGACCGAACCCGCGCCGGAGAGGCCCGCGCGTGGCGCCGGGGACGGCCCCAGGCAGGAGCGCACGACCGAGCAGAGGCCAAAGCGCGAACGTGGACCCGATCGTGACCGTCGCGGCGCCCGGAGCGAGGGCCGGGGCGAGGAAAGACGCGACCGCGACCAGGGCTCGCCCGTCGTCGGCATGGGCGATCACGTGCCCGATTTTCTCTTGCGCGGCTTCAAGCCGGAAAAGGTCTGACCTCACCGGCAGGACCGTCTGCGGCGAAGGGACAGGGCGGCCGGCGGGGCCGCTCGTCCGCCCGGCTCACTCTGCGACGAGCCGGCTTGTAACCACCGTCACCTCGGGCTTCTTGCCGATCTCTTCGACCGTGACCTGCCGCACGATCTTGCGGATCGCCTCCTCCACCTTGTCGTCGTCCTTCAGGACGCGGTCGCCCGCACTGTCGAGGAATTCGTTGAGCTCGCGCTCCACCGCCTCGGCCAGCGGCGTGCCGGAGCGGGTCCTTTCGACGAGGCCCATCGTCTCCACCCATGCCTCGCCGAGCGGCTGGTCGTCCTCGTCGAGGATCACCGTGACCAGCACGTGGCCGTTCAGCGCCATGCGGATGCGGTCGCGCACGACCCCGTCCATCGCCCCCATCAGCACGCTGCCGTCGAGGTAGGTCCGCCCCGCCTCCACATATTCGACCACTTCCGGCTCGGCTCCCGTCAGGTCCACCATTGTGCCGTTGACCGCAAGCTCGGCCGCGATCCCCTTGGCCAGACCGATCTGGCAGTGTTCGCGCAGGTGCCGGTGTTCGCCGTGCATCGGCAGCAGTATCTTCGGGCGCAAGAGTTCGTGCACCGCTTCGAGGTCCGGGCGGTTGGCGTGGCCCGAGACGTGGTAGAGCCCGCCGCGGTCGTCGATCACATCGACACCCATCTCGGAATAGGCGTTCATCACCCGGATCACGTCGCGCTCGTTGCCGGGGATCGTCTTGGAGGAGAAGAGGAAGGTGTCGCCCTCCTTCATCTCCAGCCCGAGATACTTGCCGCGGGCAAGCTGGGCAGAGGCCGCACGGCGCTCGCCCTGGCTTCCGGTGACGATCAGCATGAGGTTCTGGCGCGTCACATCGACCGCCTCCTCGGGCTGGATGATCGCCGGGAAGTCGGTCAGGACGCCGGTTTCCACCGCCGCCGTGATCATCCGCTTCATCGCCCGCCCGAGAAGGCAGATCGACCGGCCCGCGTCGCGCCCCGCCTCGGCCAGCGTCTTCAGCCGGGCGACGTTGGAGGCGAAGGTGGTGGCGACGACCATGCCGCGCTGCGCGGCGATGAGCTCCGAAAGGGGCTTGGCCAGCGAGGCCTCCGACCGCCCCGGATGCGGCGAGAAGACGTTGGTGGAATCGCAGGTGAGAACCTTGACCCCCTTTCCCTCCTTCGCGATGCGGTGCCACTCCTCGGGGTCGAAGGGCTCGCCCACGACGGGCGTCCCGTCGAGCTTGAAGTCGGCCGAATGGACGATCCGCCCCGCCGGCGTGTCGATGATGAGAGAGGCGCTTTCGGGGATCGAGTGGCTGACGGGGACGAACTGGACCCGGAACGGCCCCGCCTGCACGACCTCGGGCCGCGGCTTGACCACGCGGATGACGTCGAGGGGCTGGCCCTGTTCTTCCATCTTCAGGGTTGCGATGGCGGCGGTGAAGGGGCGGGCGTAGACCGGCGCCTTGATCCGGGGCCAGAGATGGCCGAGGGCGCCGACATGGTCCTCGTGCGCGTGGGTGATGAAGATCGCCTCCACCCGGCTTGCGTTCTCTGCCAGCCAAGCGATGTCGGGCATGATGAGGTCGACGCCCGGCGTCTCGTCCATGTTCGGGAAGGTCACGCCGAGATCGACGACGATCAGCCGCTCGGCCCCCTCGGGGCCATAGCCGAAGACGTAGCAGTTCATGCCGATTTCGCCGGCCCCGCCAAGCGGCAGGTAGATCAGGCGGTCCTTCTTGGTCATCCCGTCGCAAGTCCCTTGTTGTAGCGGTGGATGAGCACGAGCCCATGCATGGTCAGGTCGTCCTCGACGCTGTCGAATATCTCTGTGCCCTGACCGAAGAGCGGCGCGAGACCGCCGGTGGCGATCACCTTCATCGGCCGCGCACGTTCCGCCCGGATCTGCCGCACGATGCCTTCGACAAGCCCAACATACCCCCAGTAGATGCCGGCCTGCATGCAGGCAACCGTATTCGTGCCGATGACCTTCTGCGGTTTCGTGACATCGACGTGCGGCAGTGCGGCGGCGGCCATGTGGAGCGCTTCAAGGCTGAGGTTCACTCCGGGCGCGATCACCCCGCCGATATAGGCGCCGTCGGTGTCGGCAACGTCGAAGGTCGTCGCGGTGCCGAAATCGACGATGATGAGGTCCCCGCCGTGCCGGTCGAAGCCCGCGACGACATTGACGAGACGGTCGGGGCCGACGGTCGTGCCCTGATCGACCCGCGGCGCCACCGGCAGCGCGCATTCGGGCTTGCCGACGACGAGCGGGCGGCAGTTGAAGTAGCGGTCGCAAAGGACGCGGAGGTTGAAGACCACCCGCGGCACGGTGGAGGAGATCACGACGTCGTCGATCTCCACCGGCACCTTGTGATGCTCCATCAGGGTGGAGAACCAGACGAAATACTGGTCGGCCGTGCGCTGATGCTCGGTCGAGGTCCTGAGCGTGCACCGGAACCTCTCGCCGTCCCAGACGGAAAAGACGGTGTTGGTGTTGCCGCAGTCGATGCAGAGGAGCATGGGGTCCCTCCCTCAGAAATAGACGTCGGCCGCCGGGATCGCGCGGCGGCCCTGCGGCGTCGCGAGCACGAGCGCTCCGCTCTCGTCGACGGTCTCGAACGTGCCCTCGATGGTCTCGGCCATGGTCCGCGCCGTGAGCCGCTGGCCGAGCCGCGCGGCCCGGGCGAGCCAGGCTGTGCGGATCGGGGCGAACCCCCAGGCTTCAAGCTGCGCGTCCCATCGGGCGAAGGCCGGGGCGATGAGGTCGAGGAGCGTCTCGGGCGCGAGCCTGACGCCGGTCTCGCCCATCACCGACACGGGCCGCGTGCTGCCGGGTTCCAGCGCATCGGGTGGCGGCGCCGCGATCAGGTTGACGCCGATGCCGACCGCAAGGTGGCTGACGGCCCCCCCCTGCCCCGCACTTTCCAGAAGGATGCCCGCCACCTTGCCGCCGTTCAGGAGCACGTCGTTCGGCCACTTGAGCGAGAGCGTCGCCCCCGGCCCGACCGCCCGATCCAGCGCCTCGGCGAGGGCGAGCGCCGCCACGAAGCTCCGCTGCGCGGCCGTGGCCGGATCGGCCGGGGGTCGCATCATGAGGGTGGCGAAGAAATTGCCCTCGGGCGAAATCCAGGCCCGGCCCCGCCGTCCGCGCGCCGCGGTCTGGCGCCGGGCGAGTATCCACGCCGGCTGCGTCAGGTGCGGCGCGAGGCGCAGCGCCTCGGAATTGGTGCTGTCCACCTCCGCGAGGACGTGGCGCGCCACGCCTTCCGGCCAGACCGGAGGCCGGTCCGTCCGCTCAGCGGACAAGAACTTCGGCCGCCAGAGCCGCGGCGCCCTCGATGCCGAGAAGGTTCACGACGCCCGCGACCATGACGATGGCCGAAGCCATCAGCAACACCCACTGCGCCGGCACCATCCGCGTCTCCAGCCCGTCGGTCTCGGCGCCGAAGTACATGAAGTAGACGATGCGCAGGTAGTAGAAGGCGCCGATCACCGAGGCGACCGCGCCGGCGACCGCGAGGAGCACCATGTCGGCGTTCACGGCGGCCAGCAGCACGCCATACTTCGCGAAGAACCCGAGCATCGGCGGCACGCCCGCGAGCGAGAAGAGAAGGACGAGCATGGCGAGCGCCTTGATCGGTTCCTTCTTCGCATAGAGGTTCAGCGTATCGATGTCGGTCGCCGGGGCGCCGTCCTTCTCCATCGACAGGATGAAGGCGAAGGTGCCGACGTTCATCACGACATAGACCGCCATGTAGATCAGCATCGCCTTGACGCCCGCCTCGGTCCCCGCGGCGAGACCCATGAGCGCGAAACCCATGTGGGCGATGGAGGAATAGGCCATCAGCCGCTTGATGTTCCGCTGCCCGATCGCGGCGATCGCGCCCACGAACATCGACAGCGCCGAGATGACCGCGATCACCTGGCTCCAGTCCGCCACGGCAGCACCGAACGCGTCGAACACGAGCCGGGCGAAGAGCGCCATCGCGGCCATCTTGGGGGCGGTGGCGAAGAAGGCCGTGACCGGTGTCGGCGAGCCTTCGTAGACGTCGGGCGTCCACATGTGGAAGGGCACGGCCGAGACCTTGAAGGCAAGGCCGGTGATCATCAGCACGAGACCGAAGAGAAGCCCGACCGAGACGTGCCCGCCCTGGATCGTCTCGATGATCCCCGAAAAGAGCGTGGTGCCGGTGAAACCGTAGGTGAGCGAGGCGCCGTAGAGCAGGAGCCCCGAGGAGAGCGAGCCGAGCACGAAGTACTTGAGCCCGGCTTCCGTCGATTTCACGCTGTCGCGGCGGAAGGCCGCGAGGATGTAGAGCGAGAGCGACTGCAGTTCGAGCCCCATGTAGAGCGACATGAGATCGCCGGCCGAGACCATGATCATCATGCCCGCGACGGCAAGCGCCACCACGAGCGGGAATTCGAACCGGCCGAGTCCGCGCCGCGCCATGTAGTCCGCGCTCATGGCAAGGACGGCGGCCGCGCCGAGAAGCACCGTCACCTTGGCAAAGCGCGCGAAGGCATCGTCCACGAACATGCCGCCGAAGGCGATGGTCTCGCCCGGGGCCGACAGGCCGATCCAGGCGGCGAGGCCGGTGAATACCGCGACCGTGGCCCATGTGAGCGTGCCGGCCAGTTCGTCCTTGCCGGTGTAGACCGCGCCGAGAAGCGCGGCCATGGCGTAAAGGACCAGGACCACTTCGGGAAGGATGGCGGAGAAATCGGCGGAGATCATCGCGATGCGTCCTCAGTGGCTGGCCAGTTGCACGCCCGTGTCGGCGGGCACGGCGGCGTGGTATTCGGTGACAAGCGCCGCGACCGAGGGCCCGGTGACGTCGGTCACGAGGCTCGGGTAGATGCCCAGGAGCAGGGTCATCGCGACGAGCGGCGCGAAGATCGCCTTTTCCCGCGTGCTCATGTCGGAGATGGTCTTCAGGCTTTCCTTGATGAGATCGCCGAAGACCACCCTGCGGTAGAGCCAGAGCGCATAGGCCGCGCTGAGGATGACGCCTGTCGCGGCGACGGCGGCGACCCAGGTGTTGACCTGGAAGATGCCCATCAGCGTCAGGAATTCGCCCACGAAGCCGGAGGTGCCCGGCAGGCCGACGTTCGCCATGGTGAAGAACATGAAGATCAGCGCGTAGGACGGCATCCGGTTCACGAGGCCGCCGTAGGCGTCGATCTCGCGCGTGTGCATCCGGTCGTAGATCACGCCGACGCAGAGGAAGAGCGCGCCCGAGATGAAGCCGTGGCTCAGCATCTGGAAGATGGCGCCGTCGACGCCCTGCTGGTTCGCCGCGAAGATGCCCATGGTCACGTAGCCCATGTGGGCGACCGAGGAATAGGCGATCAGCTTCTTCATGTCCGACTGCGCCAGCGCCACCAGCGAGGTGTAGACGATGGCGATGGCCGACATCCAGAAGATGAGACCGGCAAGCAGGTCGGAGGCGACCGGGAACATCGGCAGGCTGAAGCGCAGGAAGCCGTAACCGCCCATCTTCAGGAGAAT
>WBZL01002323.1_pt1 | contig 18653 bp, 18 predicted proteins | sample 5204291 | NCBI WGS metagenome assembly WBZL01 (sample SAMN12344345, study PRJNA552823) | activated sludge metagenome | biome: Activated sludge suspended growth; feature: Nitrification reactor; material: Wastewater; isolation source: activated sludge from nitrification reactor of wastewater...
GACCCGCTCAACTGCTTCGTCGACATCCAGGCCGGCGCCGGCGGTACCGAAGCGCAGGACTGGGCGGCGATGCTGCTGCGCATGTACATCCGCTACGGCGAACGCAAGGGCTACGCGGTCGAAGTGCTCGAGGAATCGGAAGGCGAAGTCGCCGGCATCAAGACGGCCAGCATCAAGCTCTCCGGCGACTACGCTTACGGCATGCTTCGTTCGGAAACCGGCATCCATCGACTGGTCCGCAAGTCACCCTTTGATTCGAATGCGCGCCGCCACACCAGTTTCTGCTCGGTGACCGCCTACCCCGAAATCGACGACTCCTTCGAAGTCGACATCAACCCGGCCGATCTGCGCATCGATACCTATCGCGCTTCCGGCGCCGGTGGTCAGCACATCAACAAGACCGACTCGGCGGTGCGCATCACGCATCTGCCAACGAACATCGTCGTGCAGTGCCAGAATGACCGTTCGCAGCATCGCAACCGTGCCGAGGCAATGGCGATGTTGAAGTCGCGCATCTACGAAGCCGAGATGCGCAAGCGCCAGGCCGAGCAGCAAAAGCTCGAAGACGCCAAGTCCGACATCGGCTGGGGTCACCAGATCCGTTCCTATGTGCTCGACCAGTCGCGAATCAAGGACTTGCGCACCAACGTCGAAGTCGGCAATACCCAGAGCGTGCTCGACGGCGACCTCGACCAGTTCATTGAAGCCAGCCTGAAACAGGGCGTCTGAACCCGTATGCCTAACCTGCTCAAGCACCAACAGTCATGACTTTTCCAGGCCCCTGCGACCATTAAAATCATGATCGCTGCTCTCTCCCACGGCACGCGCTGCATCGCAGGCCGGCTGCGGCGGCTCCGAGGAGTACTCGCGAAACCTCGTCTTCGCCCCCGCGAGTGGGGCGTGGTGACTCGTGAGTCGCTGAAGCCACTTCCACATTAGAAACGAAACTCCCATCATGTCCACGACCGAAAACCTCCCCGATCTTTCGCCGCAGCCGGACGAAAACCACATCATTGCCGATCGTCGTGCCAAGCTTGGCGAATGGCGGCAGAGCGGCCAGGCCTTCCCGAACGACTTTGCGCGCGAAAATACCGCCGGCAAGATCAGCGATGTCTACGACAGCAAAACGCTTGAAGAACTCGCGGCAGTGCCGGTCACCGTCCGGATCGCCGGGCGCATCATGCTCAAACGGGTGATGGGAAAAGCTTCATTCATCACCGTTCAGGATTTCTCCGGCCGCATCCAGGCTTATGTCAGCCGTGACCAGGTTGGCGATGAAATCTATGCGGCGTTCAAGCGATGGGATATGGGGGACATCGTCGGGGCCGTCGGCACGCTGTTTCGCACCCGCACCGGTGAGCTGACCGTGCAGTGCACGGAAATCCGGTTGCTCTCGAAATCTCTGCGACCGCTGCCGGAAAAGTTCCACGGCCTGACCGACCAGGAACTGAAATACCGCATGCGCTACGTCGACCTGATCACCAACGAGCAATCCCGCTTCATCTTCGCCGTCCGCAGCCGCATCGTGCAGTCGATCCGCAACTTCATGATCGATCACGGCTTCCTCGAAGTCGAGACGCCGATGATGCATCCGATCCCCGGCGGCGCAACCGCGCGCCCCTTCGCGACACATCATAACGCGCTCGACATGCCGCTGTTCCTGCGCATCGCGCCGGAGTTATACCTCAAGCGTCTCGTTGTCGGCGGCCTTGAAAAGGTTTTCGAAGTTAACCGCAACTTCCGCAACGAAGGGCTCAGCCCGCGCCACAACCCCGAATTCACGATGATGGAATTCTATGAGGCGTACTCCGAGTACCGCCAGTTGATGGACTTCACCGAAGGACTACTGCGCCACAGCGCACGCGCGGTGCTGGCCAGCGAAGTGTTCGAATATCAGGGGCGCAGCATCGACTTCGCCAAGCCCTTTGCCCGTCTGACGATCATCCAAGCGATCCGCCAGTTCCATCCCGGCTTCAGCATCGCCCAACTTGGCGACGCCGCCTGGTTGCGTGCAAAACTGACGGCGATGAAGGTCGAGGTCGGTGCGGAATCCGGGCTCGGTGCGCTGCAACTGAAGCTCTTCGAGGAGACTGCCGAAGCTGATCTCTGGGACCCGACCTTCATCATCGATTACCCGGCCGAGGTCAGTCCGCTGGCGCGCCGTAGCGACAGCAATCCCGAGGTCGCTGAGCGTTTCGAGTTGTTCATCGCCGGCCGCGAGATCGCCAACGGCTTCTCCGAGTTGAACGACCCCGAAGACCAGGCGGCACGCTTCCTCGAACAGGCGCAAGCCAAGGAGGCCGGTGACGAGGAAGCGATGTACTACGACGCCGACTACATCCGCGCTCTTGAATACGGACTGCCGCCGACCGCTGGCTGCGGCGTCGGCATCGACCGGCTGGTGATGCTGCTGACCGACTCGGCAAACATTCGTGACGTGATCCTCTTCCCGCAGATGCGGCCGGAGTAGGCAACTGCAGCAAGCCAGAACACACATTGACCGGCACTCCCAGTGCATGCCACAGCACGCAATCGTCATTGGTGCCGGTCTGGCCGGCAGTAGCGCCGCCGAACGCTTGGCGGCACGCGGCTGGACGATCGATCTGATCGAGCGCGCCGCGGCACCTGGCGAGGGCGCTTCGGGTAATCTTGCCGGCGTCCTGCGCCCGCTGCCCTCGGTCGACGATAACCGCCTGGCACGACTGACGCGGGCCGGTTTCGTCCACGCCTGTGCGCATCTCCAGTCGCTGACTGCCGCCGGTCTGCCGCTGCGCTGGGGCCGCACCGGCGTGCTGCATCTGGCGCGGGACGACAAACACGCCGCGACACAGCAGCGGGTGGTCGAGATCCAGCAGCCTGCAGCCGATGAACTGCGCTTTGTCGACCGTGACGAAGCCAGCCAGTTGGCCGGCTGGCCGGTTGCCAAGGGCGGCTGGTGGTTCCCCGGTGGTGGCTGGGTCGATCCCGCTTCGCTTTGTCGGGCCAACCTGGCTCGCCAGGCGACGGCGATCCAGTCGCACTTTCGATGCCAGGTCGCAGAAATCAGACGGCAGTCAGGTCTCTGGCAAACTTGCGACGCCGCTGGCAAGCTCATCGCCGCCGCACCGGTGCTGATTCTGGCCAACGCAGCGGCTACCCGATGCTTTTCACCCGCCGCGCATCTGCCGCTACGCGCTGCGCGCGGGCAGGTTTCGCATCTGCCGGCCGAGACGGCTTCGCCGCCGGCCATCGTCGTCTGCCGCCTCGGCTACGTGACGCCGGCCATCGAAGGTCTGCGCTGCGCCGGTGCGACCTTCTGCGTCGACAACCAGGAAAGTGCACTGCGCCAGGCCGACCATGCCGAAAACCTGGCCAAACTCGATTTCATCCTGCCAGGCTACAGCCAGGGCATCGACCCGGCTCAACTCGGCGGCCGCGTCGGCTTCCGCCCGCTGTCGCCGGATCGGCTGCCGATGATCGGCGCGCTCGCCGACGCCACCGCCATCGATCCGGCGCGCCCGTCGTTGCCGCTCGCCGCCATGCCGCGTCTACCAGGACTCTACCTGATCAACGGCTTTGGCGCCCGTGGCATCGTCTGGTCGGCGCTCGCTGGCGAATTGCTGGCCTGCCTGATCACCGGTGCGCCACTGCCGCTTGCCGACGACCTGGTTAGCGCCGTCGATCCCGGTCGCTTCCTGTTGCGTGGCCGCAGCCAGCGGTGGCACAGCGACGCCGCGCCGCGTATCGACGGGTGACTTTTGCGCCAAGCCTGACCGTAAACGTTGCGCAGTGCTCTTCCTCCATGGCTGTCCGCAAAGCGTTACACTGAGATTTTTATTTCCAGGAAATCCAGGGTATGGAAAACCAGTCCACAAGCACCCACCCGATGATTCTCGTTGCCGCAGCCTCGGTCACCCTGTTCAGCCTCACCGGCGTCGCGGCGCTGCTCGGCTGGCTGCCGAGCCCCATGGCACCGCAAGTGGCAAGCGCACCGACGCCGACCTCCATCGCCGTACCCGCGGAAAAGGCTGCGACGCTGAACATCCCTGCCGGCTCTAGGGTCACGGTGCATACCGTCAGCGAAGCTCCTGCAAGCCAGGCAAGCAAGCATGTCGCCACTCGACCGAGCAAGGCAGTTGTCAACCAGGGGCGATCCCTCGCGCGATCCACTGCGTCTTTCAGCTCCGACTACGCTAGCCGTGGCACCAGGCCGATAGCGAACGACCCGCAACAGGAGAACGCGCTTTACGTCGACCACAGCCGACATGCTGTTGGTGTCTGCCGGGACTGCGGTACCATTATTGACGTACGCGAGGTGACGAAAAGGGGACGCGTCAGTCCGCAGTACCAGGTCACGGTTCGCCTCAACGATGGCAGCATGCGCACCGTCAACGAATCGCAAGCGCCGCTGTGGCGCAGCGGCGACCGCGTGCGCATCGGCAATGGACAGTTCCCAGGCATCTAGGTGGGCCATCCGAGATGCTAAGATTGACCCTTGCCCAAGCACCAACCCTCCAGGGAGAACCTGCATGAAACTAGAAACGCTCGCCGTCCACGCCGGCTACAGTCCCGAACCGACGACCAAGGCGGTCGCCGTACCGATTTACCAGACCAGCTCGTATTCCTTCGACAGCACCCAGCATGGTGCCGACCTGTTCGATCTCAAGGTGGCCGGCAACATCTACACGCGCATCATGAATCCGACCCAGGATGTCCTCGAAAAGCGCGTTGCCGCGATGGAAGGCGGCATCGGCGGACTGGCGCTGGCATCGGGCCAGGCGGCGATCACCTACGCGATCATGACCATCGCCGAAGCCGGTGACAATATCGTCTCGGCAGCAACACTTTATGGTGGTACCTACAATCTTTTCGCACACACCCTGCCACAGTACGGCATCGAGGTGCGCTTTGCCAACCACGCCGAGCCGTCCAGTTTCGAAAAACTCATCAACGGCAAGACCAAGGCCATTTATTGCGAGTCGGTTGGCAATCCGCTTGGCAATATCACCGACTTCGAGCCGCTCGCCGAGATTGCGCACCGCCATGGTCTGCCCCTGATTGTTGACAACACGGTTCCTTCGCCCTATCTGTGCCGTCCCTTCGAGCACGGCGCCGACATCGTCGTTCACTCGCTGACCAAGTATATCGGCGGTCATGGTAACTCGATCGGCGGCATGATCGTCGATAGCGGGCGCTTTCCCTGGGCTGAGCACAAGATGAAATTCAGGCGCCTCAACGAGCCGGATGTCTCCTACCACGGAGTGATATACACCGAAGCCCTGGGTCCGGCGGCCTTCATTGGTCGTGCACGCGTCGTGCCGCTGCGCAATATGGGTGCCGCCATCTCGCCGTTCAACAGCTTCCTGATTCTCCAGGGCATTGAGACGCTGCCGCTACGCATGGACCGCATCTGCGCCAACACCGAAAAGATCGCCGCCTACCTGCGGGGCCACGCCAAGGTAGCGTGGGTCAATTACGCCGGCCTGCCGGATCATCCGGACCACCCACTGGTCCAGAAATACATGGACGGCAAGGCTTCCGGGATTCTCACCTTTGGTGTCAAGGGCGACGGCTGCAGCGGCTCGGAGGCGGGCGCGCGATTTCAGGATGCGCTGCAGTTGTTTACCCGGCTGGTCAACATCGGCGACGCCAAGTCACTCGCCTGTCACCCGGCATCGACCACGCACCGCCAACTGGCCCCGGCAGAACTGGCCAAGGCGGGCGTCTCCGAGGAAATGGTTCGCCTTTCGATCGGCATCGAACATGTCGACGATCTGATCAATGACCTGGAGCAGGCACTGGCCGCCTGACGGAAGCCCTGAGATACAATGGCCTTACGACGAGCGCAGGGCAAGGTTTTGGGCTAACATGCGGTTATCGTTGTGTGCAGGTAATGCTTACAGATGTTCAGTAGCCCACCCCTTCCGCCGTTCGTCGACCTGCGTGCCGATGATGTCGAAATCGGAAATTACGCAACGCTGCTCGACAGCCTCGACATTGCCCTGCTGGTCTTCTCGCCTGATGGCTCACTGCATTTGCGCAACAATCAGGCCGCCACTCTGCTTGGCGATACACCGGTGGTATGGGAAGACGAGAATGGTCAGCCGCTGGCCGTCGACCACCGCCTCGAAATGGAGGTGGCACAGACGCGGCAGGCCATTCTTCATCGGGCCATCGGCATCCGAAAGACCGTATCGGGTGCCACGGCCTGGTGCAAGGCCGGAGCCTTTCCGGTGTTCGCCGACGACGGCAGTCTGCGACGTATCCTCCTGGCCCTGGCCAAACTGACCCCCTATAGCCATCTGGCAAGCGAAAGTCGGCCCATGCCGACACACGACCTGCTCACCGGGGTTTTCAACCAACGCTATATCAGGCTGTTGCTCGACGACGAGGATCGCCGCGCCCGACGTTACGGAACCCCTTTTGCCCTGGCGCTGATAGCCCTCGATGGCTTTGCCGATTTCTGCGCGGCGAATGGACGGGAAGCCGGCGAACAGGTACTTGCCGAGGTGGGTTCCCTGTTGGGCAAGAGTCTGCGTGGCTTCGACATGGTTGGCCGCTTTGGTTCCGATCAGTTCCTTTTGATTCTGCCCAATGTTTGCATCCACGATGCGATGATCGGCCTGGAACGTGTCCGTGAAACAGTCGAGGCGACCTATTCGCGTCACGTCAGGCTGCCGTGGACGATCAGCGGTGGCGTTACCGAATACAGCGGCGAAGATTCAGCGACACTGATCGAGCATCTGCGACCACTGCTGATCGCGGCGCAAGAATCCGGCGGCAACCGGCTCTGCGTAGACCCGGAGATTTTATAGGCTTTACCCGGCCAGGCGCACTGGTCAACAGGCGATGCGCTGTTGATCACCCTGATCGACGACCTGGGACATGCACTGGCGACTGCTGGATGGTTTTCCTGACCCATCCGAAGCGCTCTTAATATCAATGGTTTCACGACGAGCGCAGGGCGGGATTTTGGGCTAACATGCAGACATCGTTCTTTCCCGGTGATGCCCGCAGATGTCCAGTAGCCCACCCCTCCTGCCACCCGTCGACCTGCGTGCCGATGATGTCGAAATCGGAAACTACGCGACACTGCTCGACAGTCTCGACATTGCCCTGCTGGTCTTCTCTGCCGACGGTTCCCTGCAGCTGCGCAACACTCAAGCCGCCACCCTGCTTGGCGATACACCGGTCGTATGGGAAGATGAGAACGGCCAGCCACTGGCTGTCGACCAGCGCCCTGAAAGGGAGGTGGTACAGACGCGGCAGGTCATTCGGCATCGGGCCATCGGTATCCGGAAGGCTGCGTCCGGTGCCACCGACTGGTACCGGGCCAGTGCCTTTCCGGTATTCGCCGATGATGGCAGTCTGCGACGTGTCCTCCTGGCCCTGGCCAATCTGACCCGTGACCGTCAGTTGGCAAGCCAGTCCATGCCGACACACGACCCACTCACCGGGGTCTTCAATCAAGGCTATATCAGACTGCTGCTCGACGATGAGGATCGCCGTGCTCGCCGTTACGGTACCCCTTTTTCCCTGGCGTTGATCACCATTGATGACTTCGCCGATTTCTGTGCAGCGAATGGACGGGAAGCCGGTGATCGCCTGCTCGCCGAGGTCGGTTCACTGTTGGGCAGGAATCTGCGCGAGTTCGACATGGTGGGCCGCTTTGCTTCCGATCAGTTCCTGTTGATTCTGCCCAATGTGCGCATCAATGATGCGATGATCGGTCTGGAGCGCGTACTCGCGGCGGTCGAGGCGACCTATGCGCACCACACCAGGGCGCCACTGACGATCAGTGGCGGGGTCACCGAATACAGCGGCGAAGATTCATCGATATTGATCGAGCACCTGAAGCCACTGCTCAGCGCAGCGCAGGAAGCCGGAGGTAATCGGCTCTGTGTGGATCTGGAGATCTTCTAGGCTTTACTTCTGGCCAGCCGCACTGGCCGCCAGGCACTGTTGATCACGACAGATGCGGCAAGCCGAGATACGCGCGTGAACGCATTTCGGTCAGACGACTGGCGGTGCGGCAGAACTCGCTGGCCTGCGTGCCCTGCGTGTACAACCCGTCCGGGCCACAATCGGCGGTGGCAATCAGCTTGACCTTGTGATCGTAGAAGATGTCGACCAGCCAGGTAAAACGCCGTGCCTCCGATGACATGCTCGCCGACATCCTGGGAATCGCCGAAAGCAGTACCGTATGATAGCCGCGCGCCAGTTCGAGGTAGTCGTTTTGCGAACGCGGCCCACCGCACAGTGACTTGAAATCGAACCAGATCACGCCGTTGCCACGGCGCTGTGTTGGAATATTGCGCCCGAGGATCTCGATGGTGCCGCCCGGTTCGCCTTCGCCGTCGGCCATGGCGGCAAAATACCCGGCCATCTTCTGCTCGGCCGCGGCGTCGGCCGGGTAATGAAAGATCTCGACCTGCTCGAGCGTTCGTAGCCGATAATCGACCCCGGCATCGATTTCGAGCACGTCCAGCCGCGACTTGAGCAGGGCAATCGTCGGCAGAAAGTTGTCGCGCTGCAGGCCATTCGGATAGAGCCTGTCGGGTGGGTAATTGGAAGTCATCACGAATACCACCCCGTGGGCAAAGAGCGCTTCGAGCAAGCGGCCGAGGATCATCGCATCGGCGATGTCGGAAACGTGAAACTCGTCGAAGCAGAGCAGCCGCACGTCTGTAGCGATGCGCTCGGCCAGCCGCAGCAGCGGATCGTTCTCGCCCTTGAGTTCGTTCAACTGCCGATGCACCCCGTGCATGAAGGCGTGGAAATGAATCCGGCGCTTGCGACGATATGGCACCGCGTCGAAAAAGCAGTCCATCAGGAAGCTCTTGCCGCGTCCGACGCCGCCCCAGAAATAGACGCCACGCGGCACTTCCGGCGGTGCGAAGAGACGCCGCAAGGTGCTGCGACGCCCGACCTTGAACGACAGCAGCTCATAATAAAGGCGCTGCAAGCGTTCGGCGGCTGCGCGTTGCGCGGCGTCGGCCTGAAAATTGCGCGCCGCGAGCAGGCCCTCGTAGGCATCGATCATTCCCCGCTCGGGGACTTTGAGAACTCTGTGAGGCATCGGCGTCTTTCCGCTATCCGAGGGGGGGGCTCTCGCGTTTGTCGGGCAGCAAGCGGGGCAGGCCAGGATCGCAAGCGCTGCCACGCCCTACCTTCACCAACGATGCCGGCATTCTAAACCATTGCTGGCGAAACGTCAGACGCGGACTTGAGCACTTCCGGAAGCTTCACCAGGTCGATACCGGCGTTCAGCAGTGCGGTACGGATGGCGGTCGCTGCGGCCACTGCCTGCGGGCCGTCGCCGTGCACGCAGATGCTGTGAAACTCGGTGCGGATCATCTGGCCGCTCAGGCTGACGATTCCGTCTGCGTCGAGCATGCGCAGGACCTGCTCGACGCAAGCGTCGGCGCTGTGGAGAACGGCATCGGGCTGGCTGCGCGGCACGAGTTTGCCGGCGTCGGTGTAACTGCGGTCGGCAAAGACTTCGGCGACGACTTTCAGGCCCGCGGCTGCACCCGCCAGCAAAAGCTGCGAAAGCACTGGCGCGAGCAGTATCAGCGCAGGATCGAAGCTCTTGATCGCGGCCACGACGCTGCCCGCCAGCGCCGCATTCTCACAGGCCATATTGTTCAGCGCACCATGCGGCTTGACATGCGTCAGCCGCCCGCCTTCGGCTTGTGCAATGCCGGCAAGGGCGCCGATCTGGTAGATCAGCATCGCTTCGAGTTCTGCGGCCGGAAGTTGCATCGCTCGCCGGCCGAAACCCTGCAGGTCAGGAAACGATGGATGTGCGCCAAGGCTGACGCCGGCAGCCAGTGCCTGTCGGACCGTGCGGCGCATCACCAGCGGATCGCCGGCATGGAAACCACAGGCGATGTTGGCCGCACCGATGATGCGCAGCAGTTCATCATCGCGGCCCATTTCCCAGACCCCGAAGCTTTCGCCGAGGTCAGCGTTGAGATTGATCCTGCGGGTCATCCTCTCTCCCACCGTGAAGACGGTGAATCCTGTACAGGCGTCGCCGTCCGGGCCACCGGATCCTCCTCTCGGGCATCGACAACACCACTGACCAGATTGGCGGCATAAATCGCCTGCAGATCAGGCATCCCCACTTCCACCAGCGGCCCGATGCCGGCGATCAGTGCGTGCAGGGCTGCCGCGCGAGCGCGCGCCGCTCGTTCGGCATCCGCGACCGAAACGGCAGCAAAGCGGATGCACTGTCCCGGTGCCAGCACGGCCAGACGCGGCAGATCAGCCGAGATCACCGTGGCGATCTTCGGATAACCGCCAGCGGTATGGCCATCGGCGAGCAACACGATCGGCTGTCCCTGGCCCGGCACCTGAATCGATCCTGGCACAGTCGCGTCCGAAGTAATCTCGAAGCCTTTCTCGGGGCGATGTCTGAGCACCGGACCCTCCAGACGCATGCCCATGCGATCGGCCGCTGCGGAAATCTGGTAAGCCTCGCCCAGGAAGCAGGCTAGCGACGCCGCAGTGAAGTAATCCTCCTGCGGTCCGGGAACGACGCGAATCGGCGCCGCGTCCAGCGGCGGCAAGGTCCGCAGCATCTGTTGGCCGGCCCTGCCCTGGCCGACCGGCAGGCGGACTCCGGGCGACAAGCAGCGACCGTCGAGGCCACCGAGGCCGGCGGGCGCATACGTCGATGCGCTGCCGAGTTGTTTCGGGATGCTGATCCCGGCTAGCGCGAGGTAGCCGACCCGGCCCGGTGACAGCATGCCACAACGCAGGGTCTCGCCGGGCGAAAGCGTCACACTGCGCCAGGAGTCGAGGCGACGACAGCCGTCGGCGCCGATTACTGCAGCCGAAAAATTTCCGGCCAGCGCGAGCTGCACCGGTGAGTCGAGCGTACGCACTGCCAAACCGCCGACAAGGAATTCGATCGCCGGGGTATCTTCGTCATTGCCAAGCAAGGCATTGGCCAGGCGCAGCCAGTCCGGTTGCAGTGCACCGGCGCGCGGTACGCCAAGCCGACGGAACCCTGGTCGGCCAAGATCCTGGAGCGAAGCCAGTGCGCCGGGTCTGACGATTTCGAGAAACGCATTCATCGCTCGGTTTGGCCATCGGCCAGAAAAGCCTGCGGCGGCTGCTCTGCCGCGCGCAACTTTGGCATTTCCGCGCGTAGCAAGCGATACTCGCTGGCGGCAACCGCCCGGAAGCGTACCCGGTCACCAGGCAGGAGCAGCGCCGCCTGTGGCCAGTTCACCGAAAACAGCGGCACCGGGCAGGTGCCCAGCAGGTGCCAGCCACCGGGGCTTTCCCAAGGGTAGATCGCAGTCAGGGTGCCGGCTGTCGCCACACTGCCCGCTGGTACCCGCAGGCGTGGCTCGCGACGGCGCGGACGCGAGAGCAGCTCCGGCAGATCGCCCAGGAAGGCGAAGCCCGGCTGGAAGCCAAGCATGTAGACCTCGTAGGTGACGGAAGCATGCCGACGAACCACCTCGGCCGGTGCCAAGCCACAAGCCTGTGCCAGTTCATCGAGATCCGGCCCGCAGGCAGCAATCTCGTCGCCGTAACACACCGGCAATTGCCATACACGTCCGCGACGCGGCCCATCCCTGGCCACCAACGATCGCAGTGCAGCATCTGCGTGTGTCGTAATGGTTGGTTCGATTTCGGCACGCGAGCACAGCAGGGGGTCATAGATGACGGTCAGCGAACGGAAGGTCGGCACCGTTTCGACGATCCCGTGCAGCTCGCCGCGGTCGATCGCCCGCGCCAGCGCTGCGTCGAGCGCCGCGACCGCGGTCAGCAGGTGCCGCTCGATGTGCTCGCCAAACTCGATGGTCAGCGCCGTATCCCCGGCGTTGAGGATGCGAAAGCTCATGCCGCCCTCTCCTTCAGATCGCCGGGCTGGCACGCATGCGCGACTCGTCCACCTCTACTCGCGAACCGCTTCAGCCCAGCAATTGGGCGTTTCGTAGAGGCGCAAGCACTCGAGACGCAAGCGCCTGCCATAACGGTCCCGATAGACCGCTTCGAGAATCGAGAAGGCTTTCTGCGCAAGGTTTTCGGCCGTTGGCACACAATCGAGCAGCACTGTCTTGTGTTCAGGCAGCGACGCCAGAAAACTCACCACTGGCAGGTCGCCGGCATAGACCAGAAAGGCATGATCCCAGGCATCGACCAGATGTGTGCAGGCCAGGGTCTTGACTTCGGAAAAATCCATCACCATGCCGTTGGCCGGGTCGCCGTCTTGGCGAATGATGTCGCCGGCAAGTGTAATCTCGATTGCATAGCGATGCCCATGCAGATGCCGACATTGACTCAGGTGGTCGGGAATGCGATGGCCGGCGTCGAATTCGAGGCGACGAGTGATCAGCATCGGAAGGGCACCGGAAAGGAACGCGCGATTATAGCACCGCCACTCCCGGTCCCTGCGGACGCAGCGACGCCTGGGGATACGATGCAGTACCGTTCGGCCAGATCCAGGCCATTTCGAGGCTGATCGGTGATGCCTTGCCTCCCATCATGCGGGCGGACCGGGCAAACCCGACCAGATCTCGCTGAGGTTGTTGAATTTCCATTTCTCAGGGTCTTCGATGTTGACGATCTTGTAGGCATCCTCCGTGTGCTCGAGGTCGATGATCGTCGGCAGGATACGTTCGTTCGAGCGTGTCGAGAAGAATGTCTTGACCTGCGGGCGGAGCAGCGAATGGCTGCCCTGCTCGATGACGACGCCGAGTCGGCCACAACTCAGGCGCACCAGCGTGCCGATCGGGTAAATGCCGATGGTCTTGACAAAAGCGTGAAAGACTCTCGGTTCGAAATGGCCCTTGGTCCATTCGGTCATCCGACGCAGTGATTCGGCCGGGCACCAGCCGGCCTTGTAGGGCCGATCCGAGGTGATCGCGTCGTAGACGTCGCAGACGGCGCCCATTTTGGCAAACAGGCTGATGTCCTCACCCTTCAGGCGTTTCGGGTAGCCGGATCCGTCGGTCTTCTCGTGGTGGTGAAGAACGACATCCAGGGCGACCGCGTCAGCGCCACTGCCCGCGAGCAATATCCGATAGCCTTTTTCCGGATGCGACTTGACGAGCGAAAACTCCGCGTCGGTCAGTTTGCCGGGCTTGTTCAGAACCGAGATCGGGATCAGAGCCTTACCGATGTCGTGCAACAGCCCCGCCATGCCGGCAGACTGCGTCTGTTGTGGATCGAGGCCAAGCTGTCTGGCGAGGGCGACCATCAACCCGCAAACGGCCACGGAATGCATGTAGGTGTAATTATCGGCAGTCTTCAGGCGTGCGATGCTGATCAGGGCGCCGGGGTTGCGGCTCATCGAGTCCGAAATCTCTGCGACCAGTCGTTGCACGCCGACGGTATCGATGGCCTTGCCCATGCGCACTTCACCAAACATCGCGGTGATGGCTTCCCGTGACTTGGTGACGATCTTGGCCGCGCGAGCGAATTCGACGTTACTGCTGACCGCTTCGGTATCGCGTTTCTCGCTGGAAGTGCTGGCCAGTTCGACCTCGACCTGGGTTGCCGTATCGGCGACCGCGACCGGCGCAACATCCGGCGCCAGATCCAGGCCCTGCGCGCAATCGATCCAGACCTCCGTGATGCTGCTCGCGCGAATGCTCGCCAGGTCCTTCGGATCGGTGATCACAAACGACGATCGCCAGAACGGATGTTCCATCCAGGAGCCGCAGAAATCCTTGAGATACATTCCCAGGGTAAGCTGTTGGACGTTGATTCGCTTGAGCATGAGGTTTCTGGAAAAGAGTGGCGACAACGACGTTATTTTGGCAGCAATAGGCGGAAAACGGCGCCCCCGTCATTATCAAGCCTGATCTCGCCCTGCTGGCCGGCGTTCTGATGCATTTCTGCAATCCGTCGGGCCAGTCGGAGACCCAGGCCGGTGCCGTTCCTGGTCACCTGTGCCGTCACGCCGGTGGCATCGTCGAGCACCTCCTGGCGATAACCGTGGCCGTCATCACGAACCAGAAACTCGAGGAAACCACTACGTTCAGCCACCTCGATGACGATGCGCGCGCGCATACCGCGCGGCGTTCTGCACGGCGTTGGCCAGGACCATGCGCACGACGGTTTCGTCGTAGAACCACAGCGTCGGCGCCTGCGAACAATCGAGGTCGATACGGCGGCGGCCGCGAATGCAGGTATCATCGATCAACTCTGCGGCAAGTTCGGCCGGAGCATGCGCGTCAATGTCCAGGGTGAGGGTGCCAACGTCCGATCGGTAATAGGTGAGCAGTCGTGTCAGGGCATTCGAGGCATCGATGGTTTCATGCAGAGTATCCAGGTCGCCGCGTGCCTCGGCGCGACCGGCCAGTTGAGCAAGGCGGTTTTTGACATCATGTAGCGTCAAGGCAGCGATATCGGCGAAGCTCATCAGGTGGCCTCCAGGGAGAACTTGCGCTGGACCTTGCGGCGGTGCCGGCGATCGCCTGCTGGCGACTGGTCTAGCGGGTTGCGAAGCGGCGAATCCTGGACCGCTTTGGCAAACTGCGATTTTCCAGGGTAATACGACATCAGGCAAGGCCCTCTCGTGATCATTTCCGCGCGCCATGGATCGCGGTAGGAACCCCTCGTCCGGGATCGAGTCTGCTGGCGTTTGCGGGCGAGGAATGGGCGGGATTGTTCACCCTTCTACTCTAAATGGGCACTTGTTGTATCAGCGATACTTAGGCATGATGCACAGACATTTCAATAGCAGCCGCGCTTATTCACGCCATGAGAAACAACCAACCCGTCACCATGATTGAAACCCTCATCCCCGAAGGCGAGTTCATCTACTCGCGCACTGACCTCAAGGGGGTGATTGAGGAGGCGAATGAGGCTTTTGCCGCGATCAGTGGCTACACCCGAGAGGAGATGATCGGGCAACCACACAATATGGTTCGCCACCCGGACATGCCGGAAGCCGCATTCGCCGACCTCTGGACCGATCTCAAGGCCGGTCGCCCCTGGCGTGGTCTGGTCAAGAACCGTCGCAAGGATGGCGGCTATTATTGGGTCGTTGCGAATGCGTCGCCGGTTCGTGAAGAGGGCCGGACAGTCGGCTACCAATCGGTGCGCGCACGCCCGACACGCCAGGAAATCGCGGCAGCAGAGGAGGCCTATCGACGAATCCGCCAGGGCGATCACTCCTTGCGCATCCGGCATGGTCGGGTGGAGCGTGTGTTGCCTCGGGTGGTCAATTGGTTCGCCAGTTTGCCAACGCAAATGTCGATCATGGGCTTGCTGGCAGCACTTCTTGGAGTTCTGGAGCTTGCCGCGGGATGGATGGATGGGCGACCGCTGGAACGTGTACAAACCATTCTGTCCGCCATTGCCTTGCTTTATGCCTTGTTCTTCCTGTTCTGGGTGATACCAAGGGTATCGCGCGATCTCCAGGCAACGGCTGACTATCTCGAGTCGGTCCTGTTATCCGGCACTCTCAAAACACGTTTCGACCTTTCCCGTCGTGACATCGTCGGACGCATTGCCCGCCTGAGCGACAAGTTCATCGCTTCGGTGCAGGCCACGATTCAGGGTATGGCAGACACCGCCAAACAGGTGGACAACGCCAACAAACAGGTGCAGACCGGCGTGCAGAACGTCAAACAGTCGGCGACGGTGCAAAGCGACGCCACCTCGGCCTCGGCGGCCGCCGTCGAGGAAATGACGGTATCTATCGGAGAAGTGGCTGCGCATGCGGCCAGCACCGAGACTGCGGCCCTCAAGGCCGGCGAAGTCGCGCAATCCGGCGAGGAACTGTCGCTACGCGCCAGCCAGACCATTCTTGCACTGGCCGGAACGGTGAAGGCGTCGGCACAGCAGGTCGAGTCGCTCGGCCAGCGCTCGGAGGAAATTAGTCGCATCGTCGCCGTGATCAAGGAAGTGGCCGACCAGACCAATCTCCTGGCACTCAATGCCGCCATCGAAGCTGCACGGGCAGGTGAGGCTGGACGCGGCTTTTCGGTCGTCGCCGACGAGGTGCGCAAACTCGCTGAACGAACCGGCAAGGCAACCCACGAAATCAGCTGCATGATCAGAAGCATCCAGGACGAAACCAAACAGGCGGTAGAGTGCATGCGCAGCGGCGCGAACGAGGTCGAGGAGAGTGTTCGTCTGGTTCAGGAAGCCCGCCAGGCACTGTGTAACATCAATGAGCAGATGCAGACTACGGTGAGGATGGTGAGTGAGATTACTTATTCCTCGAGCGAGCAGCGAGCCGCCATGACCGAACTTGCGCAAAATGTCGAGCGCGTTGCCTTGATGACTGAACAGAATGTGGCGGTGGCTGCCCAAACCGGAGCCATGGTCGATACGTTGACCGCAACGGTGAGCCGCATGCGCAAGGCAGTTGGGCAATATCAGGTATGAACGTCGAGTGGCCTCTGGGTGGGAATTTGGCCGAGCCGCTACCCTCTATGAGTGGTTAGATCACTGTGAAAGTCGCGTCAGCGACTCACGAATTTCCCTCCCCCACGCGTGGGGGAGGGGTCGGGGGAAGATGGGGAATTCGCGGAGCCTGTTGTGCTCCGTGTCCATCAAGCGATTCCGGCGTGCAAGCCGAAATGCGCCCTGCAAGAGAGGGAAACGGTCATGACTGTCATGATCGGAGTGCCTGGCAAAGTCATGACCGTCAGTCCGACTGACTATCTGGTTGAACAGCGCGCCTGCGGCAACGCCACCCTGTGCGCGAAAATTTCAGGAGGCCGGCATGAGCGGGCAGGATGTCGAGATTATCGGGCAGGAAATTTGCTATCAGGGCTTCTTCCGGCTGGAGCGCTTGCGGCTGCGCCACCGCTTGTTTGCTGGTGGCATGAGTCCTGACATCGTGCGCGAGACCATCGAGAAGGGAGACGTCGCGGCGGTACTGCTCTATGACCCGCAGCGCGACGAAGTGGTGATGATCGAGCAATTTCGCATCGGCGCCCGCGCAGACCCGCGTGGGCCCTGGCTGCTGGAGATCGTCGCCGGTCTGATCGAAGACGGTGAGACGCCTGCGGCCGTGGCATGCCGTGAAGCAATGGAGGAGGCCGGCTGCACGGTCACTGATCTACTACCGATCAGCAGTTTCTACACCAGCCCCGCCAAAACCTCGCAGCGTACCCACCTTTACCTGGGACGCGTCGATAGCCGCAACGCCGGCGGCATCCACGGTCTGGCCCATGAGGGGGAGGACATTCGCGTCGTCTGCCTTGCTGCCGGGCAGGCAGTCGTCCTCGCAGAGCAGGGGCGCATTGACTCCGCCTGGCCACTGGTCGCACTGTGGTGGTTCGCTCGCCACCACCAGGAGGTTCGCCAGCGCTGGCTGGCCGAATCCAGGTAGTGTGGCAAGAAAAGAGGTTTCGCCTGACACGTTCCTGTCACGAGGACGAGAGCCTACGCATGTAGTCAGCCAGCAACCCGGCTGCTGCCAGCTCGCAAAGATCAAGGACCCGTTCGAATCCCGAGTCGGCACCATAATACGGATCGGGAATTTCGTTGATTCCGAGAGCTGGCGCGTAATCGAGAAAATAACCCAGCTTCAAGCGGTGTTCCTCTGGGCACTGGCGTTGCAGCGCGAACAAATTGCTCTCGTCCATTCCAAGAATCCGGTCGAAACGATCGAAATCGGTGTCGATGACCGAGCGTGCACGCAATCGGGAGAGATCGTATCCCCGCTTGGCCGCGATCCGGCGCGCCCGTGCATCCGGGGCTTCGCCGGCGTGATAATGACCATGCGTACCTGCCGAGTCGAGCTGCAGCATTGCCGCTAACCCCTGCCGCTGCGCCATCGTTCGCGTCACCGCTTCGGCGATTGGCGAACGACAGATATTGCCCATGCAGACAAAGAGAATCCGGTATGGCACGTTCATGGTTCGCCTCCTCAGCAACCATCAGTGCCGCGCGGTTTAGGCCAGACCGGCGCGCACCCTTGGCGTACCGGCGGCCGGAGGCTACTCGACGGCACCAGCACCCCCTTCTGGAAAAAGCTCGTCGACAAAACCGAAGCGGCTGAAGTCCCTGATTCGCATTGGATAGAGAATTCCGTCGAGGTGGTCGCATTCATGTTGCACCACACGAGCGTGGAAACCTGCGACGCGGCGGTCGATCACCCGACCGAACGCGTCGCAACCGGTATAGCGCAGCTGACTCCAGCGCGGTACCCAGCCACGCAGACCAGGGACCGACAGGCAACCTTCCCAGCCTTCTTCGATCGTCGGTGCAAGCGGCGTCAGTACCGGATTGATCAACACCGTCATTGGCACCTGCTCAGCATTCGGGTAGCGTGGATTGCCATCGACACTGAAAATCACCACCCGCAGACCGACACCGATCTGCGGTGCGGCCAGACCGGCACCGTCGAGTTGGCGCATGGTTTCTTCCAGATCCTTGATCAGCGCGTGCAGTTGCGGGGTGTTGAACTGTTCGACCGGTCGGGCCTTCTGCCAAAGGCGCGGATCGCCCATCCTGAGAACGGTTCTAATCATGGCTTGCCAGCATCCTCTCGATGATCGCGAATACCTGCTGCATTGCCCCCTCCAGGACTGAGAGTATGGCCTCCATGCGGATGGCTTCGCGACTGTCGCCGCGTCCCGCAGCGTAGTTGGCCACCACATTGATTGCCGCGTAGGGGATCGCCAGTTCGCGTGCCAGCACCGCTTCCGGCATGCCGGTCATGCCGACCACATCGGCGCCATCGC
>WBZL01002324.1_pt1 | contig 18653 bp, 11 predicted proteins | sample 5204291 | NCBI WGS metagenome assembly WBZL01 (sample SAMN12344345, study PRJNA552823) | activated sludge metagenome | biome: Activated sludge suspended growth; feature: Nitrification reactor; material: Wastewater; isolation source: activated sludge from nitrification reactor of wastewater...
TACGGCGGCCTGTTCATCCGCATGGCGTGGCACAGCGCCGGCACCTACCGCATCTCCGACGGGCGCGGCGGCGCCGGCACCGGCAACCAGCGCTTCGCGCCGGTCAACAGCTGGCCCGACAACGTCAACCTCGACAAGGCGCGCCGCCTGCTCTGGCCGATCAAGCAGAAATACGGCAACAAGATTTCCTGGGCCGACCTCTTCATCCTCACCGGCAACGTCGCCCTTGAATCGATGGGCTTCAAGACCTTCGGCTTCGCCGGCGGCCGCGAGGACATCTGGGAACCTGAAGAAGACATCTACTGGGGCGGCGAAACCGAATGGCTGGGCGACAAGCGCTATCAGGGCGAGCGCGAACTGGAGAACCCGCTGGCTGCCGTGCAAATGGGCCTGATCTACGTGAACCCCGAGGGCCCCAACGGCCAGCCGGACGTGCTTGCCTCCGGCCGCGACATCCGCGAGACCTTCCGCCGCATGGCCATGAACGACGAGGAGACCGTCGCCCTGGTCGCCGGCGGCCACACCTTCGGCAAGTGCCATGGCGCGGGCGATGCGAAGCTGGTCGGCCCCGAGCCGGAAGCCGCCCCGCTCGAACAGATGGGCCTGGGCTGGAAAAATGCGCTGCGCAGCGGCAAGGGCGGCGACACCACCAGCAGCGGCATCGAAGGCGCCTGGACGCCCAATCCGACCCGTTGGGACAATGGCTATTTCGACATGCTGTTCGGCTACGACTGGAACCTGGTCAAGAGCCCGGCCGGCGCCTGGCAGTGGGTGCCGGCGAACGTGGCCGACCAGGATCTCGCCCCGGCCGCGCATGATGCGTCGAAGAAGGTCACCACCATCATGACCACGGCGGACCTGGCCATGCGCATGGACCCGATCTACGGCCCCATCTCGCGCCGCTTCCACCAGAACCCGGACCAGTTCGCCGACGCTTTCGCCCGCGCCTGGTTCAAGCTGACTCACCGCGACCTCGGCCCGCGCTCGCGCTACCTCGGCCCCGAAGTGCCGGCCGAAGTGCTGGTCTGGCAAGACCCGGTGCCGGCCGTCGATCATCCCCTGATCGACGCGAAGGACATCGCCGATCTCAAGGCAAAGGTGCTCGCTGCCGGCCTGTCGGTAGCGGAATTGGTATCGACCGCCTGGGCCTCGGCCGCCACCTTCCGCGGCTCGGACAAGCGCGGCGGCGCCAACGGCGCCCGCATCCGCTTGGCACCCCAGAAGGACTGGGAGGCCAACCAGCCCGCTCAGTTGGCCAAGGTGTTGGCGAAGCTGGATGGCATCCAGAAGGCGTTTGGTACGGGTGGCAAGAAAGTCTCGCTGGCCGACCTGATCGTGCTGGGCGGTTGCGCCGCGGTGGAGCAGGGGGCTCGCGCCGCCGGCGTCGCCATCGAGGTGCCCTTCAGCCCCGGCCGCACCGACGCCACGCAGGAGCAGACCGACGTCGTTTCTTTCGCGGTGCTCGAACCCGTCGCCGACGGCTTTCGCAACTACATCCGGGTCACCGGCGTGCCGGCCGAGCAACGGCTGCTCGACAAGGCCCAGTTGCTGACGCTGACCGCGCCGGAGATGACGGTGCTGATCGGCGGCTTGCGCGCACTGGGCGTGACTCAGGGTGCGCACGGTGTGCTCACAACACGCCCTGGCACGCTGACGAACGACTTCTTCGTCAATGTGCTCGACATGGGTACGGTGTGGACACCGACCTCCGAGGCGAAAGAGTCCTTCGAAGGCCGCGACCGCGCCACCGGCAAGGCGAAGTGGACCGCGACGCGCGTCGACCTCGTCTTCGGTGCCAACTCGCAGCTCAGGGCGCTGGCCGAGGTCTATGCGCAGGACGACGCGAAGGAGAAGTTCGTGCGTGACTTCGTCGCCGCCTGGCACAAGGTCATGAACCTGGATCGCTTCGACTTGGCATGATCGTCGCGGGGCGGCCCTGGCGATCGGCGTGTTGGCGCGGAATAATACTTGATTATTTTACTTGGCTATCCCATAGTGGTCTTACGCCGGCTTTCCCTTCGTGAAGGAGTTTGCCATGACCATAGACGTTGCCACCCCCACCGATCTCACCTCGTTCAACGGCGCAATGGCCGCCGTTCTATCCGACCACGCCACGCTTCGGCGTCTGGCGGTTGCCGCGGCCAAGCGGCCTGGTTCGGCCGATGACGCTCTGTCGCTGGCCGAGGCGATGGCCGCCCACGAGCGCGCCGAGGCTGGCCTGTTCGCCCTTCCCTTTGTCACCCAGCCGCCGAAGACCGTCACCGCCACTGCCGCGCGGGCACGGCGGCGCTGCCTTGAATACACCTCCGGGGACTTCCACTTCCCCGACCCGAGTGCCGAGGCCGCCCTTCTGGTCGACGCCCTGCTGGCCCATCTGGCCGCCGAGGAAGCCTGGCTTGCCCACGAAAAGGAACACCAGCACGATCGCCAGCTCACCATCGCCTGATCGCGCGCTGAGTGGATGATGGAAGCGCCGGTTCACTACATGAGTCACTTGTTCGCCCAGCTCGGCCTGCCCGCCGACGTGGCGGCCATCGACGGATTCATCGCGGCGCACAGTCCGCTCCCCGCCGCCATGCGGTTGCACGAAGCGCCGTTCTGGACGGCGGGACAAGCGGACTTCCTGCGGGAGGGCTTACTGGTCGATGCCGACTGGGCGGAGGTGATCGACGCGCTGAACGGCGAGTTGCTCAGTCGTTAGGGTTGCCGCGTTCCCGGGTCGACCGGGTCCATCTACCGCTGGCGATCGTTCGGCAGGCCGATCAGGCGACGCATCGTTGCCTGCAGTTCGTTTATCTGAACCGGAATGGTCAGATGGCCGGCGAAGCCGTTGGCCTGGCAGTGGTCGATTTCCTCCGGCGTCGCGCCGACACTCAGGGCCACCACCGGTACCGCCCGCAGGGTCGGCGCCGCGCGCAGGCGGGCGAGCAGGTCAAGGCAGTTCATGCCGTGCAGGCCGACGTCGACCAGGATCAGATCCGGCCGGTCGGCGAGCGCGAGTGACAACGCCTGTTCCGGTTGCTCGGCGGTGACCAGGCGGATGCCGGAGAGGCTGGCAAACAGCGCCCGCAGGTAGAGCACGTTTACCTTGTTGTCCTCGATATACAGCACGGTACGAGGTTCCAGGCCATCTTCCGCCTGCCGGCCGTCGCCGGAAGTCGCCGCTACGGCGGTGGCGGTCGAATCCATCGCACCGCCGACCCATTCCAGCTCCAGCCAGAACGTGCTGCCGACCCCGACCTGGCTTTCGACGGCGAGCTGTCCACCCATCAGTTCGGCCAATCGCTTCGACAGGGCTAGGCCGAGGCCAGTGCCATCCGGACTGGCCATGCCCGCGCCGAGGCGCTCGAAGGGCTTGAACAGTCGCGAGATGTCGGCGGCGGCGATGCCGAGGCCGGTATCGCTGATGCCCAGGCGCACCGTGGCCGCACCCGGCTGGCAAACGACGTCGATCCGTCCCGAGTCGCGGTTGTACTTCACCGCGTTCGACAGCAGATTGATCAGTACCTGTTTCAGGCGCGTCCGGTCGGCCCGGACGATCAGACGCTCGAACGACTCGGGCCGCGCGTCGATGCGAATGTGACGACGCTCCGCCATCGGGCGCGTCAGCACCAGGCATTCGCGCAACACCGCGGCGAGCGGCGTTGGCTGGTTGTCTACGACCAGTTTGCCGGCCTCCACCTTGGCCATGTCGAGCACGTCGTTGATCAGGTCGACCAGGTGCCAGCCGGCCTTCAGGATTTCCCCGATGTAGCGCTGCTGGCCGGCTTCGAGCGGGTGCTTGACGTCGTTCTGCAGTAGTTCGGCGAAGCCGATCACCGCGTTCATGGGCGTGCGCAGCTCATGGCTCATATGCGAGAGAAACTGCGACTTGGCGCGATTGGCGGCTTGGGCGGCATCGCGCGCGTCCACCAACTCCCGGGTGCGTTCGTCGACGCGCCGCTCGAGATCGTCGCGCGCCGCCCGAAGCCGACGGTTGAGATCGAGAATCTCCGCTTCGCGCCGCTTTTGCTCCGAAATGTCGAAAAAGACCAGCACGTGATGAACGATTTCGCCCTCGGCGGACCGGGCGCCGCTGGCCGACAGCCAGGCGGGAAAGCGTTCGCCACCGGCGCGGGTCAACCACGTCTCGCCGTGCCAGGGGTGCTCGCCGCAGACGCTGGCCCAATTGGTTGCCGGACGCTCGGCGCCGGCGCCGGCGTTCAGCGCGTCGAGCGCCAAGCCGGGCAGCGTCTGGCCGGGATACTCCAGGATCGAGTTCGCGGCCAGATTGCCGGAAACCACGCGGAAGCGATCGTCGACGACGACGATGGCCTCCGCGGCGGTGTCGAACACCGTGGCGGCGAGACGCCGCTGGCGCTCGGCGTGGAGCCCGCTGGCGCTGCGGTCGATGGCGTCGACCAGCGCCTCGATGCGGACCGGCTTCATCACATACTTGTCGACACCGATGTCGATGGCGCGAAGCAGATAGCTGGTCTCGTTGAACGCCGTGGTCATGATCACGGGAGTGATCGGTTTCTCCTTCTTGATCTGGTCGACCATTTCCAGGCCATCCATGACCGGCATGCGGATGTCGCTGACCACGATGTCGGGCTGGTGGACCCGGAACGATTCGAGGCCATCGCGACCGTTGGTGGCGGTGTACAACGTGCCGACGCGCCGGCGCAGAAACTGGCAGAGCTGCTCGCGAATCTCATCGTCGTCCTCGACGTAGAGAATGCTGAAATTGTTCAGGTCGTTGCCGTTCAGGCTGGCAGTGGCGGCGGGCATGATGGGGTCCTCGTTGGTCGCGCCTAGGCGCGTGGCGCGTCGATATCCGGGTTGTGCATGGGCAAGGCGACGACGACACGGGTGCCGCCATCGATGTTGGCGACGTCGATGTGGCCGGCCATGTTTTCGATGATCATGCGCGACATATAGAGGCCGATGCCGGTGCCCTTGTCGCGTGTGGTGAAGTAGGGATCGAAGACCTTGTGCAGGACATCGGGCGGGATGCCGCCGCCGTTGTCGGTAACCGTCAGGAGCGCCTGCCGATCGGCCCGGTCGATGCGGATAACGACACGGCCATGGGTTACCCGGTGTTCGACGATGGCATCCTTGGCATTGGCGAGCAGGTTGAGCACCACTTGCGAATACTCGTTGGGGAAGCCGGAACAGACGGCGTCGGCGTCGATTTCCAGGATCAGGTCGACGCCGGCATGGGCGTAACTCGAATCGACGATCATGATGGCGTCGCGTACCGCCGCGGCCAGCGAGAAAGGTTGCCGGGTGCGATCGGGACGGAAGAAGTTGCGGAAGTCGTCGATGGTCGTGCTCATCTTGTGAATGAGCTGACCGCCTTTGGCCATCTGGCCTTTGAGGTAGTGGCGGTCCAATTCGCCGAAATCGAAGGCGTCCTCGATGTTGGCCAGCACCAGCGACAGCGCGTTGATCGGCTGGCGCCACTGATGGGCGATGTTGCCGATCATCTCGCCCATGGCGGCCAGCCGCGCCTGCTGGATCATCAGGTGGTCCTTTTCGCGGTTCAGCGCCACTTCCTCGCGCACACGCTCTTCCAGGGTCGTGTTCAATTCCCGCAGCGCCCGTTCCGCCTCCTTGCGCTCGCTGATATCCCGCACAAAGCAACAGTTGTACTCCATGCCGTCGAATTCGATGTAGTTGGCCATCACCTCGACGGGGAAGATCGAGCCATCCGCACGCCGGTGGCGGGTTTCAATGCGCGCGCTGCCCTGGTGGCGCAGGTCGTTGAACATGCCCGCCACGATCTCGGCGCTGAGGTCGGGATCGATGTCGGGAACGGTCATCGACAGCAGGGTCGGACGATCATAACCAAGCTCGAGACAGGCCATGGCATTGACGTCCAGGAACCGTCCGTCGGAATCGATCAGGTACATCGCATCGGCGGAACGCTCCACCGCGAATCGGGTCAGTCGCAGGGCTTCCTGCGCGCGCCGCTGCGCGCTGAGGTCGATGCCCATGCCGATCAGATAGTCGCGATCCCCTTCGCGCATGCGCAGGGCGGTGAAGTAGTAGGGCAGGCTGCCGCCCGAGGCGGTGAGCAGCCCGGCTTCGGCGAAGGTGATGGTGCCCTGGTGGAGGACCTCCAGCATCCGCTCGGTAATCATGGCGCGATCCGGCTCGGCGATGAAGTCGGTGGCCAGCATGCCGGCCATCCGCTCCGGGGAATGTCCCGTGACCGCCATCAGATTCTGGTTCCAGCGCAGCAGCCGGGCATCCTGGTCGAACAGGTAGAAGACGCCGGGCAGGCTGGCGATGACGGCATCGGAAAACTGCTTCTCCGCCCTCAGCGCACTTTCGGCCCTCTTGCGTTCGGAAACGTCGCGCACATGGGCCACCATGTGCTCGTCGCCGGCGAAAGCGATGTGCTTGGCCGAGATATCGACCGGCAAGACCCGACCGTCCTTGCGGCGCAGCTCGGTCTCCAGGGTCAGCGTGCCTTCCGCCACCAGCTTTTCGGTCAGCGGGCGGATGTCCGGGCTGGACAGGTTGATGTCGACATCCGGGATGCTCATCCGGGTCAGCTCGTCGCAGGCGTAGCCGAGCAGTTTGCTCGCCGGGTTGTTGGCATACGAGAAGCGTCCGTCGCGGTCGAACCAGAACACCGCGTCGGAGGCGTTGTCGACGGCGAATTGGGTCAACCGCAACCGGCGTTCGACTTCCTTGCGGTCGGCGATGTCGCTGTGCGAACCGGCCAGGCGGGCCGGCCGGCCATTCTCGTCCCAGCGCACCACCTTGCCGCGGCCGAGGATCCAGCGCCAGCTGCCGTCCTTGCAGCGACAGCGGAATTCGGCGGCGTAGTTATCGCCGACACCGTCGATATGCGCCTGCACCACCGCCTCGGCGGCCGCCAGGTCGTCCGGGTGCACCAGGCCGCGCCAGCTCTCGACGGTCGCCGGGAACTCGTCGGGCCGGTAGCCGAGCATCGTGTAGTAGCGCGGGCTGAAGTAGGTCTGGCCCGACGCCAGATCCCAGTCCCAGATGCCGTCGCTGGTGCCCTCCAGCGCGAGGCGCAGGCGCTCCTCGCCGGACTGGAGTGCCTGCTCCGCGGCGCGGCTTTCGGTGATGTCGCGCAAGCATTCGATCGCGCCCACCCGCCGGCCGGCAGAGTCTGTCAGGGGCAGGGCGGTCGCCCAGACATAGGCTCCCCGCCCGCCATAAGCTTCGGGCGTGTCGCCTTCGGCGTACAGGGTCTGGCCTTCCTGGCGGAACTTCTTGTACCAGGTCGGGCCGCGATCGGCATCGGCCAGCACGAGATCGATCAGCATCGGCCGGCGTTGGCCATAGAGCGCCTCGGCGTAGGCAAAGTCGCCCTTGCCCATGATATCGGCCTTGGCGACGCCGGTGAGCCGCTCCATGGCGCGATTCCAGGCGATCACGCGGCTGTCCGCGTCGATGACGAACGTCGCGTCGGGCAGGAAATCGATGATCGCTTCGAACTTCTCGTTCGCGGTGCGCAGTGCCTGCTCGGCGAGCTTCTGTTCACTGATGTCGCGGACGATGGCGACGAGGCAGCGCGGATCCCGTTGCTCGGCGCCGATGGAGAATACGGTGGCGCTGGCGTCGAAGATCACGCCGTCCTTGCGCTTCTGCCGAACATTGCCGCGCCAGCCGCCGGGCTGCAATCCCGCGCCGATCACCCGCCGCATCGTCTCCTGGTCGTCCGCCGGCCAGAAGCTCGCGCCGGGCAGGCCGATCATCTCCTGCCGCGTGTAGTCGCAGCCGAACAGATCGTGGGCGGCCTTGTTGGCGTAGCCGAGCAGAGTGGTCTCCGGATTGGCCATGACAAAAGCGTCGGCGGACGCCTCGGCGAGCGCCCGGAAACGGAGCAACTGCTGTTCGGCCAGACGACGCTGGGTGATGTCCATCACCGTGCCGCTCATCCTCTCGACTTGGCCCCGGGCGTCGAGGTGCGCCATGCCGCGCGCCTCCAGGTGGCTTTCGCCGCCATCGGCGAGCGGCACGCGATACTCGACGACGAAGGGCAGGCCGTCCGTCCGGCATTGCGCGACGACCGCCTTGACGCGATCGCGATCGGCCGGATGCAGACGCGAGATGAAGGTGCCGTAGTCCGGATGTCCGGCGGCGGGATCCAGACCAAGCAGGCGGAAGGTTTCATCCGACCACCAGAGGAACCGCTCGCTGCCGGTATCGTAGGACCAATGCCCCAGTTGGGCGGTACGCTGGGCTTCGTTGTGGCGGGCTTCGCTGTCGCGCAGCGCGATATGGGCCCGGTCCAGTCGGCGCAGGTGGCGGCGCTGGGCCTGGAAGAAGATCCCGCCGCCGATCAGGCCGATCAGCCAGATACCGGCGTGAACCAGTCCGCTCTGGCGGAGCAGGCCCTGGGTATCGAGGTAGGCGAACAGCCCGATCGCCGCCGACCAGGCGAGCAGCGCGCCTACCGCCCAACGGGCGGTGGTTCCCTGATCGAGTGTGTCGAAAGATGACTCCATGTTCGCTCCGTTCCCCGGTCGGCCGGACGTGCCGTTTATCCAGCCGCTAGTCCCGTCGTTGCCCCGGATGTTCCCTCAATCCTTGCATAACGGACGATACCGGCGACAACTGAAATCGGTCCGCGAACGAGAAGCGCTCACTCGACCCGGTCAGGACCGCGAGACCAGCCGGTTGCGGCCGCCCTGCTTCGCGGCGTACATGGCCATGTCCGCCGCGTTGAGCAGAGCGTCGGCGTCCCGGCCGTCGCGCGGGTAGCGGGCAACACCGATGCTCGCGGTGACCGCGATCTCGCCGTCGAGCGCGGGGACCGGCACGGGAAAGAGTGCGAGCAGCGCGGCGCCGACACGGTGGACGGAGGCATCGTCGTCGACGCCTTCGAGCAGCAGCAGGAACTCGTCGCCGCCGAGCCGGCCCAGGGTGTCCCCGGCCCGGCACACGTCCCGCATCCGGGCGGCTATGCTTTGCAGCAATTGATCGCCGGCGGCGTGACCGGCGCGGTCGTTGACCTCCTTGAAGTGGTCGAGGTCGATGAACATCAGGGCCAGGGTCCGCTTCTCGCGCTGGGCCAGCTGGATCGCATGTTCGAGCCGCGCGCTGATCAGCAGGCGATTGGGCAAGCCGGTCAACACGTCGTGGTGGGCGAGATATTCCATGCGCTGCGCGCTCTGCTTGAGCCGGGTGACGTCGGAGAACAGCGCCACGAAATGGGTGCGCTCGCCAGCCGCGTTGCGCACGTCGCTGATCGTCATCCACTCGACGAACAGCTCTCCGTTCTTGCGCCGGTTCCAGATTTCGCCCTGCCAATGCCCGAGCGCCTTCAACTGGCGCCACATCTCGGCGTAGAAAGCCTGGTCGTGACGGCCCGAGCGCAACAGGGCGGGGGTCTTTCCGAGCACCTCGTCGGAGCCGTAACCGGTGATGGCGGTGAAAGCCGGATTGACATAGCCGATACGGCCGTCCGGGTCGGTCACCAGCACACCGTTGTCGGTGGCCTCGACGATGCGCGCCATCAGGCTCAGATTCTCCTCGGCCAGGCGACGCTCGGCGATCTCCGCCTCCAGCTCGCGGGTGCGGTTGGCCACCCGATCTTCCAATTCTCGATTGATGGCCTCGAGTTCAGTCAGGGCGGACTGCTCGCCGCGTTGCGCCCGCTCCAGGCGCACCGCGCCGCCCAGGAGCAAGGCCAGCACCAGCAAGGCGATCCCGCCAACGCGCCATTGCAGTTGGGCGATCGGCTGGCCATACGTCTCGCGGGGCAGGAAGTCGATCAGCTTCCACACATACGCCGAGCTCTCCAGTTCGCTGCGCGACGGCGCAAAGGCCTCGTTGCTGCCCGTGCTGGTATGTTGGCCCTGGACCAGCGGACGAACGGTGTGGAAGGTCCACAGCCCGGCATCCGTCTCGAACTGGCCGGCCTCTGCGTCGGCGATGCGCTGCCACGCCTCGGGATGCTGATGGGCGACAGTTAGCTCGGGCTTCTTGAACATGAAGCCCCATTCAGCCTCCGGTCGGGGGCCCAGCAGCCAATAGCCCTCGGCGTTGGTCAAGGACATGCCCGGACCGCCCATCACCCGCAGGCGCTCAAGCAGCTCGCGGCCAAAGTAGTTCAGGAGGACGACGCCACGCTTGCGGCCCCGCGCGTCGAAGACCGGCGTGCCGACCCGAATCATCGGCTTCCAGGGCACCTCGACGGCATTGCCTTCGATATTCAGGTCCAGCGGCGAGATGAACACCTCGCCCGGATTGAGCTTCATGGCATCGGTAAAGAAATAACGCTTGCCCTTGTTCTGGAGCCGGAAACGCGGCACCACCACCGGATCGCCGGGCCGGAAATCGACCCGCACGCGTTCCAGGCCGGATTCGTCCAGCCAGCGGATCTGATCGTAGGCGCGCTTGGCGCGGGAGAAGGCCACCCAGTCGGTGGCAAGAGCCCGGGTGGCGGCCCCCGCCTTGTCGGTGGTCGATTGGTCCATGGCCGTTTCTTCGATGGCGGCCAACAGGGGCTGGCCGTGGGCCAGGTAGAGGACATCGCGCACGACCAGGTCGATGGTGCGCTCCGCAGTCGCCGCGCTGATGGCGATGCGCTCCAGTCCGGCGGCCGATACACCGTGACGCAGTCTCGCCGATTCCGCCTGAAGTATCGCCAGCGAGGCCGCGATCGTCACCAGCGCCGCCGGCAGGAACAGGGCAAGCAGCCGTCCGCGCGGGCGGCGACGAGCGGTGCGGGTTGGCATGGTGGCGGTCATCGGTCGCGTCGATCCGGCGCTGTCGGTGCGGTTACCCGCAACGGCTCGGCCGTTGGTGGCCAGGTTCCCTTGTCCGCGACCCGCCCGCCGTCGAACACCAGCCAGCTCTGCTTGCCGTAGTGGGGTAAGCCGCGCTCCAGGGCCGCCAGTGCGGCGGCATCGCGCGCGGCGACGACCGCGAAGGAGCGCCCCCGGTCGTCCCGGCCGGCCCACGCCTGGGCAGTGCCGCGCCCGCGGATTGCCGCCGGCCGGGGCGCCAATCCTTGACGGGCGAGCCAAGCCTCGACCGCCGTGTTGGTGCCCACGATCAGCGCGGCGCCACTGTCGGGCAATCGCTCGATCGGCGCGGGCTTGGCATCGAGCAGGCGCGCGGACAGGGCGAGCGCCGCCGAGCGTAGCTCCGGCTCGTCGCCGGCCAGCACCAGACCGACCCTGGGCGCCACGAATACTTCGCGCAGGATGGGCGGCAGCAGCGACGAGTCCACCCGCCGCCACAGCCGGTAGTCGGGATCGAGTTCGACTGTGCGGACAGCGCCGGCGGACTTGACCGTCAGGCGCGTTTCCCCCGGCGCGAGGCGTGCCGTGCGCATCTCGCTCCGATCGGTGAAGGTCAGTCGCAGCGGCACGTCCAATGTGTAGTTGTCGCCGCCGCTCAGGCGCAGCGTCAGCGTTTCGCCGACCAGCTCGGCCGACTGCAAGGCCAGTCTCGGCGCGTTCCGGCGCTCCACCCACTGCCGGAAGAAGTCGGCGAGCGAATGTCCCGCCACTTCGGCGAAGGTTGCTTCGAGGTCCGACCAGGTGGCGGTACGGAAGCGCTGGCGCCGCCACAGCAGGCGCAGGCCGCGCTCGAAAGCATCCTTGCCGATCGTGTCGCGCAGCATGAGGAAGACCATCGCCGACTTGTCGTAGCCGACGATGGAGGAAATGCCGTGCCGGCGGGAAGTGAAGTCGGCGAGCGCCGTTTCTTCGGCAACCGGCACCGCCGCCAGGTCGCGCAGCCAGCCGAGGCGCATGTCGCGCGCGGCCGCCTCGCCTTCGTCCTCCTTGTAGGCGTAGTCGGCCAGGAAGGTGGTCAGCCCTTCGGACCAGTTGCCTTTTTGCCAGTCGGGCAAGACGCCATTGCCCCACCAGTTGTGCAGCACTTCGTGGCCCAGCGAGGTGGCACGGATGAATGGCAGCCGCAGCACATCGCGACCGAGATAGGTCAGGCCGGGCATGCCGAGGCCGGTCGGCGTCGGGCTGGATACCACGCTGAACATCGCAAACGGGTAGTCGCCGATCAGTCGGCTGTAGCGTTCGATGTAGCGTGCCGAGTCGTCCAGATAGCCGGACGCGAGGCCGGCGATGTCGGGATGGAACCAGGTGCGCAGACGGACACCCCGGGAATTCGGGCCGCTGGGCAATTTCAGGGACCGTTCGCCGACGATGTAGGGGCCGGCCATCAGGTCGATGCCATCGATCGGATCGGTGACGACGAAGCTGGCCCGATAGCCGTCGGCGCCATCGGATTCCTTGACCAGATCACCGGCCGCCAGGCCTTTCTGGCCTGCGGGCAGGGCGAGCGTGAGGCGATAGGTGAAGTTCTGGCCAAGTTCGGGATACCAGCCCGCCGCGGCCGGCAGGAAACTGCCCTCGGGCGAGGCGGTGGCCGAGCGGCCGCCCAGTACCTGACGGTGGTCGAGGGCCGTCAGCGGGTCAAGCGTCGCGTGGTAGGCGATTTCCACCCGCCGGCTGCCGGTCGGTAGCACGTAGCCGGATCGTCCGAGCCCCTTCTCCGGTGCGATGGGCCGGCCGTCGACCGCCAAGGCGGTGATCTCGAATCCGGGTCCCAGCCGGAAACCGCCGACGCCGCGCTCGTCGGCAATCCGCGCGGTGGCGCTGAACTGGCGACTGGCCGGATCCAGCCGAACATCCAGCTCCAGTTGCGGCATGGCCGGCGCGAGCGGCGACCACAAGAGCCCGAGACCGGCCAGCCAGCGGAGCATCCGTTTCATGGGTCGACCGGGAAGCGCGCCAATATTTCCCGTTCCTGGTCACCGCGCTTGATCTTCAGCGGCAAGACGGTGCCTGGGGGCTGCCGCTGCACCGCGTTGCGCAGCATCTGCAGGCCCTTGGCCGGCTGGCCGGCGATTTCGACGATGATGTCGCCGGCCTGCAGCCCGGCTTTTTCGGCGACGCTGCCGGCGGTAATGGCGCTGATGCGCAAGCCCCCGTTCTTCTCGGCCTCGGTGGCGACGCCCAGCCGTGGCGGCTTGCCCTTCGCCGGTTCGACGACATAGACGGCGTCGGCGAGGCCAGGCGCGATATCGGAACAGCTATCGGCCTGGCTCCAGGTGAGCAACTGGCCGACCCGCTCCACGCCGAGATCCTTCAACTGATAGGCGACGCCGCGGCCGAAGCGGACATGGCCGGCGCCAAGGATGCCGACGACGAGCGCCCGCGGGCGTTGCCGCAGGTATTCCGCCATGCCCTGGGCCATGGCCCGGTCCCACAGCGTCTGCGCCTCGACGAAGCGCGGAAAGGCCGCTTCGCCCCGGGCCTTGGCGGGATGATGTTCGAACACCATGCGCAGATCCTTGACGTAGTCCGGATCCGGCTTCGCCGGCCGGCTGACACCTTCCTTCCGCGCGTCCGGTACCGCTTCCCAGCCCTCCTTGCCGACCGCCTCCGGCAGGCTCCGCTCGACATTGAGGGCCAACATCGGAATACGGTTCATGCGCGCGAAATGGAAGAGCGGCAAGTAGTCGCGGTCATCGTAGGTCCATACCTTTTCCCACTCGGCCTGCCGGAGGAATTCCGGCTCGGCAAGCGCACCGGCCACCCATCGATCCAGCACCGGCTGCAGGCGACGGGGAAACATTTCGAAGCCGATGGCCATTTCCGGCTGCCGCCCATACAGCTGCGTCAGGATATGCAACTGCCAGCGATGATCCTCGGCGCTGTCGTGCACCTCGCCAAGCAACACCACCTGGCGGCCGGCCATGCGGTCGATCAGTGCCGTCGCGGCGACCGGTGCCGGCGGGGCGGACCCCGCGTTCGACGGCGCCAGCCACAGGCCCGGCTTGCCACAAACGGCAACGCTGTCCTGCGAGCCGGAACAGGAGGCCGAGAGGGTGGCAAACAGGACGGTCAGAACCACGATCGGGCGCGTCATGGCCATAGACTAGCGCGTCGACACCGATCGCGCCAAGCCGATCGTGGCGACATCCCGGCGGAGGCCCGAGCCATTTGGAACCATTGGCGATCATGCACCATCCAACAACGGAATGCGCCGGCATTTCGGCTGGTATGCTTCAACGGTTCAGCCCAACACCTGGAGGGGCGCGATGACGCCAAGACTTGTGGCTCTTCTGTCCGCTACGGCTCTGCTCCTGGCGGCCTGCGCGAGCTTCGACGGCCGCGGGCTGGTGGTCGGCCAGGCCGTTCTGAACGACGTCACCCGCGTCATGGGGCGGCCGAAAATGGAATGGGCCGAAGCCGACGGCTCGCGGCAGTTGGCCTATCCACGCGGCCCGATGGGCGCGAAGACGTTCATGGTGCGACTCGGGCCGGAGGGGCGTCTGCTGAAGATAGAAAACGTGCTGGAGCCCGCCTTCTTCTCCCGCATCAAGTCGAACATGACACCGGACGACGTCCTTCGGGTGCTGGGTCCGTCCGAGCCCTCCTGGACCCGATACTTCGCGGCACGGGACGAGCTGGTCTGGGAATGGCGCTATTGCGACGCATGGAATCAGCTGGCGCGCTTCGATGTCCTGTTCGACAACGCCCGGCAGTCGGTCCGTTCCACCATGAGCTTGCGCGAGAGCCAGATCGGCGGCTGCGGCGGCGACGACGGAGCATCGTGCTGGTGCTCGCACTGAACACCTCCACGACGACCCACCCCCGGGGCGTGTTTCGACGTGGCAGCGCCCTTAGCCCAGGCCGCGCAGCTTGCGAAACAGTGTTCGCTCGCTGAGACCGAGACGCCGCGCCAGGGAGGGGCGGTCGCCCCGGTGATTCTTGACCGCCCAGGCCAGGTAGTCGCGCTCGTTGTCGTCGAGCGTCAGCCATCGCCGTTGCGCCGCGGTCGCGGGAACGGCCGGCGGCAGCGCCGGGCTTGAAGCCACGGGCGCGGCGCTATCCATATCGACCAGGTGCGCGGGCTCGATCTCGTCGCCGTCGGCAAGCAGGCTGGCCCGCTCCAGCAGGTTTCGCAACTCCCGGATATTGCCCTCGAACGGCATCGTGGCCAGGCTGGCCAGCGCCGCCGGCGAAAGCCGCAATTTCCGTTGTGGCGCAACCCGCGCCAGCAGCGATTCCGCCAACAGGGGCAGATCGTCCGGCCGCTCGCGCAACGCCGGCGTGCGCACCGGGAAAGTATTGATGCGGAAATAGAGATCCCGCCGAAAGGTCTCCGCCTTGACCATCGTCGCCAGGTCGCGGTGCGTGGCCGAGACGAGGCGAAAGTCGGCGCGCAGGGCTTCCACCCCGCCGACGCGCCGGTAGGTGCCGGTTTCGAGAAGGCGCAGCAGCTTGACCTGCAGGGACGGCGGCAGCTCGCCGATTTCGTCGAGAAAGAGCGTGCCGCCGGAGGCCGCTTCCACCAGCCCTTGCTTGCGATGGGTGGCGCCGGTGAAGGCTCCCTTCTCGTAGCCGAACAGTTCGCTCTCGAAGAGCGTTTCCGTCAAGCCCGAACAGTCGACGGCGACGAAGGGCCCCTGGGCACGCGGGCTGGCCTCGTGGATGACGCGGGCCACCAGTTCCTTGCCGGTGCCGGTTTCGCCCAGCAGCATGACGGCGGCCTCGGCCGGCGCGACGCGCATCACCAACGACAACATGCGGGTGAAAGCCGGCGCGCGGCCCACCAGACCCTGAGCGGCCGGCCGGCTGCTGGCGTGCCGGACGACGCGCATGGTCTCCACGAAGTAGGCCACGCGACCCGATTCGTCCCGCACCGGCGTGGTCTCGACGTCCACGTGCTCCTCGCCGCGCGGCGTCTGATGCAGATGCAGGACACGCCGACTCTGGCCGTCATGGCGACTGCCTTGCAGCGGGCACGATTCGCCGGCCTGATCGCACGGCACCGTGAAGTTGTGGGATACCTCGTAGCACAGGCGGCCGATCACGGGCCGGCCGGCACCGAACTCCCGGCTGTAGGCGCTGTTCGCGGCCACGATGCGGTAGTTGCCGTCCATGACGATGCGCGGCTCGCCAAGACCGTCAAGAAAGGAAATCAGCTCGTGCAGGTTGCGCGCCGAATGCATCAAGTCACCTCGAATGGTGATGGGAGAAGTGCCAATAACGGCACCCAACAGGAAACGACCACTGCCGCCATTATTGGCATATTCAACCCCGGATACAAGGCAATGCCGGCTAACGACCACATAAAGTATTGAATGAATTCATATATTTTTGGTGGATACGGTAGGCATGGATCTTGTTTCAGCTTTCATCGCCACACCCCCAACCCCAATGTTCACACAGAGAAAACAATGATTGCCATAGCCGCCGCCGGCGATTCGGGATTTACCTAGGCGCCGCCCGGCATGGCCTATTTCCGCCAGTTTCACGACCCTGCCAGCGGCACGTTCTCGTATCTGCTGGCCTGCGAACGCACCGCGAGGGCGGCGGTCATCGATCCGGTGCTTGGCCATGAGCCGCTCTACCTCGGCGTGCTGGGCGAGCTATCGCTCCGCCTGGCCTGGGTGCTGGAAACCCATCTGCACGCGGACCACGTGTCCGCCGCCGACGCCCTGCGCCAACAGACCGGCGCCCGTGTCGCGGTAGGTCGCCAAACGGGCATCGACGAGGCGGACCGCTGGCTGGCGGACGGCGACCAACTGGCGGTGGGTGACGTGAGTCTTGCCGCCATTGCCACACCCGGCCATACGCCCGGTTGTCTCACCTATCGCTGGGATGACCGGCTATTCACTGGCGACAGCCTGTTGATCGGTGGCTCAGGCAGCATCGCCGAGCCGGGTGGCAATGGCGTAGTGTTGTTCGACAGCGTGACGCGACGGCTGCTGTCTCTCGCCGACGAAACACTGATCTATCCGGGCCACGGGCAGGACCACCGGCGGGTCAGCTGCATAGGCCAGGAGCGTCGCGGCAACCCCTGCTTCCATGGTGTCTGCCGCGACCGGTTCGTGGCCGTCAAGGCCGCCAATCGCGAACCCATGCCGGCCGCGGCGAGGACCGTGCTGGCGGCCAACCGCCACTGCGGTCGGGGAAGCACGCACGAACCGCCGCCCACGGACTTCAGAGGCAGCAACGGAACGGCGCCAGCCGGCGCATTCATCGACCAAAGGGGGGAATGATGTTGTCTACGGCAATGAAGATCATCGTCGGCATCGCCATCGGGGTGGCGTTGACCCTATTGACCGTCTGGAACATGGCCGGGGCCATGATGTTCGCCGAGCGCGAAAGCCCCTTCACGATGGAGGAGACGGTGGCGCGCATCCAGCACAACATCCAGGCCGCCGGCAACGGTTGGGCGCTGTTCGGCCTGCGCTATCCGGCCCGCCCGGTGGAGGCGGACGGCGGCAACGTGCTGCCGGTCATGCTCATCGAGGCGTGCAGCACCAAGTACTCGGGGCCGATCCTCAAGGAGGACAAGGTACGATTCCTGTCCCTGCTGATGCCTTGCAAAATCGGTGTCTACAAGAAGAGCGACGGCAAGGTCTACATCGGCATCATGAACGCCGGCCTGATCGGCAAGTTGTTCGGCCCGCTGGTCGGAGAGACGATGAACCACGTGGTGAAGGACCAGGAAGGCTTCCTGGTCATGGACCCCACCAAGGCGGCGCCGCCGCTGATCATTCCGAAGACGGGCGAAGGCGGTGGTGGCGGCGCTGGCGGTTCGGCGGCTGGCTGCTGACCGGGAGGCCGCCATGAGACCGCTACGCCATTGGATCGCGGTGGCCGTGCTGTGCGCCGCCGCGCTGACCCAGACCGCGCTGGCGACCCCGTCGCTGGCCGACAAGCTGCCGCCGGCAAAGAGTACCGCCGACCACGGCAAGTTCAAAGAACTCCAGCACAGCTTCCAATCCGGGCCGGAGGTGACCAAGGCTTGCCTGGCCTGCCACAACGACGCCGCCAGGCAGGTGCAGCACACCAAGCACTGGACCTGGGAGGTGATCGATCCGAAATCGGGCCAGAAACTGGGCAAGAAGAACGTCATCAACAACTTCTGCACCAGTACCGTTTCCAACGAAAAGGATTGCATGGCCTGCCACGCGGGCTATGGCTGGCAGGACAAGAACTTCGACTTCACCAAGGAAGAGAGTGTCGATTGCCTAATCTGTCATGACAGCACCGGCACCTACCGCAAGCTGCCCGGCGACGCCGGTCACCCGATCTACGAGCGCAAGGAGTTTCCGCACGGTTCGGGCAAGTTCGTCGAGCCGGTCGATTTGCAGAAGGTCGCGCAGAACGTGGCCCTGCCCAGCCGGAGCAACTGCGGTTCCTGTCATTTCTTCGGTGCCGGTGGCGACGGCACCAAGCATGGCGACCTGGACAGTTCGTTGCGCAATCCGCCCAAGCATCTCGATGTACACATGGACGCCAAGGGCCTCAACTTTTCCTGCGTCACCTGCCACAAGACCAGCCAGCACCAGGTGGCGGGCAGCCGCTACGAGTTTGCCGCATCGCGTACCGGCAAGCCGCAGCCACAGGGCAAGTTCGACGACAATCCGGCGTCCTGCCAGTCCTGCCACGGCGACAAGCCGCACAAGGAAAGCCTGCTGCACGCCGAGCGCCTGAACACTCACACGGACAAGCTGGCCTGCCCGACCTGTCACATTCCCGAGTATTCGCGCAGTTCCGTCGGCACCGAGAAGAGCTGGGACTGGTCGGCGGCGACCAAGATGGGGCCGGACGGCAAGCCGCAATTCGTCAAGGATAGCGCCGGGCGGCGCGCCTTCGATTCCAAGAAGGGCAATTTCGTCTGGGACTCCT
>WBZL01002325.1_pt1 | contig 18642 bp, 14 predicted proteins | sample 5204291 | NCBI WGS metagenome assembly WBZL01 (sample SAMN12344345, study PRJNA552823) | activated sludge metagenome | biome: Activated sludge suspended growth; feature: Nitrification reactor; material: Wastewater; isolation source: activated sludge from nitrification reactor of wastewater...
AAGAACAAATTCTCCGGTTTATCGACTATTTTAACCGGACGATGGCTAAGCCTTTTAATTGGACTTACAACGGTAAGCCGCTTTCTTTTTAATAACTTATGTGGCATTTATATTTCACGCCACTAGATGCCTTCGCGTGGGAAGGAAAATGGGAATCGCCACTGAACATGGACAGGGAGGAGCCAATTTCCGTCTTTCCCCTCAAAAAATCAACGCCCCCACACGCGCCTCCCCCTCACCCTCTCTCACCCTCTCACTCTCTCACTCTCTCTCACTCTCTCTCACCCTCTCACCCTCTCACTCTCTCTCCCAAAACACCCCCTTCCCCACCTTCACCCCCGTAGCCGCCCCGTTCTTCCACGCAAACCGCCCGTTGACAACGGTGTGGATGATCCCTTCCGACATCAGCACAGGGGACTGGTAGGTGGCCCGGTCGATCACAGTAGCGGGGTTGAACACGACGATGTCCGCCGCCTGCCCGGGTTGTAGTGTGCCGCGATCCCGCAGACCGATGGTTTTGGCGGGCAGTCCGGTCATTTTATGGATCGCTTCCTCCAGGGTCAGGGCCTTTTTTTCGCGGACAAATTCGCCGAGCACCTTCGGGAAACTGCCCCAGGCTCTCGGGTGGCCGCGCTCGCCCAGGGTGGCGCCGCAATCACAGGCGATGGACGTGGTGGGGTGCTGCATGATCCGGATCAGGTCCGATTCCTTGCCGAACCGGGCGATGATACCCTGGTCTTTTTCCTCCAGCAGGCGGATGATGGCCTCTCCCGGCGATTGAATGCCGTAATCTTCCATGGCCTTGCCCAGCTCCCTTTGGGAATCCAGCAGGAATACCCCTTCGTATCCACCGAAGCGGAGTTGCATGGCTTTTTCGGCCTCCGCTATGATCTGCTCGCGCAGGGTCGGATCCTTGAAGCGTTGGAGCATGACCTCGTAGCCGCCCGCCTGCGCCCAGGTAGGGATGATGAGGCTGGCCAGACCGGTCATCCCGGCAAGATAAGGGTAGACATCGGCCGCCGCACCGCCTTCGAACCCGGTTTTGGCCGCTTTCATGCGCTCCAGGATGACGTCGGCTTTGCCCTGTTCCCAACCCTGCACCTTCATATGGGTGATGAGCGGGATAAGGCCCGAAGCCGTACCGATCTCGATGGTCTCGGTCATGCCGGCGATCGAGCTGTAGTTGCTTTCCGGGGTAAGCCGGTCGTGGTTGCTGAAGACGACGTTCCAATCGGCGAACGGCTTCAGAACAGCAATGACCTCTTCGGTTGTAGCGTAATTGCCGGGTACATAATCCAGTCCGGCGGATACGCCCCAGGCCCCTGCTTCCAGGCCCTTTTCAATGCGTTGTTGCATTTCCAGGATCTGTGCCTCGGTGGGACGCACATTTTCCATCCCAACGGTTTCCATCCAGACCATATTAAAGCCGATAAAGCCGCCTACATTCAAGGCCAGACCCGCAGAATCGAGGGTCCGCATCTGGGCCGCAATGTCCAACGGGCCGTACCCGTCGGCGTTCATGATCTCGGTGGTGACCCCCTGGCTGAGCATGTTGACGGCCGTGGGTAATGCATCGGCCTCCGCATGGCTGTGTATGTTGATGAAACCCGGCGCGATGACCAGTCCGGATATGTCCACCTCCTCCGTTCCCGTCGCCCGCTTCAGCCTGCCGACCGCAGCGATGGTATCCCCGCTGATGGCCAGGTCGCCGATATAGGCAGGCTGCCCGGTTCCGTCGATGAGGGTCCCGTTCCGGAAAATAAGGTCATAGTTTTTCGGGGGTGCGCAGGCGGTCAATAAAAGAAGGAAGGTGAGCGGCCAAGTGAACCTGAGCAGGCTGGCTGGTCGGCTGGACGTGTTGTTCATTTTTTTCGGATTTACAGGTGTTTAAGGTTGGGATAAAGATAAATATTGATACATCTGTTAATGCGACAAATGTCGATTATCTTATACTCAACGGCAATAGGATTTGTGCGTTTGCCCTGCGCTACCGCTCTCCCGCGCGTCAGGCTAAGGCCGGCTCCCCGTCTTTGCCCCTTTTGCAAAAATGTCCAGTAGCAGAGGAAGTGAAGATATAACAACCTCCGATAAATCCATACAACATCTGCTCCAGTTCTTTTCCTATCTTGGCAACCTCAACTTCCGATGTATGCAAAAAAGAACGAAAAACCACGCAATGCCTTCCAAACCGCTGTTTGCCTTCCTGTCCGGTCAGGGCATCCTGCTGAGCAGCCTGCTGATGGCCAACCCCTTGTCCGGGCAGATGGACCCCGGCCGGTTTCCCCGGCTTACCCTGGACAATAACGTGGTCAGGATGGAACTCTACCTTCCCGACCCCGGGCGCGGCTCCTACCGGGCTACGCGCTTCGATTGGTCGGGCATCATATACCGCGTAGCGTACGCAGGGCATGAATATTTCGCCTATTGGAAATCAACCCACGACCCGGATTTTCACGAAGACCTCAGCGGGCCGGCGGAAGGCTGGATCGCGCCCGGGCTGGGGTACGAGGAAGCCAAACCCGGTGAAGGATTCATCCGGATCGGGGTAGGGGTGCTGGAAAAAGAAGAGGAGGAGAAATACGGCGCTTTCAAAACCTACAAGATCCTGGACCACGGCCAATGGAAGGTCCGGCACGGTAAGGATTGGATCAAATTCACGCACAAGGCGAAAAGCGCGCTCGGCTACGGCTATGAATACACCAAAACGATCCGGCTGAACAAAAAGGAGCCGGGCTTCACCATCAGTCACCGCCTGAAGAATACCGGTGAAAAAAAGATCCGGACCGACCAGTTCAACCACAACTTCTTTATCCTCGACGGCGAGGAAACCGGCCCCAACCTGGAGGTCGAATTTCCGTACGATATCAGCACGGCAAGCGACCTGAAAGGACTTGCGAAACTTGACGGGAACAAGATCAATTTCCTCCAACCGTTCGACCGTACCTCGGTGTGGATGGAACTGAAAGGCTTCGGTAATTCAGCGGATCAGCACGCCTTCACGGTGCGCAATAAACGGACCGGCGCCCGGGTGGAGGTGAAGCTGGACCAACCGCTGCACGCCATGAATTTCTGGGCCTGCCAGACGACCTTTTGCCCGGAAAATTTCATCTTTATCGACCTGGAACCCGGGAAAACCTTTTCGTGGGAGGCGGATTACCGGTTGTTCGGAGAGTGAAACCAGGAAACCATTAAGGTCGGATTACAGGACAAAATGCGCGGATTGGGTAACCTACATGAGTTACCCCGAATTTTCAAAACCACTGTTCTTTTTTTACCAAAACTTGTCCAGCAAGGCGGGATAAGAATCATATGGACACATTAAAAGGGCCCAAACAATTGCGCTTTTGCGCAATTGCATTGAAAACTTATGTGGGCTTATGTGCCTGATGTGGTTTAAACAAACCAAAACCGAAGGGTTTGGTATCAGGAAAGTAAAAGCTTTCGGTTTTTGCCTGTTTTAAAGGAATACCAGGTACCTTGTTTTACGAAAGCCCTTCATCACAGTTTTCATACAGCGATGGACCGATGGAGGAACGAGATCAATCATCCAATTCCTGAAAACAGGGGGCTGGAAATATTTTAACAACACCTGTATTTCGAATTCAGCCATCCCGGATGCAGCAAACAGGTTTTTTGCAACGCTCAGGTACCCCAACTGCGCAAGGATCAGCCCTGTTTTGAACTGATTGGCATCGTCCAGACCCATCTGGTCCGTTTGAGGGATAAACACGGCATCTCCGCCGATGGAAAACCTGGACGGGTCGTATATCTTTTTACCGAATGGCCGGAATCCCGGTTTTTGCACCGAATCCGGATAGAACCGGCAGTCCATGCATTCATAGCCCGATTGGTTGAGGTATTGGTCCAGTTCGGAAAAGGAGTTCTGCCCTTTGTAGGTTTTTATAAAACTGAACTCGCTGAAAATTACCCCGATTTGCTTTTTGGTCAGCGCGGTTTTTGCGCCTTCCAGGATGTTCAGTTCCGTCCCTTGGGTGTCCAGTTTCAAAAAGTCGATGCGGTCAATTTGGTAGTCTTCCAGGATATGGTCGATGGTTCGGACGTCTACCGGGACGGTCCGCTCAATTTCCATACCCGCCTTCCAAAGGTGGGCGTCCTTCATCAACCCGAAATGTTTTTCAAAATTTTGATCGTCCAGTTGCAGAAAGGAGGAATAGCTCGGGTGCCGGGTGATATTAAAATTCCGGACCCCGTTTTGATCGCCCAGGGCAAACGGGAAATATTGGATATGAGCCGCTTGATCCAGTTTCCCAAACTCATCCGGATTGGGCTCAAACCCGAAATAGTCGACAAACGGCCGGATCTTTTTGAGGGCAAAAACGCCGCCTTTGGCCCCGACGTCAAAGGCATTGATCCGGCTGCCTTTCAGGTATTGATCGATTGACTTGATTGCGGTTTTTTTCATTTTTGCAGCCTGCGCTCCTTTTGTTACCGGGCTGTTTTCCGGAACCGCTCCCCGAATGCCTCCATTTCTTCCACTGCGCCCTGTTGATCCAGGTTGAAATTGACCATTATTGCATCCTTATACCGGTTGTTTTTGTCGGATTGGAAGGTGTCATAATGCCAATGATGGGCTTGCAGCGTTAAAAAATGATTGAAATGGATGATCAGGCGGTCATTTTCCACGGAAACCTCGACCGTGCCCAGCATTTCGTGCGCATATACCCCGGCATAGGCTTTCAAATCGAGTGAAGGCTTCGTGTTCGGTACCCTGGCGGCTGCCTGTTTCTTCAGCCCGGCCGCCGCTTGCCTGCGAAAACCCATGTACAGGTCGAAGATCTCCCGGTGCCAGTCCCGGCTGTCGTCGCCAAAGGCGTAGAGGTCCATGGCCTTGTACAGGATGGCGTGCCGCAATTCGGCGTGATCCAGGTTCGAAAACACGTAAACCGCTGTTTTCTTGTCGTGCATGACCCCGGCTATCGCGATCAGCCCCGAGATGCTGCCCGTATGGAAATCCAGCTTGACCCCGCGGTAATCCGTTTGGAACCAGCCGAGTCCGTAGGTGATCCAGTTGGGGTGCGTGAGGCTTTGGGTAGGATAAAAACTTTCCTTGTTGACAAAAGCATGGGGTTCGAACAAATACCGGAAGGTGGCGGGCTTGAGCAGCGTATCCGATTTGTAGACGCCGCCGTTGACCAGGAAGGTCAGGTAATGACCGATATCGGCCCCGCAGGACCAGATCATGCCGGCCGCCCCGATCTGATCGGACAGGTTGTAATTGGCGGTGACCAGGCCGTCTTCGATATCGTCGACATACGGGGTAACGTAATTCCCGCCCTTGAACAGGTCGGCCGCTTTGGCTACGGTATGGGTCATTTCCAGCGGTTTGAAGATGTTTTCCTTCACGAAGGTCGTCCAATGCTGTCCGCTGGCGGCCCGGATGACCTCACCCGCCACGGCATACATCAGGTTGTTGTAGATGAAGCCGCCGCGGATGGGGTAGGCCTTTTCCGCAAACCGGAAGCGCGCCAGGGTTTCTTCAGTGGACGTGCTGTCGACAACCCAGAGCAGGTCGGCTTCATTGATGCCCAGGTTGTGCGTCAGCAGGTCCTGCACCCGGGCCTCCTCCGTGATATAAGGATCAGAAAGCTGAAAAGCGGGCAGGTATTTGCGGACCTTGTCCTCCCATTGCAGTTTCCCCTGGTCCACCAGCATGCCCAACGCGATGCAGATCACCGCCTTGGTCGTCGAGCCCATATTGAAGAGCGTATTTTCGTCGACCGGCGCTTTGGTTTCCAGGTTTTTAACCCCGTAGGCCTTTTGGAAGACCACCTTGCCGTCTTTGACCACAACGGCCGCCAGGCCCGGGATCTTCCAGTCGGCCATGCCTTTTGTGATCATCGCGTCCAGTTTTTGGTTGGCGGATGCGGTGGTTTGGGCGCGGGCGCATGGGGATGAGAACAGGCATAGGGCGAGGAGGCAGAGGATGGTGAGGTGTTTCATGTAAGTTTCAGTTAAGTGGTTGAATAAACGCTGACAATCAGATAAAATGCTTCAAAATAGTAATAAATTAGGCGCTTGTTAATGGAGCATTACCAAAATTTCCGGAAATCAAAAAAAAATTGACCTGAATGGGATGCTTCTCCGTTCCCATTCTTTTAGGGATAGTGAATCCGTAAAATGGAATGATCATGAATGTTGTCGTGCTCAAAGTCAACGGGGCCATCCCAGGTACCCTTACCTACGAAGTAACGCGCGACGGTAAGAATTTGCCGGGTGTTGCCCACCAAATACCTTTCACGATTAAGAATTTATTTGAGGATGAAGGCCATATCAGGGATTTGCTCCCGCCTTCATTGGTCAGGGACATCAGACAATGGGTACTCGACCAGCCCGCGAAGGGTATTCTTGCGGTCGATGCGGTCAATCCCGAAATGGACAGTATCCCCTGGGAATACCTGCCGGAGTTGTTTCAATGGCCGTCAGTGACGGTCGTCAGGCTGTTGGAACAAAAGGAGCATGTTGCCAAAAAGAAAAGAAACGACAAATCCAGGATGTTGGCTGCCGGGTGGTCGGGCAAACCCTGGTATGATCTCCCGGCAATTCAGGATGAACTCAACGCCCTTTCACAGGTGGCCTTAGGAGAAGATATCAATATCAGGGTATTATTTGAACCCAGTCCCGCCGAACTCATTCAGGCCTGCAAGGCTATCCAACCGGTCTTCCTGCACCTTGTTCCACCAGGGATCGAATTCCAGGGAGAAAACCTGGAATTGATCATTTCAGGAGATAAGGACCTTGAAAAGATACAGGTTCCCGAATTTTTGAGCCGGTTATCTGCGCTGGATTTCAGCCCTGATCTGGTTGTATTAAACTCTTGTCATGGGAGCAGAGGGGAAAGCGGTATTTCCGTCCTGCGCTTGATCACCCGGGAATTGAACACCGCTGTGCTGGGGTGGTATGATCAGGTGTACGACAAGGCTGCATATGATTTTTCGTTGTTCTTTTATAACCGGTTATTACTGGAGGGCGAATCCGTGCTGGATGCTTTCCGATCGTATAAAACACTCCAATCTGAAAGAAAGAACCCCGAATCGATGACCAGAGGAATCGGTTTCGAGCGAATGGCCAGACCATCCTTGCTGGGCTTGCCGGTTCTCTGGGCAACTGATCTCGAACAATTGTCGCAACCCATTATTGATCCGGTCAAAGGTCGGAAGGAAGCCGCTGGAACCGGCTATCATTTCGAAACGGCGCCGCTTTATGAATTCAACCAAAATTTTTTGGCTGAAAGCCAGTCAATTCCTAAAATTGAACTGGATTTTGAACCGCAGGCCTGGTTGAATCCGGCCCTGCTGAAAAACGGGCGGCCGGTAATCGTCAATCTGGCTGTGACCCCGGACCGGGAACTGCCGAATGCAGGCCTTTCGGTTACGTGCGATACCGGTAACGGAAGTTCGAAGGTCCGCCTGACCATGAACCTGAAGCGCGGACGGCAACCGATTCCCATTGAAGTGTTTAACTTTCCGATCTTGTACCAGTTGATCCAGGAAAATGTTTCCAGGCGGAGGATCAATTTTACCGCCTCCTGCCAGTATGCGGGGTTTCTGCTCGCTGAAACGACCAGATCCGTTTTATGGATGGAAGCGACGGAATGGCTCGACAAACCCGATACCTGGCATTATATTCCGGCATTTGTCAACCCGTTCTGTGAAGGCGTCATGGATGTGATTGACAAGGCGGATGCCGTTCTGAAAAACCTGGCAACCCCGACCAGTTCCTTTTCCGGCTACCAAACGGGGAATACCGAGGATGTGGCCCGGCAGGTGGAAGCCCTGTTTAATTGCCTGCGTACCGAGTTCAAAATCAAATATATAGCGCCACCGCCTGTCCGGGTTTTTGTACCAGGGGAAGCTATACCCAGCGGGCAAAGGGTTCGCCCGCCCGACGAGGTGATTAAACGCCTGCGGGGTACCTGCCACGACCTGGCCATCTTGCTGGCCAGTTGCATGGAACATATCGGAATTTTTTCAATTGTTGTGCTGATCCAGGGGCATACCTATGTGGGTTTTTGGAATAATGAACAGGATCATACAACCTTTTGGGAGGAAGCCCGACGCAATATCAGGCGGCTCACGAAAGGACCCGGTAAAAACTGGACGATAACGGATAAGGAAGAATTGAGACAATTGTTCAGCCAGGGAAAGATCACCTTCCTTGAAGGAACTTCCATCACGAACCCGGTTGGAACATTTCCCAAGGCTGTTCAACTCGCAAGCCAATACTTGGGGATTGAACGGCAATTTGATGTGGCTGTAGATGTCCAGGCTTCGCGGTATGAGATCCAGCCTTTGTAGGGATCTTTTAAAATACGCGCTATCAATGGGACACCGCCTTCAACCCCACGATCGAAAGGATCAGCAGCCCGATGAAAAACAGCCGCCAGAACGTAGCCGGATCCTTGAACACAAAAATGCCCACGAGTACCGTGCCCACCGCGCCGATGCCCGTCCAGACCGCATACGCCGTACCCGGCGACAAGGTCTGTGTCGCCTTGATCAACAAGCCCATGCTCACCACTACGGCCGCCAGAAAACCCGCATACCAGATATAGGACTTCGGGCCCGACACTTCCCGCGCCATGCCCAGACAATAAGAGAATACGACCTCGAATAACCCCGCAATAACCAAGATCAACCAGTTCATGTCCTGCTTTTTTCCGGAGGCAAAATTCCGAAGCAAGCCGGAGAATTCTTTTTACAAATGATAAAAAATCACCCCCTCTCGCTCCCTCTCGCTCCCTCTCACCCCCTCTCACACCTCTCACCCCCTCTCACTCCCTCTCACCCCCTCTCACCTCTCTCACCTCTCTCACCTCTCTCACCTCTCTTCCTTACCCTGCTCAAACTCACCTGCGTGATCCCCAAATAAGACGCAATATGCCCCAGTTGCACCCGCTGCAATAACGCCGGATTTTCCCGCAACAGGTCCCGGTAGCGCTCCGAGGCGGTCCGGAACTGCCGGGAGATGAACCGCGCTTCCGTCCTGATCAACTCCCCTTCAGCGAACTTCCGGCCCCAATTGGCGATGTCGATATCCGCCTGGTAAAGCTCGTGCAGATCGCGGTTTTTGAGGTGGTACAGCTCGCTGTCTTCCAGCAGTTCGATGTTCTCGTACCCGGGTTCGCCGGCGATATAGCTTTTCATGGAAATGATGGTATCGCCCTCCTGCCCGAACCAGAAGGTGACCTCGTTACCGTCCTGGAGAGCCCAGGCCCGGGCAATCCCCGATTTGATGAAGTAAAAGCTGGTTTCCACCCGGCCGGCGTGGAACACGAGGTGGCCTTTCGGCAAGGCGACGGCTTCCATTCTGGCGAGGATCTTTTGGAGGGCCTTGTCAGGTAAAGGGTGGATGTTTTGCAGGATTTGTCGAATGTTCAAAGCGCTGTTTTTTGGTTTCGTTCGGTTTGCGGAAGCCTTGCTCCCAACCCCGAAGATACAGCGCAATCCTTTGTTGTCAAGGTTTGGGTGGGATTAAATCCATTGAACCTGATCCCCGGTTATCTTGTGCTTATAATGTTTCCCTCAGCAGTTTCTCCAACTCGGCCCTGAGCTCAGCATCCCTGGCCGCGGAAATCCGTTTTTTGACCAGCTGAACGGCCTTTTCCCGTTTTCCTTGCCGGTCATATAATCCTGTCAGCGGCTTCAGATAGATCAACCCCGGATACCGGTTGTCAAAATATTCGAAATACCGGACAGCGTCCTTGACCCTGTTCTGATCGATCAATTGCTCCCCGATCCGGATCAGCCCGCCGTGGTCGATATAAGTGAGGCTGTACCGGAAGTAGTTGTCTTCATCCCTGAAAAGGTGACCAAACTCCCTCAGAGCGGCCCTGACCGGCTTTTTGCCCATCAGGGAATCGAGGTAAACCGCAACGGAGACCTTTTCTGTGTTCAGCGGCCGCTCGCCGGCCAGCACTTTTTTCAAATAAGCGGTGGAATTGATGATATAGCGGTTTTCCCCGTTCTCATCCTGCTGCGAATTGGAAAAAATGCCCACCAGGCGGCCCTGTTCGTCAACAACCGGAGAACCGCTGGCGCCGCCGAGGAACGCCTTTTCATACCCTTTGAGGGTGATCATAAACAGGTCGCCTTCGATACTGACCACCGTTCCTTGCGCTTTGACGGTCTGTTCGAACCGGTAGGGGTTGCCCGCCATGAATACCCGGTCGCCTTTGTTCACAGGCTCATCCCGCAAGGGTAGGGGATGAAGCCGGGGCGAAACATACCGGGTTGTAAATACCAGCCAATCCCGCTGAAGGACGCCGTTGTTCCAGCCGTTCTGCAGCGGCTCGTCCGGATCTTCATTGATCAGTTTTTCGATCACGACCGAATCGGCCGGGTTGCCCTTCGGATACATTTTCCAGCTTTTGAGCCGGTCGTTGACTTCGACAGATTGTGTAGCCTTGTTGCGGGCCACCCAAAGGACATGCTTGACCGTCACCGCCAGGGTTTTGCCGCCGGATTGGATCAGAAAACCGGTTCCGGCATACGGGATCGACGGATCCAGATACCGGTCGCCGTTTTGATACGTTACCTCGTTGATCAGGGCCACTTCCGGCCAGTCTTTCATGGACTGTTGCGGCCAGGGAAGATTTTCCTGTTGCGAAATGCAAATAATCGGAAAGAACCATAAAACAAAAGTCCGGATCATCAGCGTGCCTTTATTGTGTTCGCCAAAAGTAATTCCGGCGGCTGGTCCGGGCGATTTTAATCCGTAAAAGGTTGTAAACGAATTGTAAAATCCGCGTTGAAATGCCGGATTCTTGTTATATTTGTTCCAGTTTCAGCCAAAAATCGCAACACTATATCTTCCGGGCAGCCGGTATTTTACCGATTTAAGGAATTCAAAATACGGGCCTGCCCGCCACAACCAGGGAGTATCAGATGAGGGACATTCGGTACTCCCAGTTTTTTTCTTATCATGAAAGCCCTCTATTACGACCAATTCACCGCGCCCATCCGCCTGGAAAACCTGCCGGACCCGGCACCGCCGCACGACGGAGTCGTCATCCGGGTGAAAGCTACAGGCCTTTGCCGTTCCGACTGGCATGGCTGGATGGGGCACGACGCGGATATTGCCCTGCCGCACGTGCCGGGGCATGAACTTGCGGGCATCGTCGAGTCGGCCGGCCCGGGCGTTTCCCGGTTCAAACCGGGTGACCGCGTAACCCTTCCTTTTTGCATGGGCTGCGGCCATTGTGTCCAATGCGCGCACGGCGATCAACAGATCTGCGACCGGTACTTTCAGCCGGGATTCACCGGGTGGGGCTCCTTTGCAGAATACGTGGCCGTGCCGTATGCCGATCAGAACCTGGTCAGGCTGCCCGAAGAGATCGGATTTGTAGAGGCGGCCATCCTGGGCTGCCGGTTCATCACCGCCTTTCGCGGCCTGATCCACCAGGGGCGCCTGCAACCCGGCGAATGGGTCGCCGTCCACGGTTGCGGCGGGGTAGGGTTGTCCGCTGTGATGATCGCCAAAGCAGCCGGGGCCAGGGTTGTCGCCGTCGACATCTCGCCCGAAAAACTGGATTTTGCCCGGCGTATCGGCGCCAACCAGCTGGTGAACGCCCGGTCGGTGAACGCCGTCCCGGAAGCCGTTTGGGACCTCACCCAGGGCGGCGCCCACCTTTCAGTCGACGCCTTCGGCGGACAGGAAACCTGTTTCAATTCCATCGCCTCTCTTCGCAAACGCGGCCGCCATATCCAATTGGGCCTGCTGGCCGGTGAGCACAACACGGCCGTCGTCCCGATGGGCGCCGTCATTTCCAGGGAACTGGAGATCTACGGCAGCCACGGCATGCAGGCGCACCGCTATCCCGAAATGCTCAACCTTATCCTGGAGGGCAAACTCCAACCTGCCCGGTTGTTGGGTAAAACCATCGGCCTGGAAGCCGCCGCCGGTGAATTGATGTCCATGGGGAACTCTCCGGGGACAGGGGTCACGGTGGTGGAGGTGTAAAATGCAAAATGTAGAAGGGGTAATGCAAAAGGTAAAGGTAGCGGCTGCCTCCAACCGTTTCTTTAACCTTTCTACTTTCTACTTTAACCTTTAACCTTTAACCTTTAACCTTTAACCTTTAACCTTTAACCTTAACCCTTTCCCCCTTAACCGTTTCCACATCATACTCAAAATACTTCGGCAATTCCGGCCCCTCAAGCCGCGTATCCGAATCCGGGTAAACGGGCTTTCCGGCATCAACGGGCGACAGCGCGGCCGGCGCCGGCCCCTGAGCCGGTTTGGCGCCCCGGATCTGCAACGGCCGGTCGGCCCGTATGCGCAAAGGACCGCCGTTGGTGGACAGGATGCTGGCTTCCGTCAATCGGCCGTTCTGCCAACGCATATCCGCGATGAAACCGCCGCGGCACCGAAGCCCTTTAACCGAGCCGGTACCCCATCTGGAAGGCAGCGCCGGCAGCAGGTGGACCGCTCCGGCATGGGATTGCACCAGCATCTCCGCCATGCCGGCCGTTACCCCGAAATTACCGTCGATCTGAAAGGGCGGGTGGGCGTCGAGCATGCTGCGGTACAGACCGCCATGGGAATAATTGGTCGCTTCGCCGTAGCCGACGGGCGTAAACAGGTTTTTCAGGATGATCATGGCGTGGTCGCCGTCCAGAAAACGGGCCCAAAGGTTGGTTTTCCAGCCCATCGACCAGCCCGTAGCCTCGTCGCCCCGGCGGAGCAACGAGTTTTTGGCCGCCATGAACAGTTCGGGCGTATCCCACGGATTGACCTCATTGCCCGGATAAACGGCGTATAAATGCGATAAATGCCGGTGATGCGGGTCGGTTTCCTCAAAATCCTCACCCCATTCCATCAGTATGCCGCGGCCGTTGATCCGGTAAGGCTGGAATTTGCTCAGGATTCCTTTCAACTCCTCCCGCCAGGCCTCATCCAGCCCCAATGATTCGGAAGCCCGGATGCAGTAATTGAACAGATCGCGGCACAGCCCCAGGTCCATGGCGACGCCGGGTGAAACAGCCATGGTCTTATCCTCGAATTTGAATTTGTTCTCCGGGGAGATGCCGAAAAAAGGCTCCAGGTATCCGTCGCGGTTTTCTGCCAGCATGCCTTGCAGAAACCGGGCGGCTCCTTTGAGGACGGGGTAGTATTGGGCCAGGAATTGCCTGTCCTGCGTGTACAGGTAATGCTCATACAAATGGGTGCTGAGCCAGGCCCCGCCCATCGGCCAGTTGGCCCATACCGGGTCGCCGTCGCCGTAATCCCCGACCGGCGCGGACTGCCCCCAGAGGTCGGCGTTATGGTGGGCAACCCAACCGTCCAGTTGGTAATTGACCTTCGTGGTCACCTTGCCGTTTTCCGACAGGTCTTTGATGAAACTGAACAGCGGTTCGGCCGTTTCGGTGAGGTTGCAGGGTTCCGCCGGCCAGTAGTTCATCTCGGTATTGATGTTGATGGTGTAATTCGAACTCCAGGGCGGCCGGATATCGTTCGACCAGATGCCTTGCAGGTTGGCCGGTTGGCTGCCTGTACGGGACGAACTGATGAGCAGATAGCGCCCGTACTGAAACAGCAACGCGGCCAATGCCGGATCTTCGTTTTCGGCGTACCGGATGATCCGCTGGTCGGTAGGAAGGTTCTGGGTCGGAGCGGCCGGCAGTTCCAGCTCCACCCGGCCGAACAGGGATTGATAATCCTTCAGGTGCCTTTTTTTGAGGCTTTTATAGGAAAGCGACTTCGTGCCCGCCAGGCAGGCTGCGGCAACAGCGATCGGGTCTTTCCCCTCCAGTCCTGCCGACCGGTCGCGGCCGTTGTAGCTGGTGCCGCATGCGATGATCAACAGGGCTTCGGTGGCGCCTTCGACCTTCGCAGTCCCGCCGTCAAAGGTCAAGGTGCCGCCTTTTAACCGGATGTCGACCCAGGTTTCGGCCTCCATGCCTTCGCCACCCCAGTCGTCGTACTGTACCGCCTGCTCCGGTGTGAATTGGCCCCTATAACTGGGTTCAACGTGTTTGGGAGCCTTGCAGCGCATTTTCAACAGGCCGTCTTCCGCCCGGACCCGGTATTTCACCAGGGATTCGAACCGGGCTTTGAACGACAATTGTCCCTTCATGCCGGCAGTCAGCCGGATTACGATGGCCTTATCGGGAAAACTGGCCCACATTTCGCGTTTATATTCAATGCCCCCGGCCGTATACCTGACGGATGCAATACCCGTTTCCAGGTCCAGATCGCGCCGGTATGCAACAGGGCTTTGGTGGCCGAATTCCAGGATCAGGTTGCCCAGCGGTTGGTAGGATTGGTTGAACGGTCCCTGGATCTTGCGGGCGAGGGCGTCGGCTTCCGCGTATTTCCGCCCGGCGATCAGCCTTTTCAATTCGGGGATATGCTGGGCCGCGTCGGGGTTGTTCCAGTCTTTCGGCGCGCCCGACCAGAACGTATCGTGATTGAGATAAAGGGTTTCAACATCAGCATTTCCTGTGATCATGGCGCCGAGACTGCCGTTACCGATGGGCAGGCTTTCAATCCAGGCGTTGGCCGGTGAATCGTACCACAATTGCAGGGATTGGCTTTGCAAAAGTGTTGTTATGAAAACAAGCAAAAGGCAGGCGAATAGGCGCATGGCGTTCAGGTTGGTTGTTGAATGCGCTAAGATATCATTGTGTTTTCGCCTTACAAAAAACTGACTTTCCTGTTTTTCCCTCGCATTCCATTTTTGGAATGCCCGCTTCAGGGCTCCTGTCTGTACGACCCGGCAACGACGAAAATCACCGGCTTTGAAAATGTGCACCGGCGTTTGGGCACTTAAAAAGACGGCGATTCAAATCGGACGATACCACCTTGTCAATCCGGAGCGATCATATGCCGGCCCTACAGGCCGAAGACCCTGAATTTAAACCGATTGCTGCCGATATTGCCGACCTGACGGCCTGCACTCGGGAATTCCCGTTCTTAGAACGGCTGCCATTAAAAATTGGTCCTTTGAAAACACGGCCGTTGCCATATAGCTTCTTTAACCTTTAACCTTCAACCTTTAACCTTTAACCTTTAACCTTTAACCTTTAACCTTATCCTTCCTTAACCTGGCCAGGAATCGCCTGGTTTGGCGCGGGGTCCGGAACCGGTAAACTTTGACCTCCCCGGGATTGATTCGGCTCAGCTTGTCTACCGTTCTGGGCCGGTGTTTTTCCGGAAAATGGAAGATATAGGACAGGAATTTCCGGTCAAAATGCTCCGGGCAGCCTTCCGCCATATCGGCCCGGGTTTTGCCGAAGCCCGTTACCATCCTTTTTACAGCACGGTAGAGGCAGATCCAGCGGGAATAATCGAGAAAAATGACGGTGTCGGCCCGGGTCAGCCGCATTTCCATGGTGCTGCCGAAATTGCCGTCGATGATCCATTTTGGTTGGCTGATCAGGTCGAGGTGGGACTGTTTCCATTCCGCATGCGGGGCTTCCTGCCAGCCGGCCCGCCAGTAGTGCTGGTCGAGATGGTGCAACTCAACCCCCAGGATACGGCTCAACTCCCGGGATAAGGTGGACTTGCCCGCCCCGGAACAACCGATGACCATAATGCGGTTCATGCCAAAGGAATCAATTTTATGATCTTGGCCATTGTGCCGATTGAATCGAAAAATCGAATCAATCAGATCAATCGAAGAATCGAACAATCGAACAATCGAATCAATCGACCCAATCGACCCAATCGAATCAATCGAATCAATCGAACAATCGAATCAATCGAACAATCGAACAATCGAACAATCGAATCAATCGAATCAATCGAATCAATCGAACAATCGAACAATCGAACAATCGAACAATCGAACAATCGAACAATCGAACAATCGACCACGCCGCGGCGAATCAATCAAACAATTGCCTTACTCAAGTTTCAACACTTCCAAAAAGGCTTTCTGCGGGACTTCCACCTTGCCGAACTGGCGCATCTTCTTCTTGCCTTCTTTCTGCTTTTCGAGCAGTTTACGCTTCCGTGAGATGTCGCCGCCGTAGCACTTGGCGGTTACGTCCTTCCGCATGGCGGAGATGGTTTCCCGGGCGATGATCTTGGCGCCGATGGCTGCCTGGATGGCGATCACGAATTGCTGTCGGGGCAGCAGGTCTTTGAGCCGTTTGCAGATCTTGCGGCCGAAACTCTCGGCTTTATCCCGGTGAACGAGCGCGCAAAGCGCGTCTACATTTTCATTGTTAAGCTTGATGTCCAGTTTGACCAGGTCTGACTCCCGGTAGTCGATCATATGGTAATCGAAGGAGGCGTAGCCCCGGGAAATGGATTTGAGGCGGTCGTAGAAATCGAAGACGATCTCGGCCAGCGGAAGCTCGAAGGTGAGCTCCACCCGGTCGGGCGTCAGGTAGTATTGTTTGGTCATGATCCCGCGCTTTTCCATGCAGAGGGTCATGATGGTGCCGATGTATTCCGGCTTCGTGATAATCTGTGCCCGGATATAAGGCTCTTCAACGTAATCGATGAGGGTCGGGTCGGGCAGGTCAACCGGGTTGCGAACGATGATCTTTTCACCTTTTTTGGTGAAAGCGACATAAGATACGTTGGGCACCGTCGTGATCACGTCCTGGTTGAACTCCCGGGCCAGGCGTTCCTGTACGATCTCCAGGTGGAGCATGCCGAGGAAACCGCAGCGGAAGCCGAAACCCAATGCTGAGGAGGATTCCGGCTCAAACACCAGCGATGCGTCGTTGAGCTGAAGTTTCTCCAGGCTGTCCCGCAGGTCCTCGAAATCGTCGTTGTCCAAGGGGAAAATGCCGGCGAAGACCATCGGTTTGACGTCTTCAAAACCTTTGATCGCGTTGGAACAGGGCCGTTCGAGGTGGGTGATCGTATCCCCGACCTTGATCTCCTTGGAAACCTTGATGCCGGTGATGATATAGCCTACGTTGCCGGCGGCCAGTTCCGGCTTGGGGCGGTAATCCAGTTGGAGGACCCCGATCTCGTCGGCTTCGTATACCTTGCCGGTATTGACGAAACGGACCTTATCGCCTTTTTTCAGGGTGCCGTTCAGGATCCGGATATTGGCGATAATGCCGCGGAAGGAGTTGAAAATGGAGTCGAAGATCAGGGCCTGCAGCGGCGCTTCCGGGTCGCCTTTCGGGGCGGGGATCCGGTCGACGATGGCCTTGAGCACATTTTCCACCCCGAGTCCGGTCTTTCCGCTGGCGAGGATGATGTCTTCTTTTTTGCAACCGATCAGTTCGATGATCTGGTCGGATACCTCATCGACCATGGCGCTTTCCATGTCGACCTTGTTCAGGACCGGGATGATCTCCAGGTCGTGGTCGATGGCCAGATAAAGGTTGGAGATGGTCTGAGCCTGTATGCCCTGGGAGGCGTCAACGAGCAGCAAGGCGCCTTCGCAGGCGGCGATGGAGCGCGAAACTTCGTAGGAGAAATCCACGTGGCCCGGGGTGTCGATCAGGTTCAATATATAGGTCTCCCCATCGGTATGCGGATAGGTCAACTGGATGGCATGGCTTTTTATTGTGATCCCGCGTTCGCGTTCGAGATCCATATCGTCCAGCGTCTGTTCCCTCATGTCCCGGTCCGACACCGTCTTCGTCGTTTCCAGCAGCCTGTCGGAAAGCGTGCTTTTCCCGTGATCAATATGCGCAATGACGCAAAAATTCCTGATATTCTTCATGGGTGCAAATATACGAGGTTTTTTAATGGGTGTATGCGGGGCGCAACGGCTGTGAAAAATTTCGTTTGGGGTAATCCGGAGGGTGGAGGATGCCGCAGTCCGGCTGGTTGTCAGCCGGTAGCGGCGCGAAATTCAACCGGCGGCTGCATTTCGCGCCACGAACGCTATACCCGGCGCATGTCGGCCAGGAGGCCCTCCAGGTTGCCCGAAACCTGGAACAAGGGCTTGCGCTGCCGCAGAAAGCCCGTTTGTTCCATATGTTGGATATGGGCCAGAAGGTAGTCGTAAAAGCCGTTGGCGTTGAGGATGCCGATAGGGTAGGAGGCCTGTTCGATCTGTACGAGGGTGATCATTTCGAACAGCTCGTCGAGGGTGCCGTAGCCGCCGGGCAAGGCGATAAACCCGTCCGACAGGCGCGCCATTTCCAATTTGCGTTCATTCATGCTGCTCACGATGACCAACCGGGTGAGGCCCTTGTGGTTGATCTCCCGGTTGGTCATGAAGTCGGGTATGACGCCGATGACCTCTCCGCCTTGCTCCAGGGCGCCGTCCGCAATGGCGCCCATCATGCCGATGCTTGCGCCGCCGTACACCACCCGGATGCCTTGACGCGCCAGAAACGCGCCCGTCTCCCGGGCGATCTGCATGTATGCCGGGTGATTGCCCGGGTTTGCTCCGCAAAAAATGGCTATTGACTTCATGTGCCGGAATAATAGAATCAATTGAAGAATCGAGGAATCGAACAATTGAACAATTGAATCGATTTTTGGAATGTTTCGAATGAATCGATTTAAGCTGACCAACCGGCGGACGACTAAATTCGGATCAATCGGATCAATCGAACAATCGAGTAATCGAGTAATCGAACAATTGAATCGATTTTTGGAATGTTTCGAATGAATCGATTTAAGCTGACCAACCGGCGGACGACTAAATTCGGATCAATCGGATCAATCGAACAATCGAACAATTGAACAATTGAATCG